>ENA-ORTQ01002642-ORTQ01002642.1-human-gut-metagenome-genome-assembly--contig:-NODE-2642-length-15224-cov-2.626739_pt1 | contig 15224 bp, 14 predicted proteins | sample MGYA00241912_ERZ509188 | MGnify/ENA primary metagenome ERZ509188 (study PRJEB26280, sample SAMEA2338849) | human gut metagenome | biome: human gut; feature: human-associated habitat; material: faeces...
TTTTCATTTTTATCCCACTTAATATGAAGTGTACCTCCCAAAAGTACAAGGTCAGCCTCATCATCAACAAGATCGTTTAAATTTGCCGCAACCATTGTTGCACAAGCACCTGTACCGCAGGCAAGTGTTTCACCTGCACCGCGTTCCCAAACACGCATTTTTATAGTGTTTCTGTCAACTATCTGTGCAAATTCTGTATTGATTTTCTTTGGGAACAATTTATGCGTTTCAAATTTAGGACCGATTTTTTCTATTTCAAGACTGTCCGTATCATCAATAAATGTAACCGCATGAGGATTACCCATTGACACGCCTGTAACCTTATAAACCTTTCCGTCAACTTCAACATCTTCACTTATAAATCTGTCAAGATTTGAGTCAATCGGAATATTTTTCGGAACAAGTTCCGGACTGCCCATATTTACACAAACAGTCTGCACTTCTCCGTCTTTAACATTTAGGTCAAGAATTTTTATACCTGCCAACGTTTCAAGAGTAATCTGTGTCTTGTCTGTAAGACCTCTGTCGTACACATACTTACCGACACAACGCGTTGCGTTTCCGCACATTTCAGCTTGTGAGCCGTCACTGTTGTACATATCCATTCTGAAATCAGCCACATCAGACGGGCATATCAAAACAAGTCCGTCCGAACCGATACCGAAATGTCTGTCACTTACGGCTTTAGCCGTTTCGTTTATATTCTCGACTTTTTCCTCAAAACAATTTACATATATGTAATCGTTTCCTGCACCATGCATTTTTGAAAACTTAAATGTCTGCATTTACTTCATCTCCATTAAATATTTAAAATCATTCTTGCCGTATCGATAAACTTCGCACCTGTATCCATACTTCTTTTTTGTATAAATCGATGTGCCTGTTCCTCCGACATTCTGTGTATTTCCATAAGATATGCTTTTGCATCACGAATTATCTTTTCTTCTTCCGGTGTACGTTTTGCTCTGTGCTTTCTTCTTTCGATAATTCCGACAAAAGTTTCTACGGAATTTATTAAAAGCTGTCTGTTCAAAGGAAGTGTTACAACAAAAATATCTTGATTATATATACTGCTCTGCCTTTCGGCTTTGACTATGCTCATAAGTTTCTGACCTTCCATAAGGTCGTCATAAACATCATCGACAGTTCCGTCAGGAAGTTTATATCCCATAATTATAAGCACTTCGTCCATATCGGCTACAGTTCTTAAAAGTTCTGCTTTTGAGTGACAGACAGTGTAAACATCATAGCCACTGCCGTCAAGCATCATTTTTATTTTGTTGGCTGTTTCGTCTTTTGAAAAAGCCAATACTACTCTGTCCACCGCCGTCCCTCCTTTTTAGGAAATTGTTTTTAATTAATAAGCAATTAAATATTTTTCAATTTCCCACTGATTTATGGTACGACGATATTCTCCGTATTCTTCTTCCTTAGCTTCAAAATAGCTTGACGCGAATTTATCACCAAGCAATTCACTGATAAATTCGGACTTTCTTGCAATTTTAATCGCCTCGTTAAGACTTATCGGCAAACTCTTGACTCCGAGTGCCTCACGTTCTTTATCCGAAAGATTGTAGATATTAACGTCAATACTCGGCGGAAGTGTTTCATTATCTTTTATGCCTTTCAAACCGGCTTTAAGGCAAGCCGCAAGTGCAAGATACGGATTAGCTGTAGGATCGGGTGAACGAAGTTCAATTCTTGCGTCACCGGGCTTTTTCGATGACGGTACTCTTACAAGCAAACTTCTGTTGCTTTCCGACCAAGAAATATAGCAAGGTGCCTCATATCCCGGTATAAATCTCTTATATGAATTTACCGTTGGATTTGTAAAGCACGCCATATCCGGTGTATATTTTAATAATCCTGCCGTAAATTTATGTGCCGTATCGGAAAGCTTTGACGGATCATTTTCATTATAGAAAACATTTTTACCGTCCTTTTCAAGCGACATTGTAAGGTGCATTCCGCTACCGCTTACTCCCGCAATAGGTTTCGGCATAAATGTTGCGTGAAGTCCGTTACGTTTTGCAATAGTTTTTACAACAGTTCTGAATGTAACAATTCTGTCCGCGGTTTTTAATGCGTCGTCATATCTGAATGTAATCTCGTGCTGACCCGGTGCCATTTCGTGATGTGACGCCTCGATTTTATATCCCATATCTTCAAGCGTAAGACATATTTCACGGCGGCAGTTTTCGCCGTTATCAAGCGGTGCCAAGTCAAAATAACCCGCATTGTCATGCGGCTCTGTCGTTGGATTACCGCGTTCGTCCGTATTAAATAGGAAGAATTCACATTCAGGTCCCACATTAAATTTGTAACCCATTTCTTCCGCTTCTTTAATAACCGTTTGCAGAATATATCTCGGGTCACTTTCAAGACGTGTACCGTCAGGCTTATAAACATCGCATATAAGTCTTGCGACCTTTCCTTGATGCGGTCGCCAAGGGAAAATTTCAAATGTGTCAAAGTCGGGATGTAAATATAAATCACTTTCCTCAACACCGACAAATCCCATAATTGACGAACCGTCAAACATACAAAGATTATCAAGTGCGTCCTCAAGTCTTGAAGTTGTAATCGCAAGATTACGCATTGTTCCAAGCATATCCGTAAATTGCAGACGAATAAATCTTACGTCCTCTTCTTCAACCAAATCGAAAATATCTTGTTTTGTCAACATAACGAACTTTCCTTTCTAATTTCAATACTATATAATATATAAATCGTCCTAATATGCAAAAAAGGTGCTTCTATCCTATGAGGACGAAACACCTTTGCTCGTTGTAAATATTGTAACACACCTAAAAAAGTTTGTCAAGACTAATTTTAATTTAATTCTACGCACAGAGCAATGTGCAAAATGCTAAATTATATTCATTTATTTGTGCAATTTCTACATAATACTTGCACTTGCTTTGTGTTTTTATTGACTTTTTGTATAATCAGTTATATAATGTATTATATAAAAAGTTATTTTTAGGAGATGGTATCATGAAAAATATAAAAAAATTTATATGCTTGCTTATAGTGACAGTACTTATAACGCCGTCAATCGCAATAGCGGAGGACACTTACAGCGGATATTTTAATAATGAAGAAATTACAATGTTCGCCGATACTTCGGTTAAAATTTCCGAAAATGAAAAATCGGCGGTTGAAGATATTATTTCAGACTTAAATAACCTAAAAACGGAATCCGATATTCAAAAATACAACATTCCTTTGGGTAACATTCAAGAACTTATTGATTCTTTACCTAAAGCAATACAATATGAGCATCCCGAATTATTTTACGTTGATTTACAAGGAAAATTTTTTTCTTATAAATCAGAAGACGGTCAGACAATTTCGGAAATAATAATCAAAGACCCTTTCACTATGGAAAAAGACGAAATAAAGGAAGCTCAAAAATTGATTGATGATGAATGTGACAAAATTTCAGCATCAGTTCCGACAGATGCAACAGACGTTGAAAAAGTACTTTTTGTTCATGATTATATCACATCACACTATGAATATGATACAACTTATCAAAATCGTACTCTTTACACTGCGGTAAGAGATAAGAAGTGCGTATGTCAAGGATATTCATATTTATTTATGTACGTTATGAATAAATATTTTGAAATAGAATGTACAACAGTTCCGAGTGATGCGTGCAATCATATGTGGAACAAAGTAAAAGCAGACGGTAAGTGGTACAACTTAGATTTAACTTCAGATGACCCTACACCGAATTTATCATCACTTGCAAATCACACATATTTTCTTTTGAGCGATGAAGAATTGAAAGCTGTTTCAGCCTCTTCGGTATCAAATTCAAACGGCGGATTATATGTTGAAGAACAAGATATTCACCGCACTTGGAACGTAAACACTTGGTATGGTGAACCGGTTATAACAGCAGAAGATGACACTTATAAAGATTCAATTATTCATAACGTATCAGGATCTGTAAGTTTTTTAGATGAAAAAATCTATTGTTTCAATGATAAAAATGAGCTTTCCGCTTTAGATTTATCGACAAATACTTTTACACCTGTTTATAAAGATACTTCAAAATATTATTGGTGCGTATACGGTGATAATAAATCTGCATATTAATCACATTTTAATGATACTGTTGCTTATAGCGGAAAATTGTATTTTAACTCACCGAATAAAGTTTTTGAATTTGACACAAAAACAAATACGGCAAAAGAAATATATGAATATACGGAAATCCCAGACATTTCAAAAACATATTTGTTCGGTCTTGCAGTCAAAGACGGTAATTTGTGTGCCGAGTATACTACAAATTTAATGAACGGAGTTGAATCATTTATAACAATTATAGCCGCACCTAAACCAACTGAAACACCGATTGTCACAGCCTCACCCGTTCCTACAGAAACACCGACTGTCACAGCATCACCTGTTCCTACAGAAACACCGACTGTTACAGAATCACCTGTTCCTACAGAAACACCGACCGTTACGGAAGTACCGAAACCTGTTATAGCATACGAATCGAAAATCACACCTAAAGATGACGGAACTTATACTATATCTGTTGACAAAAAAATCGAAACAACAGATACACCTATTTTATACGTAGCCGAATTTGACGAAAATAACATTCTTATAGGCTTAAAAGCTGTTCCGTACACAGAACCTGTTTCTGTAAGCGCACACGATGATTCACAAATGCTGAAAGCATTCGTATGGAACATAGGAAGTCAACCGATTTCACTTGTATCTCAAATCGTTTTGACAAAACCGGTTGCGTCACCGACAGATGTTCCTACAGTTACAGGTACACCAACCGCAACTGATACACCAATTGCAACTGTCACACCTGTTTCAACAGACACACCGACTGCAACAACACCGGCAGACAGACGATAAAATATAAAAAAACGCACTCTTTACAGAGTGCGTCAGACTGTCGACAAATTGTCCGGAACGTGCAATATATTATTTTTATATTTTAAAGTTTAATTTATAGCTATAAAAAGCAACAGGCAAGCCTATCTTCGATATACGGCTTGCCTGTGCACTTTTTGTGAAAATAAACTCTAACGTACAAACGTACGCCGACGAGTTCATTTTCGCAAAATCCGAGCTAATTTTTCGACCTCTGCCAGCGTGTAGACACTTTTGTCTACACGCTGACGCACTCTTTACAGAGTGCGTTTTTCTATGGCATTTCTCCTCTTATACGTTCTATTGCTTTTTTCTCAATTCTTGAAATCTGCACCTGCGACACTCCGATTATCTTGGCAATCTCAGATTGTGTTTTGCCTCTGAAATATCTAAGCAGAATTATTTCTTTTTCACGTTCTGTAAGACGGCTCAAAATATCGTCAATCATAACTTTATTTATAACTCCGTCCTCAATTTCTTCACCGGTAATCGTATCAAGCAAGCGAATTTCTTTATCACCGTTATCGTAAACACTTTCATAAATACTTTCGGGCGGTGTTGCCGCCTCGAACGCCTCGATAAGACTTTCGGCATCAATTCCGCTTTCTTTTGAAATTTCGTTTATTGTCGGCTGTCTGTTCAGTTTTCGTCTTAACAGTTCTTCACACCGCCAGCCTTTCATTGCATTTTCCTTTAACGTTCTGCTTATTTTAACGGCACCGTCATCACGCAAAAAACGTTTTATTTCACCTGTTATCATCGGTACTGCGTATGTAGAAAATTGCACATTAAATTCGGGATTGAATTTCTTTACGGCCTTTATAAGTCCTATCGCGCCGATTTGCGTCAAATCTTCCGCATCATATCCGCGATTTAAAAATCGTCTTGCAATACTGTATACAAGGCCCATATTTTCTTCCACCATTCTGTTTTCTGCCTGCTTGTCCCCCTCTCGCACGCGTTCAATCAAAGCAGTATTATCTCGCATAACACATCACCTACTTTAACTTTTTTGTCATAGTAATGCGTGTGCCTTTTCCTACTTCACTTTGGACTTCGATACTGTCCATAAACGTTTCCATTATCGTAAAGCCCATTCCGCTGCGTTCCATTTCGGGTTTACCTGTAAAAAGCGGTTCTCTCGCTCTTGAAATATCCGGTATTCCCACTCCGTCATCAGATACGGAAAAAGTCACCGTATCGTCCTCTATACTTCCTGACATCGTTACAATTCCGTCTTTTTCATCATAGCCGTGAATTATCGCATTTGTAACTGCCTCCGAAACAGCCGTTTTTATTTCTGAAATTTGATCTACTGTCGGGTCGAGTTCAAGCACAAAAGCCGCCGCAACCGACCTTGCAAATCTTTCATTGTCGCTTTTGTTCGGAAATTTTATTTCCATAATGTTACTGTACATCAATGCCCGCCTCCTTTACACCGTTTTCAAGGTTGTCGGCTACCGTTACGATACTCTTTATACCCGACATTTCAATCAGTCTGTTCACCGCATCAGACGCACCGTATATGATAACCTTTCCGCCGAGTGCCGTAACCGTCTTGTATCGTCCCATAATAACGCCGATACCCGACGAGTCCATAAAAGTCACATTTTCAAAATTAAACGCGACATTAACTGCCCCCGTTCTGCCAAGTTCCCTGTCCGCATTTTCTCTTACCGACGACGCTTTATGCTGGTCAAGTTCGCCGAAAATTTTTATAATCAGCAATCTGTACCTGCCCATTAACATTAACTCCATATTTCTTCCTCCTGTATATAAATGTTATCTTTTTATATTTCTATTATTTGTAATAAATTTCCTTTGTTAAATTTTGATAACCTTTGTCGAAAACACTTTTTATTATTTTTGAACTGTGATATAATAAAACAGACATAAGAAATGAGGTTACATTTATGAAAAGTGAATGGAATAAACTTGACAATGCCGCCAAGATATTTCCGGCGGCGCAGTCAAAAAAAGATACGCAGGTATTCAGATTTTCTTGCGAATTATACAAAACAGTAAACAAAGACCTTTTGCAAAAAGCCACCGAAGATACATTGGAGGAATTTGATATTTTCAAAAGTATATTAAGGCGCGGACTTTTTTGGTATTACCTTGAGGAATCGGATATAAAACCGATTGTACGCGAAGAATATAAAATCCCATGTTCGCTTATATACCAGAGGAATAATCACAATCTTTTATTTGAAGTGACTTACTACAGAAACAGAATAAATCTCGAAGTTTTTCACGTTTTGACAGACGGCACAGGTGCGATGAATTTTCTTAAAACACTTGTATCAAACTACCTTACACTTGCGGAAAATGTTGAAGACAGCGGAGTTGATTATGACGCATCAAGCACACAAAAAAGTGATGACAGTTTTTCAAAATACTATTCCGGCAAAATTTCTTCAAAGCAAGAAAATAACCCTGTTGCATACAAAATTGTAGGACGCAAATATCCCGACGACAAATTAAAAGTCATAAACGGTATGGTTGACGTAAAGAAAGTACTTGAAGAATCTCACAAATACAATGCAACTTTAACTGCGTTTTTGTCTGCTGTGCTTGTAAAATCAATCATAGACGAAATGCCTGTGCGTTCAAAAGGCAAGAAACCGATTACAATACTGATACCGGTAAATCTTCGCAACTTCTTCCCATCCGTTTCGGCAAGAAACTTTTTCTGTCTGACATATATTCAGTATGACATAAAAAAGCACGGTGAAGATTTTGAAACAATGGTTGACGTTATAAACACTCAACTAAAAAGCAAGCTTAAAGCAGAAAAACTTCTCGGCACTATCGACACATATTCAGCTGTTGAACACAATGTCATAACAAGAATTGTACCGCTTGTCGTGAAAGATTTCTTTTTGAGAATAGCATACAGAATGTCGGGCAGAGCCGTCACGGCAACTTTTTCAAATGTAGGAATAGTTAAAATGCCCGAAAATATGAATAAGTTTATAAAATGCTTTGACGTGTATATCAGCACCGACAAACTTCAATTATGTTCTTGCTCGTTTGACGGTAAGCTGACTTTGGGATTTACTTCTCAATTTATCAGCTCGGATATCGAAATGAGGTTTTTCCGTGAATTGACTTCAAGAGGTATTGACGTTGAACTGACTTCCAACATACACGACGATGAAAGGAATGATTAAATGAAACATTGTGATAAATGTAAAATTGATGTGCGTGGTGAATTTGAGCGTTGTCCGCTGTGTCAAAACAAGCTGACAGGCGAAAGTACACCTTACGAATTTCCGAAAGTACAATCATTTTACGAAAAATATGAAAAGATTTTTAAATTTGCAATTCTTGTCACTTCGTCACTTTCGATAATAAGCATTGCCGTAAACATACTTCTTCCCCAAAGCGGTCATTGGTCGTTGTTTGTACTTTTCGGTGTCATATGCTTTTGGCTTACGACAAATATATGTATCAAGAAACGCCAAGTCATATCGCAGAATATCGCCGCAGAGGCTGTTATAATATCAATATTGTGCGTAATATGGGACAAGTTTACAGGTTGGCACGGCTGGTCGGTCGATTACGTTATACCGATAATATTTTCATGGGCAATGCTCGGATTGTTCGTGGCAACAAAGATTTTAAAAATTAAAATGCCCGATTATGTGTTCTCGTTTGTGATATGTATATTTTTCGGACTTGCACCGTTTATATTGTGCATAACAGGTGTCACAAAAATTCTTATTCCGTCGGTTATATGTATTGCACTAAGCATAATTTCTTTTATAACGCTTGTCTTATATGACGGTAAAGAACTTGTTTTGACATTATCAAAAAAATTTCACATATAGACAAAAAAAATGGTGTTGCTTTCGCAACACCATTTTTCAGACTGTCGACAAATTGTCCGGAACGTGCAATATATTATTTTTATATTTTAAAGTTTAATTTATAGCTATAAAAAGCAACAGGCAAGCCTATCTTCGATATACGGCTTGCCTGTGCACTTTTTGTGAAAATAAACTCTAACGTACAAACGTACGCCGACGAGTTCATTTTTGCAAAATCCGCACTGATTTCTCGACCTCTGCCAGCGTGTAGACACTTTTGTCTACACGCTGAAATGGTGTTGCTTTCGCAACACCATTTTTAATATTACAGATTTGCCTTAAAAAATTCTTCCAAAGCCTTTGCAGCTTCGTCCTCGTCCGGGCCTTCAACTTTTACGTTAAGTGTATTACCGCACTTTGCCGCCAAGCCCATTACAGCAAATATTCTCTTTGCGTCACCTGTCTTACCGTCTTTTTCAAGAGTGATTGTTGACTGATATTTTGCCGCCTCTTTTACAAGCACACCCGCAGGACGAGCGTGAATACCTTGTGGATCTGTGATTGTGTAGTTAAATTCTTTCATAATACTTATCTCCTTTATATATTAATTTTCTTTGTATACAGGTTTCTTTAAAAGTGCAAGCATAAACATTGTAATAACCGAACCTGCCGCTAATGCTACCAAGTACATAGGCCAGTTACCTACAACAGGGAATACGAATAAACCGCCGTGAGGAGCCATCAATGTACATCCGAATACCATTGACAATGCACCTGCTACTGCCGCACCGACAGCTGCTGCCGGTATTACGTGCAGCGGATCGGCTGCCGCAAACGGAATTGCGCCCTCTGTGATGAATGCCAAGCCCATAACATAGTTTGTAATACCCGATTGACGTTCTGATTTTGAAAAACGATTTTTAAAGAATGTTGTTGCAAGTGCGATACCGATAGGCGGTACCATACCGCCAACCATAACAGCCGCCATTATATCATAGTTGCCGTTTGCGATTGACATTGTACCGAATACATATGCCGCCTTATTTATAGGACCGCCCATATCAATAGCCATCATACCTCCGAGAACAATACCAAGAATAACCTTTGATGTTGAACCCATACTGTTTAGTAGGTTTGCAAGTGCGTCGTTTATAACACCGATAATCGGATTGAATACGAACAACATCAATGCACCCATAATGAATACGCCAAGTACAGGATACAACAATGTCGGTTTAATTCCCTCAAGACTTTCAGGAAGTTTTGAGAATATCTTTCTTAGCAATAGTACAATATATCCTGCAACAAAACCGGCAACAAGTGCTCCCAAAAATCCCGAAACAGTTGTACCTGATGAATTGAATACTGTGTTTGCAAGATAGCCGTTAATTCCGCCTGAGTAGCTATTTGTAAATTCTAATATACTGTTACCCGTTGAGGCAAGCATACCGCCCACAAAACCGATCGCAAGACCCGGTCTGTCCGCAATAGAGTATGCGATAAATCCTGCAAGAACAGGCAACATCAAACCGAATGCGACACCGCCGACTGTTTTAAAAAATGCCGCAATCGGTGTATTCATACCGAAGTTTGACGGATCAATAGTAAAGTCGTCAAGCAAGAATGCGATAGCAATTAGAATACCGCCGCCTATAACGAACGGCAACATATGCGAAACACCGCTCATAAGGTGCTTATAAATTCTGTGACCGATTCCCTCTTTATTATCCGACTTAGCCGAAACACCCTCATCACTTTCATTTGAGGTAAATATCGGAACATTTCCGCCAAGTGCCTTTGCGATAAGTTCGTCAGCCTTTGAAATACCGTCACTTACCTGTGTAACGATTACCTTTTTACCGTTAAAACGTTCCATAGGAACTTTTGTATCTGCCGCAACGATTATGCAATCAGCCTCTGCGATCTCAGATTCGGTAAGAACATTCTTTGCACCGCCCGAACCTCTTGTTTCAACTTTAATCGCACAACCTGCTTTTTCTGCCGCTTTTTGAAGTCCCTCGGCAGCCATATAAGTATGAGCTATACCAGTCGGGCAACCTGTTACTGCAAGTATTTTCTTATCAGATGTAGTAACCTGTTCTGATTCAGCATTATCTTTTGCAGTTTCCGCGTCATCTATAATTGAAATAAATTCCTCTACCGATTTTGCATTAATAAGTTTTTGTGAAAAATCTTCGTCCATAAGCAAAACGGAAAGTTTACTCAATACGTCAAGGTGTACATTTTCTTTTGTATCAGGTGCGGCGATTGCAAATATAAGTTTTACCGGCTCACCGTCTATCGAATCAAAATCAGTACCGTCTTTGATTACCATTGCCGCAAGTCCGGGTTTTGTCACCGCACTGCCTTTGTAATGAGGAATTGCGATACCCTCGCCGACTGCCGTCGTACTTTCTTCCTCTCTTTTTATCAAACCTTCTACATAAGCATTCTTATCTGATATTTTTCCGCTCTTTTCCATAAGGTCTGCCATTGCACGAATGGTTTCTTTTTTTGTGCTTGAAACTCCGTCAAGTCTGATACTCTCTTTTGAAAGTAAGTCTGTGATACGCATAATTTTTACCTCCTCATATTGTTTTAAATACATTTAAAATTTCTTCTTTGGTCGCAAGATTTTCCGAAAATGCACTTGCACTGCCTGCCGATAATCCCATCTTAAGTGCATACATAAAATCTTGCTTTTCCATATATCCCGCAAGGAAACCGGCAACCATTGAATCGCCTGCTCCCGTTGAGTTCACTAATTTACCTTTAGGTGCCTCACTTTCGTACACTTCTCCGTTTTCACCAACGAACACCGCACCCTCGCCTGCCATTGAAACAAGTACATTCTTCGCACCCATTTCCTGCATTTTCTTTGCATACGGAACAACTTCACTTCTCGTTTTAAGTTCAACACCGAATATTTCACCTATTTCGTGATTATTAGGTTTTACCAAAAACGGTTTATACTTAAGAACATTCACAAGCAAGTCCTTTGTTGCGTCAACGACTATATTTAATTTTTTATCTTTAAGGTAGTCCATAATTTCGCAGTAAATCGAATCGGAAAGCGATGACGGAATACTTCCGGCAAGTACCAACGTATCGCCGTCATTCAAACTGTCAAGTTTTTCGTAAAGTTTCTTTACCGCACCGTCCGAAATATCAGGACCCTGACCGTTTATTTCTGTTTCGGTGTCTGATTTTATTTTCACGTTAATCCTCGAAAAACCGTTGTCAAGCTTTATAAAATCGGTTTTACAATTCATATCGGCAAGTATATTTTCAATCGCACCGCCCGTAAAACCGGATATAAAGCCAAGTGCCGTATTTTCGACACCCATATTGTTCAGCACAATCGAAACATTAATACCTTTTCCGCCTGCCATAATCTTTTCGGATTCCGTCCGGTTTACTTCACCGCTTCTGCAAGACGGAACAACCATTATATAATCCAATGCGGGATTGAATGTTATGGTATAAATCATAATTGAGCAGCCTCCTTTATATTATATCCTTTAATATTTTCCGTTATCTTATCCGTTATTACGGTTATGTCACTGCCAGCCGCAAAAGTTGCTTTTGATATTTTATTGAATTTTGACGAATCGCAAAGTACAAATTTCTTTGCACATCTTCTCATCGCAAAATTTTTAATATCCGCCTCTCTGACATCGGGAGTTGTGAACCCTCTGTCACTGCTCAGTCCGTTAGTTCCGAAAAAGCCTTTTGTGAAATTGTATTTTGAGAGTGATATAATCGCCTCGGAATCTATAATCGCCTCTGTCACCGATTTGATAAGTCCGCCGATTATATATACTTTAAAGCCTTTTCTCGCAAGACCGACTGCGTGAGATAAAGCGTTTGTAACAAAAGTTGCGTCCTTGGCGGTTATATACTCAATCATATATTCGGTGGTAGTTCCTGCGTCAATATATACAAGGTCGCCGTCATTTATCAGTGATGCCGCATATTTTGCGATTTTAATTTTTTCATCACTGTTTTGAATACGTCTTGCACTGACTTCCGAATCTTCCATTCCTCCGCCCGATACAACCGACATTGCACCGCCGTGTACTCGTATAACTCTGTTATCATTGGCAAGAGTTGTTATATCTCGTCTGATTGTCGATTCAGATGCACCAAACATCTTGACCAATTCTTGATTAGATATACTTCCTCTTTCGTTTACTATCTTTACTATCTCATCAAGTCTTTCTTCAAGTAACATTCTCTCGCCTCCTTTTATCGTTTGAACGTTTTTGACTGTTTCTATTTGTATTATACAATCAAATTCGTTCATTGTCAATCAAATTCATTCACAAATTATATACAAAATAATTGTATATGTTGCACATATTTTGCTGACTTTTAGTTATATTGTACATTCTAATGATTGTTTATGAATGTTTTTATCTGCTTTGTTCTTGAACGTTTGAGGTACTAACCTCATTAAAAATCATAAATTACATCACAGATGTGATTTTTTAAGCTGTCGACATTTTGTCGACATACTCAGTATTTATACTCTCATATTATATTATAACACTTTAATTTATCAAGTAGCCATATTTATGTTGACTATCGTCAGACAAATGTGGTATAATAATATTGTTGTAATAATGGTCGGAAAAAATTAAATAACGGAGGTAAAATTGTGGCAAAAGCTAAAAAACTGAAAATCATACCATTAGGCGGACTTGATGAAATCGGAAAAAATTTAACCGCCCTTGAGTACGGAAACGAAATTATAATGGTAGATTGCGGTATGGCTTTCCCTGATGATGATATGCCCGGTGTAGATATGGTAATAAACGATATTACCTATCTTGAAAAGAACTGGTCAAAAATCAAGGGAATTTTTCTTACTCACGGTCACGAGGACCATATCGGCGGATTGCCTTATTTCCTAAAGGCTATCAACGTTCCTGTTTACGGTACAAGACTTACAATCGGTCTTGTTGAACATAAATTAAAGGAACACAATCTTTTATCAAGCGTAAAGCTTGTTCGTGCAAAGTACGGAAACGTAATTAATGCGGGACAAAACTTCTCTGTTGAGTTTGTCCGCACCAACCATTCTATTGCAGACTCTGCTGCTCTTGCAATCAAAACACCTGTCGGAACGGTTATTCATATGGGTGACTTTAAAATTGATACTACTCCAATCGTCGGAGATATGATTGACCTTGCAAGACTCGGTGAACTCGGAAAAGAAGGAGTTCTTGCCGTTCTTTCTGACAGTACAAATGTTGAACGACCGGGATATGCAATGAGTGAAAGAAGTGTCGGTGAAAAATTTGAACAGATTTTCAAAGGCTGTAATAAACGTATTATAGTCGCTACTTTCGCGTCAAACGTGCACAGAGTGCAGCAAATTATCGACGCTGCCGCCAAAAACGGACGTAAAGTAGCAGTTTCGGGAAGAAGTATGGAAAATATCGTTGAAATATCAATTCTTCTCGGATATATGAAAGTACCAGAAGGCGTACTTATCAATATTGACAACATAAAAAAATACAGACCGAACCAAGTAGTTATTATTACAACAGGCTCACAGGGCGAGCCGATGAGTGCCCTGACAAGAATGGCTTTTTCTGACCACAGAAAAGTCGAGGTCACAAAGGACGACCTTATTATAATCAGTGCGACACCTATTCCGGGTAATGAAAAGTCGGTTTCAAATGTCGTAAACGAATTGTTTAAAATAGGTGCGGAAGTAATTTATAAATCACTTGCGGAAGTACATGTTTCGGGACACGCTTGTCAAGAGGAATTAAAACTTATTCTTGCACTTACAAAGCCGAAATTCTTTATTCCTGTACACGGCGAACACCGTCATCTTGTTCTTCACAAGGAACTTGCGCAAAAAGTAGGTATACCGGAAAAGAACAGTTTTGTACTTTCAAACGGTCAGGTGCTTGAACTTGACTCAAAAACCGCAAAAATCGCAGGCACTGTTCCGGCAGGTAAAATACTTGTCGACGGTCTTGGAGTCGGCGATGTCGGAAATATCGTACTTCGTGACAGAAAACATCTTTCACAGGACGGACTTATTATTGTCGTTGTTACAATATCACACGACAGTAAAGAAATCGTTTCAAAACCTGATGTTATTTCAAGAGGTTTCGTGTATGTACGCGAGGCCGAATCGCTTATCGAGGGCGTTAAACACGTTGCCGGCGAAAGCATTTCGGATTGTCTTGGCAAACGTAATATGGATTGGTCAACTCTAAAGAGTTCAATGAAAGCGTCTGTCGCAAAATATATTTACGAACAGACAAAACGCAGTCCTATGATATTGCCTATTATTGAAGAAATCTAACAAAAAATTAAGCGTAGCTGAAAAATGCTACGCTTTTTATTTGTCCACCTTTTCTATATTAAGCACATTCTTCGTAAGTGCTGTGTATGAAATGCAATATTTCGCATTTTTTTCATACTTATCAGAGTTAAAATTTTTAAAAGAAATAAGATATTCACTTTCTGTTTTAACAA
>ENA-ORTQ01002685-ORTQ01002685.1-human-gut-metagenome-genome-assembly--contig:-NODE-2685-length-15008-cov-5.395707_pt1 | contig 15008 bp, 13 predicted proteins | sample MGYA00241912_ERZ509188 | MGnify/ENA primary metagenome ERZ509188 (study PRJEB26280, sample SAMEA2338849) | human gut metagenome | biome: human gut; feature: human-associated habitat; material: faeces...
GAGCATAACCTTGCCAAGGTTAGGGTCGCGAGTTCGAGTCTCGTTTTCCGCTCTCCTTTTTTGAGGATGCTCGAATGGTGGAATGGTAGACACGAAGGACTTAAAATCCTTTGGCCAGTAATGGCTGTGCGGGTTCAAGTCCCGCTTCGAGTACTCATCTAAGGCTTTGTAAATCATTGATTTATGAAGCTTTTTTTTATGCTCTTTATCTAAATTGGAAATCTTATTTTTTTTTCGGCCGCCCTGTTTTTCAGCAAAAATAGAGTCGCATTTTATCTTGAATTATGCCGCTCATGTAAACCAAAATGTAAACCGAAAAAGTATATACGTTAGCTGTTTCAGTTGGAATCCCCTGTAAGAAATATCGTTGTCCATAGTGTATTATGTCGTAAAGGAGCGTTGTAAATGCAGCTGTATATCAGCAAAAACCTCGTTTTGCAATTGCGGGCTCTACGGTTGCCAATTGCGGGCCGTACAGCCCGCAGATGGAAACCGTATGGTTCGCAGCTGCAAAACGGAATTTATCAAGAGCTATGACGGCATAATATAAGGTGCAACGCAAGAAAAAGAACAAGGAGAAAGTGTATTTTCCTTGTGCATTTTGGGGTGAAATGTAAGGGGTTGGGATACTTTTTTCCCCTTAATATGGGCAGAATGCCTCAAAATATGATGAGATGTGTATTATTGGGTAAAGTAACAGATAATTAAGTAGTTATAGAAGATAAAATGCTGAAAAAACGGACATTTTAGTGATGACCGATAGTTTCTCGTCACCGGTCGTCACACTTCTCGTCACCTCTGTATCGCCCTCTGGTAAAGGGATACGGGCAATAGGTGACGAGTGATGACCAAAAAACAGTTTTCTTTATTTCAATATCAGTTCATAATCTGCTACATCCAGCCATTCTCCGAACTTCATGCCTACTTCCTTGAAGTGGGAAACTTGTGTAAAGCCAAGTTTGCTGTGTAAGGAGCAACTGGCCGTATTACAAGCGGTAATACAAGCTATCAGTGTGTGATAATTATGTTGCCGGCATTCTTTGATGAGAACCTGCATCAGCAGTTTGCCGAGTCCTTTTCCTCTATGTCGGGCAGACAGGTATACTGTCGTTTCGAGGGTATATCGGTAAGCCGTCCGTTGTTTCCAGGGATGTGCATAGCAGTATCCCACAACTTTATGGTCTGTTTCGCATACGAAAAAGGGAAAGTGGGGAAAAATTTCTGCTATACGCAGGCGCATCTCATCTTCGGATATCGGCTCTGTTTCGAATGTATAGGTACTGTTGAGGATGTACTCATTATAAATATCGGTGATGTACTTGACATCTTGAAGTTGTACAGGTCTAATCATACCGAAAAATCATTATTTGGATAATTTAAGCAGGTAAGTGCTTGCTAATTAACGATACAGCCGGGGACGCCTGTTATTAAACCGATACCCTATACCCAGCATCAGATAGTTGGGCTCGTGGAAATCTTTCAGGTTGTAGCCGACATGCAGGAATGTGTCGCGGGTCATATCTATTTTGAGCGCCAGGATTTGGTAGAATGATTGCAAGTCGCCCCCGCCATGCAGGATATTGGCTCCGAAACCTATGCCCACGGTAAAGTAGGGCATTACCCATTCTCCGCGTGCCGATACACCCAGAGAGAGTTGTTTGCGAAGCGGGGGAGTGCCGAATGCCTCTTCCTCGCTGGCACCGTCGAGCTGGGTAGCGTAATCCTTTGTATAAATGTTGGCGCTGGCATCATAGACACCGTCCAGGGATACTCCTGCACGGAATTTATATCCGAAGTTATACATCGGAGCGAAACAGAACCCGGCTACGCCGTATTTGCCGGGAGCGGGGACTTGTCCGCCGGGAACGTCAACGGCTTTCCGTCTCCACGAACCGAACAGCATAAGGTCATAGCTGACATGCCGGGGGAATGCCGGAACCGGAATTTGCTGCAACGGTTGCAAGGTTTTGTCGATGTCCCGGTTGAAATTATATGCCACTCCGATTTTAAAATCTATCGTGTTCAGTCCGGTGTTGGGGTACCGGGTATTGCCGTTGGAGAAATGTACTGCCGTTGCGCCGATATTGAGGTCGAACCGCGGGGAAAGTATCCAGCTCAGGTGAATGCCTGCGCTGAGATAGGCGTTTACTTTGCTTCCCATTACAGTATTGTTGGGATTGCTGAGATAGTCATACGGCTTCCAGCCGAAAGATGCGCCGAACCCCCATTCGTAGTTAAGCGACAAGCGGGGAGTGATTCCGGCGATGCGGGCGCCTTGGAAGGCGTAGAGGGCAACGGGAGTTCCCATTTCCCTGCGGTTGCCGAAATCGAAATAGCCCAATCCTATTCCCTGATAGGAACTTCCGTATACCCGGTCGGCGGCAGTACCCGGTGGCAGCCGGAATGAGTACTTCAAGTGGGCGGAGTAAGCAGACCTCATTATTTTGCGCATATCGTTTTCACCCCGCAGAAAGGAGCTGGTGGGGAAAATATATCCCGCCCGGCCTTCAATGCCGAGACGGTGGATATAAGCATCTTGTGCGCATATATTATCGGACAGGAACAGTATAATCATTAAGAGAATCATAGCTCTCCCGGTCCGCATTTTACTATTCATGATGTCGTGGCGTTCTCTGAATCTTGTGCAAATATAATCCTTTTATCTTTTTATTTGCATGAAAATCTTATATTTGCAAGGTTAATAATTCGTCATCTATGTTATTCAAGAAATATGCTGGTCAATCGGAATAACAGTGGAATTTCCGGTGGCTTCCTTATTCGTTGATTATTCGACAGACTGAACTTATCCGGGGTGCTTATGGACAGGTATATTCCTGTTACATGGAAACGGAGTTCTCGCTCTTTCCTCGTATGGCGGCATTGGCCGAGAATGTGTGGTTGCCGGCAGAGAAGAGTTTGCAGGATATAGTACGGAAGCGGTAGTCTTTATTCCAAAGAACAGGACAGCGGTTGTATCAATTATAGAATGACAGATAATACGTCAGTCATCATTTTGATACAACTGCTGTCTCTTTTACAAGCCATCTATGCTTCTGCTTATTCCGAAGCGGTTATTTCTCGTCGTTCTTCCGGATTTCCACACGGCGTATCTTACCGCTGATGGTCTTGGGAAGTTCGTCAACGAACTCTATGACACGGGGGTATTTGTAAGGAGCGGTCACTTTCTTTACGTGGTTCTGCAACTCCTTGACCAGTTCCTCGCCGGCGCGGTTCTTATAGTCTTTGGACAGTACGATGGTGGCTTTCACCACTTGTCCCCGTATTTCATCGGGAACTCCGGTGATGGCACATTCTATAACAGCGGGATGCGTCATCAGGGCGCTTTCCACTTCGAACGGACCGATGCGGTAACCACTGCTCTTGATAACGTCGTCGGCGCGGCCTACAAACCATAGGTAGCCGTCCTCGTCCTTCCAGGCAACATCGCCGGTGTAATAGATGTTGTCGTGCCATGCTTCGCGGGTGCGGTTGGCATCGCGGTAATATTCCTTGAACAGACCGAGCGGCTTGCCTTTGTCGGTACGGATTACAATCTGTCCTTGTTCACCGGCCTCTACCGAACGGCCGTCATGGTCTATCAGGTCTACGTCGTATTGGGGATTGGGCAATCCCATGCTGCCCGGTTTGGGCTGCATCCACGGCATGGTGGCTACGGTAAGGGTGGTTTCGGTCTGTCCGAAACCTTCCATGAGGCTGATGCCTGTCAGTTTCTTGAATGTATCGAATACGGCGGGGTTCAATGCTTCTCCGGCAATGGTGCAATACTGCAATGAAGAGAGGTCGTACTTCGTCAGGTCTTCGTGAATCAGGAACCGGAAGATGGTAGGCGGTGCACAAAGCGAGGTGACGTGATAGTCCTGTATCTTTGTCAGAATATCGGCAGGAGTGAATTTCTCGTGGTCGTATACAAAGATGTTGGCTCCGGCTATCCATTGTCCGTACAGCTTGCCCCATACGGCTTTACCCCAGCCCGTATCGGCAATGGTGAGGTGCAGGCTGTTTTCGTGCAGGTTGTGCCAGAAACTTCCGGTAACGATGTGCCCCAACGGATACGTGAAGTCGTGCGCCACCATTTTGGGTTCGCCGGTAGTGCCGCTGGTGAAGTACATCAAAGAAATATCGTCGTTGCTGTTGGGATGCTCCGGCCGTGCAAAAGGGGCGGCATCGGCAATGCCTTTGTGGAAATCCTCAAAACCTTCGGCTATCTCCGGGCCTACGCTGACCAGCTTCTTCACACTCGGAGAGTCGGGCATGGCAGCCGTGATGTGGTCGGTAATGACGCTTTCGCCGGCACAGACAATCATCTTGATGTCTGCGGCATTGCAGCGGTATACAATATCTTTCTTGGTAAGCAGGTGTGTGGCGGGGATAACGACGGCCCCCAGCTTATGCAGCGCGATGATGCTGAACCAGAACTCATAGCGGCGTTTCAGAATGAGCATTACCATATCGCCGTGGCCGATGCCGAGGCTCTGGAAATAGGAAGCCGTCATGTCCGTATAGCGTTTCATGTCGGCAAATGAGAACTGGATGTGCTCGCCCTTGTCATTGGTCCAGAGCAGTGCGGGCTTGTCGGGATGTTCGGCCGCCCAGGCATCCACTACGTCATAACCGAAATTGAAATTCTCCGGTACGTTAATCTTTAAATTCTTGATGAAGTCCTCTTGAGATGTAAAGGACGTTTGCGATAAAAATCTTTCTACCATAACTTTTGGAATTTCTTCATTCACCGTTCTTCATTTATGTGTTGTTACATGATTACGGCAAGGAAACGTACTTTCTTTCCGTCCAGCGCTTTCATGCCGTGAGGCAGTTTGGAGTTGAAATACAAACTGTCTCCTTCGTTTAAAATCAAGTCTTTGCCGTCGATGCTCAGCATCATGCGGCCTTCCAGTACAAGGTTGAATTCCTGTCCGGAGTGACTGTTGTAGTGTATCGGCTCGTTATCCGGCTTGGGTTCGACGGTGACGATGAACGGGTCGGCGTTGCGGTTCATGAAACCGGCAGCCAGTGACTGGTATTTATAGGCTTTTGTGCGCTCGATGCTGGTTCCCTTGCCGGCACGGGTAAGGAAGTAGCTGCTCATTTTCGGCTCTTCGCCGAACATCAGGGCATCCAGTGCGATGCCGTAACGGCGGGCTATCTTTTGCAGCATGCTTACGGAGATGTCGAATTCTCCCGTTTCGGCAAGACGGTACTCTTCTGCCGGGATGTCGCAATCGCGGGCGATGTCTTCGGCATTCAATTCCAATACGTCGCGCAGTCCGCGCAGGCGTTCGGCTATTTGTTTAATCTGTTCGTCCATGTGGTTTTTATTAAGTGGATTAGTACGGTTATTTACTTGCTTTGATGGCATTGATAATGGCGGAAGAGAATCCCTGATGCTCCAGTTCGTTGATACCCTTGATTGTAATTCCGCCGGGAGTGCATACCTTGTCAATCTCTACGGCGGGATGCGTATCGTTGTTCAGAATCAGTTCGGCGGCGCCTTTTACCGACTGGGCTATCATGCGCATGCCGTCCTTGGGGTAAACGCCCAGTTCTATTCCGGCCTGCATGGCTGCCTGGATATACTTCAGTACATAAGCGATGCCGCAGGAAGTCATGGCGGTGGTTGCCCCTATCTTATCTTCGGGAATCAGCATGGCAAGTCCCATCTGGTTGAAGATGTCGAGCAAAAGCTGTTCCTGTTCCTTGCTGGCGTTACGGCTTGCAATGAGCGTCATGCTTTCCATCTCGCTGATGGCGGTGTTGGGGATGAGGCGGAACATGGTCATCTCCTTGTCTGCCACGTAGTGTGCCAGTTCTTCGAAAGGGATGCCGGCAGCTACGGAGATAAGTATCTGCTTGCTTTTCAGCTTGAGTTCGCTTACCACCGGTTTTATCAGCCACGGTTTGACGGCGAGTATGATGAGCTCGGCGCCGGTAACGGCTTCCTGATTGTCGCGTGTGGTTTGCAAAGCGGGGAACTCAGCCTTTAACGCATCCAGTTTGCCTTGCGTGGGATTAGAAACAATGATGTCGCTGGCGGGGATGATGGTTCCTTTTGCCAGACCGCGGGCGATGGAGCCGCCCATATTTCCTGCACCGATAATTGCTGTTTTCATATCATCTTGTCATTTAAAAAGTTGTCTTCGGGCAAAGGTAAAGATTTTAATGAAAAAACGACCGAAACAGGAAGGTATTCTTCTTTCGGTCGTATCTTTTGCCGGCTGATTATCCGTAAATTGTCAAAGTGCTTTCTTAAAACGTTCCAGGAAGAGGTTCGCTTCGTCCATGCCGAGACACAGGGGCGGCAACAGGCGGAGTACGTTCGTGCCGCTGACACCGGTAAAGACATGCTGTTCTTTCAGTAACCTCAAACGCAGTTCTTTGACAGGCTCTTCAAATTCGAGGCCAATCATCAGTCCGCGTCCGCGCACTTCCTTGATTTGCGGGAATTTCTTCAGCTCTTCCATCAGGTATGCGCCTACTTGGGCGGCATTCTCTACAAGAGCTTCCTGCTCTATGACATCCAGTACGGCAAGCGCAGCGCTGCAAGCCAGATGATTTCCGCCGAAAGTGGTTCCGAGCTGGCCGTAAACGGGAGTAAACATCGGACTGATAAGTACGCCCGCCATCGGGAATCCGTTGCCTATGCCTTTGGCTACGGTGATGATGTCGGCCTTGATACCGTTGTACTGATGGGCGAAGAACTTGCCGCTACGTCCGTAACCGCTTTGGATTTCGTCCAGAATCAGTACCGTATTGTGCTCTGTACAGGCCTTGCGCAAGGCTTGCATAAACTCGTCGGTGGGCAACTGTATGCCGCCCACTCCCTGAATGCCTTCGATGATTACAGCGCATACATCGCCTTTCGCCAGCTCGGCTTTCATCGCCTCTGTATCATTCAGCGGGAGATAGGTAACGTGTCCGCAATTGTTGATGGGAGCAATGATTTTGGGATTGTCGGTTGCCTCTACCGCCAATGAAGTACGTCCGTGGAAAGCTTTCGAGAAGGATACCACACGAGTCCGTCCGTTATGGAACGAAGCGAGCTTCAACGCGTTTTCGTTGGCTTCGGCCCCGCTGTTGATAAGGAAAAGGGAATAATCATCGTATCCGCAGACCTTTCCCAGCCGTTCTGCCAGTTGCTGTTGCAGTTCGTTGATAACGGAGTTGGAATAGAATCCAAGCGTGGCTACTTGCTTGCCGAGCATCTCTACATAGTGCGGATGTGCATGTCCGATAGAGATTACTGCATGACCGCCATAAAGGTCGAGGTACTCCGTACCTTTATCGTCCCATACATGGCAGCCTTTTCCTTTGACAATATTGATGTCAAAAAGGGGATATACATCGAATAGTTTCATTCTTTCAGTAACTGATTACAAATTAAAGATACTTTAGAAAGCACTGGGTTTCAGTCTCAAACCGACAGTCTCTTCCAGATTGAACATCAGGTTCATGTTATGTACGGCCTGTCCGCTGGCTCCTTTCAGCAGGTTGTCTATGCAGGAGATGATAAGGAGCTTGTCGCCATGCTTTTCCAAATGGATAAGGCATTTGTTGGTGTTGACAACCTGCTTCAAATCGATGTTCTTGCCGACGATATGCGTGAAGGAGTCTTTGGCATAATACTCTTCATACATGCGGACAATCTCTTCCAACGCCACTTTGGTCTTTATCACGATAGTGGTAAAGATGCCGCGGGGAAAATCACCGCGATAAGGGATGAAATCGATGTCCGAATCGAAACTGTTCTGGAGCTGTTTGAGCGATTGCTTGATTTCGGGCACGTGCTGGTGCTCGAAAGCCTTGTACACACTCAGGTTGTTGTTGCGCCAGCTGAAGTGGCTCGTAGCTCCCGGCTTGACGCCTGCACCGGTGCTGCCGGTGATGGCATTCACCATAATATCGCCGTTCAGCATCAGATGCTTGGCAAGCGGAAGCAGGCCCAACTGGATGCAGGTGGCGAAGCAGCCGGGGTTGGCAACATGCTTTGCCGTGCAGGTGGCACGGCGGTTCAGCTCGGGAAGGCCGTAGATGAAGTCATGGTCGTCGCTCTTGATGCGATAGTCCATGGAGAGGTCGATTATCTTCAGGTCTTCCGGTACGTTGTGGCTTTCCATGAATTTTCTGGTGTCGCCATGCGCCGTGCAGAAGAAAAGCACATCGATTTCGTCCAACGGAAGTTCGTCGGTAAACGTTAAATCCGTCTCTCCGTACAACCCTTCGTGTACGTCGGTTATTTTGTTGCCGGCATTGCTCGAGCTGTTTACGAATACGATTTCCGCTTCGGGATGGTTCAGTAACAGGCGTATCAGTTCGCCTGCCGTGTATCCGGCTCCGCCGATGATTCCTACTTTAATCATGTTGATAATATCTATTGGGTTCTTCTGGTATTATAACTAATAGTATGATATATATAAGCGTACCTGCAAACGCAGTGAAGATCGTAGCAAAAACGTAGATGATGCGTACCAGTGACACGTCGAGTCCGAAAAAGTTTGCCAGTCCTGCACATACGCCGGAAAGCATTCTTCCGTTTCGGGGGCGCGTTAATTTTTGCTTCCGGTTCATCATTTAGATTTCTTCGTCTTTGTGGTTTGAGTAATAGGCACGCAGTGCGGTAGAAGTCACCTTGATGAAACCTTTGGCGTCTTCCGCAGTCCAGCCTTTCTGCATTTCACCGTATTCGCCGAATTTGTTCTTTACAAGGTCGTCGTCGCTTTCCACGCCTACGGTAGAGAAACAGAGCGGATGAAGTTCGAGAATCGCAGTACCGTTTACATTGCGTTGCGAAGACTCCAGCATGGCTTCGATGTCGCGCATTACCGGTTCCAGGTATTGGCTTTCGTGCAGGAACATACCGTACCAGTTGGCTACCTGGTCTTTCCAGTATTGTTGCCATTTGCTTAATGTGTATTTCTCAAGGAACTTGTGTGCGCCGATAATCAGCATGGGAGCGGCTGCCTCGAAACCTACGCGGCCCTTGATGCCGATAATCGTGTCGCCTACGTGCATATCGCGGCCGATGCCGTAAGCCGCACCGATTTCCTCTACCTTCTGGATAGCCTTGATGGGGTCGTCGAATTTTTCATCGTTGACCGCTTTAAGCTCACCCTTCTCGAAGGTCAGGCGCAACTGTTCGCTGCCTTCTTTGGTGCAATGTTTCAGATAGGCGCTTTCGGGAAGTCCCTGTGCGGAGTCCAGAATCTCACCGCCGCAAATGGAAGTACCCCACAGACCTACGTTATAGGAATATTTCAGTTTGGCAAAGTCGGCTGCAAAGCCGTGCTTGTTCAGATAATCTATCTCTTCCTGGCGGCTCAAAGCCATGTCGCGTGTCAGCGTGATGATTTCCACGCCCGGAGCCATGACAAGAAAAGTCATGTCGAAACGAATCTGGTCGTTACCCGCACCGGTCGAACCATGTGCAATGGCATCTGCGCCGATTTCGTTGGCGTAGCGTGCAATGGCCAGCGCCTGGAATATACGTTCGGAGCTTACGGAAATAGGATAAGTACCGTTACGCAATACGTTGCCGAATACCATGTATTTCAAGCTCTTTTCGTAATATTCCTGCGTTACGTCCAAAGTAATATATTTTACAGCACCCAGTTTGTAGGCGTTCTCTTCGTTTGTCTTCAGCTGTTCGGGGCTGAAACCGCCGGTATTGGCACAAGCCGCATATACCTCGTATCCTTTCTCTTTGGCCAGATACATAACTGTGAATGAGGTGTCCAGACCACCGCTGAATGCAACTACTACTTTTTTCTTCTTTTCCATAATACTTATGAATTTTGAATGTTGAATTATAAATTGGGAATCAGGCTTGTAAACGAGTCTGTGTGTTCCCATTCATAATTCAAAATCTATAATTAATTATATTTTATCTTCCTCGTGTAATTTCGGGTCGTAAAGCATTGCCGTGCAAATGCAGAACTTCCGGTTTTTGGCTACCAGTATGTCATGGTTAATACAGCCCTCGCAGCCTTTCCAGAAAGCCTCGTCGTCTGTCAGTTCATTGAAAGTAACCGGTACGTAGCCCAGTTCGGTATTCATTTTCATAACGGCCGCTCCGCTGGTCAGACTGAATATCTTGGCTTTGGGCCACCGCAGGCGTGCCAGGCGGAAAGAAGCCGTCTTGATACGTTTTGCCAGTCCCAAGCCGCGGTAATCGGGATGTACGATGAGGCCCGATGTTGCCACGTACTGCTTGTTTCCCCAGCTTTCTATGTAGGTGAAACCTGCAAATTCGTCTCCACATAAAGCTATGATAGCTTTTCCTTCTTTCATTTTAGTCGCCACATATTCGTGTGTGCGTTCTGCGATGCCCGTTCCGCGCACCTTGGCAGCTTCTCGGATGGTATCCAAAATCTTATCCACGTAAACTTCATGTGAGGCGTCGGCCACCATCACATCAATCTGTTTCGAATCCATTTCTTTTATTTCGTTATATATTCGTTGTAATATAGTTGTACAGGTTTACTTTATGTTAGGAATGATTTGTGACAGAAACATACGCACCTCTTCGTGGGATGCAGCCTCGTGCAGAACCATCATGATCGTATCGTCGCCGGCAATGGTGCCCAGTACGGCGGGACATTCGCGGTTGTCGATGTCATAAGCCATGCTGCTGGCATAGCCGGGCCGGGTGCGGATGACGGCAATGTTCTTGGAGAAATGGAGGGAAATGAAGCCGCTGGTCATCAGCATTTCGCTTGCGCTCTGGTCGTTGCTGCGCTTGTACATGATGTTGTTGGGAAGAACATATACATACTTCCCGTTCATGTTGGCCGCTTTGGCTACTTTCAACTGTTTCAAGTCGCGTGACAAGGTGGCTTGTGTCAGCTCAAAGCCCTCTTTGCCCAAAGCCTGCAACAGCTCTTCCTGAGAACTGATGTCTTTGCTTGAGATAATCATCTTGATGGCATCTAACCGATTGGCTTTCTTTTTCATGTTTCTGTATAATTATTCTTAGGTTGGTGCAAAAGTAGGGAATATTTTGGAAAGAATATACAGAAATGGGATTTTTTTATTCTTTAATATGCAAAAAACGTAAAAAAGACGGTATATGTATGCAGGTTTGGAATATAATTAAAAGCCTTTTATCGGAAATCTTTTAATTAACGTGAGTTCGAAATAAAAATCAGAACATGGTTAGGTGTCCGTCATTGACAAACTTCACATCAATGGCGGTTTTCTTTTTCTCTAAAAATAGTATGCCGCGATAGCAGATAATGCATTTACTGCAAAGTTATTGAAAGAACGGTGTTTGGAATGTTCTATCTGTGCAATGTTCTTCAGTTCTTCATTGTCTGTTTCAATTAATGCTCTTTTTCTGAACAGGATCTTGTCGGCAATACTCATCAGTGAGTTTTTTATATTAGTGACAAGCTGCTGCCATTAAGAAACAGATTTTCAAACAGAGTCTGTCTGATATATCCCTTGTCGGTGCATGACTTTCCTTTGATGTTCTCTAGAAACTTTTCTTGTTGAAACTTTTTGTTTCCTACTGTCAACAATAGGTTATGTTTATTTTTTTCTATTGGATGTATGAGCTTTGTTTTCTTATAATAGGTTGATATAAGGCGTAATAGATACTTGTAAGGATATTAACTGAATGCCTTAATTTATACACTGTCTGTTTATTATTAGTCTGTAAACAGTAACGATAAATAAACTTTTGAAATTAATACATAGATTGTTGGTATAATTATTATTGTATCTAATGTATATGTCTATAAAAAGGCTGGTTTTTACATTTTAGAATGTACATAATTTATAAACGTTCTATTTCTTCACTGTTGCTGCTACCTTGTTTTATAGATTTAAATGAGTTAAAAATGTAGCGTAACGACAAGGTTATGTTTCTGCTGTCCGCATTATTGAATTGTTGGGTACGGATATATCCGTAGTTCGTTTCCCAGTTTCCGGTTGCCTTCTTGAGGATATCATTTACCTGTATATTAAAAGATAGTTTGTTCTTTATAGGTACAATAGACATATTACATCCCAAATTATGGGTTGCGCGATATATGTCAGCCTTATCGTAGGATTTTGACTGAAATGTATAGTTAAATGAGAAATTAATCATCCGCCCCAGTTGCCAGTTGCAGTACAGTTGTGCAAAGTATGAAGGTGTGGTACGGTGTAAATGTTGGTCCATATAAGGAATCCTTGAGTTGGGTATAAGGATTCCTGCACTCAGATTGATGGCGTGGCGATTAAATAAGTGGTCTGAGAATGTCAGCATTCCCGTGAATTGTCTGGACCTATCTATATTGGTATAGGTATACTTCAATACTTGTGCATTTCTTTCATCCGGAACACTAAATGCTATCCGGTCATTCTTTATCAGATTGTATTCCAACTTTACATTGAGTTTGTTCAGCCAAACCATTCCGATGCCGAAATCATATCTGACAGTTGGTTTCAATAGAGGATTTCCTATCATGTAGGAGTACTGATTGAGATAAGTCGTGATAGGCGTCAACTCGCTGAATGAAGGAAGAAAAACCTTATTATTTCCCGAAAGGGAGATTTGCAGGTTTTCTGACAGTTGGTAGGATAATGAAAATGAAGGCAAGAAGAATAAATCCTTATAGTTGGTTACATCTTGTGCTGTACAATGGTATCTTTTATCGAATCTTTCGCTGCGCAAACCAAGTAGCATGACTATTTTCTGCCATTGAAAATTACCCTCTGCATAGAGCGCGTATCGGTTCTCGCGAAGGTTGTAAAAAGTGGATATATCATTTTCTTCTGAATTGTTTTTATTGTACACGTGGCTATAACGTGCTCCCACCGACAGTTTGACGAAGTTGCTGAAGCGGTGTTCATATTCCGTCAGAAGTGAATAGATGTTGTATCTCCCTTGGAAATTCAAAATAGTTCGTTTCTCGGAATTTATAGAGCTTTCTGTTGCATTACCATTGTCTTTGTTATATTGATTCAGGTAATCAGCTGTTATCCGAAGAGTGTTTTTTGACTTTAAATCAACCAGATAGTCTAATGTCGCTACATGTTGTTGTTCTTCATATTTGCCTGTTCTCTGGATGTCAAAATTTTCCCTACCGATAGAGGCATATTGCATGGAAGATAAATATTCAGGTTTATTCGATGAACAGTAACCAAAATATTTCATATTGAGTGTACCGGTCTTTAACTTACTTTGAGTTCCTATATGCCAATCATGGGAGCATCGGTTAGAAAAAGTTGTATCCATGAAAACTCTTTCAAAAGCATTTCCGGTCTGAAAATTTTCTTCTATTTGCTTTGAGTATAGTGTGTTTTTTCGCTTTCTAAAACTATAAGCACAGTCTATTAGCGTATTTTTAATTTTCCGCTGAGAGGTGAAACCTGCTGTACCTGAATAGTGACGTCCCCAAGCATCCGTATTATAAATCATTAAGGCTGGTTTTTCCAATGTGGTCTTAATATTTAAAACGGAAGAATAACGAGAGTCGTATTTTGCTCCAGGCATATTGTCCACTACAATTTCTGTAATCTGTGAGGGTTGCAAAGCATTCACTTCCTCAAAGCTTTTCGCTTCCCTTCCATTAATAAGGAGCAGTATCTGACCTTTACCGAAGTACGTCAACCTGTTATTCGTAAGGAGTACACCGGGAATATTGCTCAGCAGGCTCTCCACATTAGGAAGTTCCGAAAGGTATGTCTGCTTGACATTGATGTGCAGAAGATTGTTTTTGTAGGAAGTTACCTTACGGGCAGACTTAACCACGACTTCATCCAACTCATAGCCGGATGGAAGCTGAATGGTTCCTAAATCAGTACAGTTTTTTACATCTAATGTTATTTGCTTGATTTGATAACCTATATGGCTAATGTTCAATATGTAGCAACCAGCGGGTATATTTTTCAGTAAGAATCCATGTTCTGAGTTAATACTTTGTGCGACGATAGAATTATCATGCCACAATACAACATTGGCATTAAGTATTGCCATTCCGTCCGCATCACAAACCATTCCTTTGATAATGTTCTGTGAGAATAAAATGGTTGCATGGATGGACAGTATTATTAATAATACGAATCGGAAATTATGCATGATTTTATTTGTCTTAAATATTTTATTTGTATCGAATTCTTCTAATCCATAAAGATTATAATTCTAAAACAAATATAGCGAATTATTATTAGAAATACAATGTTTTTGTTGTAATATTTTAATATAAAAATAACGTGAATTCGAAATAAAATCAAAAAACTCCAATAGTCCGTCATTGATGAAGTTTACATCAATGACGGACCTTTTTTAAAGAAACAATAAGAGCAATAATTGACAAGGCGTTTTCCACAAAATTGTTGAAGGAGTGGCGCCTGGAGTATTCAATCTGTAAGATGTTCTTTAACTCGTCATTGACCGTTTCAACCAAAGCCCATTTCCAAAGCAGAATTTTATCGGCTATGCCCATCAGACTGTCCTTTAGACCGCTCTTTACCTTTGTAATAAGTTGTACGCCATTAAAAAAATAACAGAATCTGTCCGATATATCCCTTGTCGGTACATAATTTCCCCTTTATGTTCTTTAGGAACTTGCTTCGCTTTAAGGATTTCTGGTCATCCACATTCTTGGGCGTGAACATGAAATTGAGGATTTCATCCTTGTCATTGATAATCAGATGCAGCTTGACCCCGAAGAACCAGACCATAGAGCATTTCCCATGTTCGGCAAGCCCGTCAATGGAATAGAATTGAGAATAACCATGATTTCCGCATCGTTCATGCGATTTAGCCTGTTTCGATGTTTGCGTTTCTTGTCTTCAACCATATATTTTTCCTATTGTAATGCAAATTCCTTGCAGAAATCATTTGCTATGTAATGAATCTCCGTAACTTTAACCTCTGAGAACATAGTGCTAATCCTTTAAATGTTATAATTCTGCATTATAAATTTAATATTTTGTCGCTATGTTCCTATTATTAAAATAAACACATAGCGAAAAAGTAAATTTGGGCAAAGCGTAGCGAATTAGCT
>ENA-ORTQ01002697-ORTQ01002697.1-human-gut-metagenome-genome-assembly--contig:-NODE-2697-length-14964-cov-2.348514_pt1 | contig 14964 bp, 13 predicted proteins | sample MGYA00241912_ERZ509188 | MGnify/ENA primary metagenome ERZ509188 (study PRJEB26280, sample SAMEA2338849) | human gut metagenome | biome: human gut; feature: human-associated habitat; material: faeces...
GTGTTTGCGTGCAATGACTACTTTGCGAATTCCGCAAGAATGACAGCTGCAGGGATGATCAAATCCGGACAGGAGCTTGCAAAGTTGTATATCGAAGACGCCAAGGAAGATATCAAAGCGATCCGAAAGGTTCTTCGAAAGAAGAAAAAATATCGGAAAAAGCTGTTAAAGATCAAAACGTCGATCATCAAATATTCGAAAGATCCGAAGAACTCACTAAAGGGATCTGCGAACATCCGATATGAAAAAGACGGAAGCGTGACAGTACAGTTCTTCCAAAAGGTCTGGACTTATGAAACGTTGTATCTATTTGAGCATCAGTGGCTGGATCGGAAACTTCGACAATTAAAGACACAGATCGCTAAGATGAAACATAAACTGAAACGACTGGAGATCAGACAGCAGAGACTCAAGGCTCATCCGCTCAAGGTACGGTTTGGCGGCAAGAAACTGACTAAGAACCGGATGATCCCAGAACGACACCGGGCATTGGAAAAACGAAGGAATCGAAGGATGATGGTCTCCGGAAGAAAGGACTGCAAGTATGGAAACTGGGTTTTCCGATATGACACTGAGACAAAAACATTAGAGTATCGGAGTATGACGGACTGGGATGGAGACCGGATCTGTTTTCCAAATGTCACATTCCCTTACGGACAGGAATGGATCGAGTCCTGGTTACAAGAACGCAAGGGTGCGATCGCATGGGAGATCATAGACTGTGGAACTGCCTGGCAGATCCGCTGCATCTTAACAAAAGAAGCGGAAGATATGAACGGCTATTATGGCGATGGAGCGATCGGGATCGATATCAACTATGACCACATCGCGATGACAGAGACGGACCAGAGTGGAAATCTCTTACATCACAAAATCTTCCGTTATGGCATGGAAGGAAAGACCAGTGGACAGATCAAACATCAGATCTCGGAAGTTCTGGAAAAAGTCTTTGAATATGCAGATCAACAGCATAAACCGATCACAGCAGAGAACATTAAGAGTATCCAGAGAAAGAAATTTTACGACAAGCACCGGAAGAGACACCGGCATATCAGTATGTTTGCCAGTGCCTGTATCCGGGAACTTCTGACCTCGAAAGCAGTCAAATATCACATCGGTGTCAAGTTTGTACATCCGGCGTATACATCCAAAGCTGGAAAGATGCGATATTTAAGAAGATACGGACTCAGTGTTCATGAAGCCGCGGCTCTCTGTATCGCTAGGAGAGGACAGGGATTCAAAGAATCGATCCCATCCTATCTAAAACCTTACCTGACGAATAAAAAAGTCCGCGCCCTGATCTCGCAGCAATGGGGATCCTTAACGAAACTCATCAACAAAGTCACCACACAGGACCTCCTTTTATACATGGATCCTGTCATACATAGAAACTGATAAACTTACAGATTCATATATGGAGTCATCCTGTACCGGGCGTGAGCCGGAGTCCCTCAGAGAAAACTTCGTCCTATCTCGGATGCATTGCAGGATGACTGGAACACAGGGACTGTCTGTGACCGGATCAATGGATCACCTTTCTGATGGCAAATGGCTTCTTTTTCTTAAAAGAGGACAGACGTTCTCGGATCGGTTCAGGGATGCAGCGACTTGTATTCTGATGGAGGATAAAACTCTATCAAAAAGGATCGCACGAAGTGAGGAGAACGAAGTGACGATCGCCATACCACCATTGGAAGCCACTTGTCATTCTTTGAATGGCTGGTGGAGCCTCACTGTTAATAGCAATCATAATGGTTGATTTTGGAGTCTTTGCATTTCTCAAACTCCACGATCGCGAAACTGTGGAAGCCAAAATTTTCGTCTTGGGTAAGACGGGATAAATCAAAACCTTTAATTTCAGACATGGTACATCGTTTAAATATTATTCTTCTGTTTTCATGCTGTCGGGAGTCCCGTCAACGTGTTTTTTTTTGTTTTTGTGCTGTCGGGAGCCTCGCCAACGTGTTTTTCTTTGTTTTTGTGCTGTCGGGGGTCCCGCCAACGTGTTTTTCTTTGTTTTCATGCTGTCGGGGGTCCCGCCAACGTGTTTTTCTTTGTTTTTGTGCTGTCGGGAACCCCGCCGGGATGTTTTTTTCCGTATCTTTATTATCGGGCATCACATCGCTGACAAATATACCTTAAATTGGGCAGGAAACAATTATTTTATCCTTTAATTTTCAACAGATATTGAAAAATGTTGGAATTGCCGGGAGGAAGGCGACGCGAAACTGTCAAAATATTGGACACTCCTGTCTGAAATTTGGACAGAGGGTGCCGGTTGTTGCTTGATTATTATTCTGTTATCCAATTGATTATGTGTTGTGGTATAATTTTTGTATCTTATTGGGCAGAATAGAACAAATACAGATAGCGTGAAGGAGTAGTGACTTTTCTTTCAAGAGAAAAGTCACAGAATCAAATCTTTTTCTTGAGTGTGAAGAAGAATGTCATCCCCTTGCCCAGTCCGCTCTTGGCTGAGATTTGTCCTTTGTGGAAGTTCACGCCGTTCTTGACGATGGAGAGTCCCAGACCGGTCCCGCCCACCTTGCGGCTGCGGCCCTTGTCGACGCGGTAGAAGCGTTCGAAAATGCGGTTCACGTGCTCTTCCGAGACGCCGACGCCATTGTCCGAGAAACTGAAGTAGTAGAATTTCGGGTCCTCCTTGTAGCAACTCACCGTGATATGGATGCCTTCGCCCGCATACGCGATCGCGTTGTCGTAGAGATTGCGGAAGATCGAGTATAGCAGCGAATAATTGCCATAGATCGTAGGGTTGCCCGGAAGAGCGACCTCTGTCGTGATCTTCTTTTCTTCCATCTCCATCGAACATTCCTTCTCGATCTCGCCGACCAATTTTTGGATGTTCACTTCCGACAGTTCGAACATTTCGGAAGCCTCGTCCAGCCGGTTCAATACCGAAATGTCGCGCAGCAGCCCCGTCAGCCTCGTGCTTTGCGAGTAGCAGCGTTCGAGGAAGAACTGGCGTTTGTCGTCCGGCAGCTGCGGATTGCTGATAATCGTTTCGAGATAACCCTGGATACTGCTGACAGGAGTTTTCAGCTCGTGCGCCACGTTCTGCGTCAGCTGCCGTTTCATCCGGCTCTCTTCTTCCTGGCGGGAGATGTCGTTGATAGATATCTCATAGCTGTTGTCGAGGAACAGAATGCATTCGATCAGGAAAATCTTTCCGTTCTTGTCCACCGTGACCGATTCGCGCAACACTTTCCGCTTGCGGTTCGTGTTCGGGATGTTTTTGGAGAGGAACAGATGGATCGGTTCCAGTTCCGGAATGTCGACCGCGTCTTCCGACTGTCGTATCTGCATGTCGGAAATCAGGTTCGCGAACTGTACGAACAAGATGTTGGACAATATCTCCCTGCCTTCCGGTGTGAACATGGCGAAACCTTCTTTTGCGTACTGGAAATGCTTGATCAGCTTCTCGCGTTCCATCGAAAGCTCGTCCTTGGCCTTCTGCTGGCGGTGGTAAAGTCCGACGATATTCTTCGATATGTCTCCAAGCTCGTCGTTAGGAAAGACATATTCGTTCTCCGGTATGCGGTCTTTCTCCACGTTCAGGGCGAAGTCGCGCAGCTTCGAGATCGTCCGCCCGATGCTGAACGTGAAGCGGGAGAGGACGAAGAAAAATATCAGCGTCATCAACGCCATAAAATAGATGAAATCCTTGTCGATCGTCAGTACGCGCTGTGTGTAAGGGTCCCAGGGGAGGGCGGAGCGGTAGATATACCCGCCGATATTCGTCGCCGTGTAGAAATAGCGCTTGCCGGTCGAGTTGGACGAACGGATGGCGAACCCTTCATTGTAGAGGCGTGCCTTGCGTACCTCGCTGCGGTCGTTATGGTTGTTGAATTCCTCGGCACCGCTATTGTCGAACAACACTTTCCCTGCCGGATCGATAATGGTCACGCGAAGATCCTTTTGGGGGATGTCGTCGATAAACTGGTGAACCACCTGGTTGATATCCTCAGTCTGTTGCGTGCGGCGGAACAACTGGTAGTTGTAATTCCCCAACACGTTGTTCAACTTCTCTTGGGCAAACTCCCGTTCCCGCTGATACTGGAACAACAGGAAGCAAGCTGTGAACCCCAGGAACATGGCGAATATCGACCAGAAAAGTCGCTGGCTGAAAGGTATTCTGCTGTTTGTCGTTGATTCTATCTTGACCATGGGGTAAATTAAGAATTAAGAAGTAAGAAGTAAAAATTAAAAATTAAGAAGTAAGAAATCATCTTGGAATGTAAGAATAAGTGCCCGTTCGTTTATTTTTTAATTTTTAATTCTCAATTTTTAATTTTCAAAGCAGTATCCGAAGCCGAGCCGCGTCACGATGTTTTTGCCGTATGGTCCGATCTTTTTGCGCAGGCGGGTGATGTTTACATCGATGGTGCGGTCGAGCACATATACTTCGTCTTTCCATATCCGGGAAAGGATCTCCTCGCGCGAGAAGACGTTCCCTTTGTTTTCAAGAAGGAGTTTCAGTATCTCGAATTCCTTTTTGGTGAGCGGGACTTCCTGTCCGTCGACGGAGGCTTTTATGCGCTTCGTGTCGAGTGAGAGAGTTTCGTATTTGAGGCATTCGTTTTCCGGCACTTTTTCCTTGTCTGATGTGCGGCGCAGCACGGCTTTCACGCGTGCCACCACCTAACGGATGGAGAAAGGCTTGGATATGTAGTCGTCGGCTCCCAAGTTGAAGCCTGTCAGCATATCGTTTTCAGTGTCCTTGGCTGTCAGGAAGATGATGGGGATATCGGCCGTCTTTTCTTCTTTCTTGAGGATGCTGGCCATCTTGAATCCGGATATTTCACCCATCATGACATCTAAAAGCAGCAGTTGGTAGGAGGCTATATCCATCTTCAACGCTTCTTCGGCGCTGAAAGCCGTGTCTACTTCATACCCTTCTATCTCAAGATTGAACTTGAGGATTTCGCATAAATCCTCTTCATCGTCCACTACAAGAATCTTCGGCATATCCATAATCTTTGTCTCTTTTTTATTACAAATATAATTTATTTCTGCAAAGGACGTATTTCTGTATTTCGATGAAATGAAATACGTATTACAATAGCGTTACAAATGCATCAGATCGCCACATCCTGCCACTGTCCGCCGATCAGTTCTCGGGTGGATTTGAACCCGGCCTTTTTCAGCAGTTCGAATGCTTCCGCACGTCCGTCGTTCACCAGGTCGGGATAGTGGCAGTCTGAGTTTACCATCACCGGAATATCCAGCTCACGTAAGCGGTGCAGATAGTCGGTATGCGGGTAGACCTCCTGTTTCTTCACGAGGTTTTTCGTGTTGACTTCGATCATCAGGCCCTTTTCGGCGATCAGGTGCAGACAGTCGTTGAACGGTTTTTGATACCAGTCCGCTTGTAGGTCGAAGCCTTCGCATTTGTGCCCGTTCATGTATATCTTGTCCATGTGCCCGACGATGTCGATTCCGCCTGCCTCGATCATTCGCCGTGTGGAACTGAAATAGTGGGCGACCAGCTTGCGGATATCTCCGTCGTAGTAGGCGTCGACAGACTTCTGGTATTCCCGGAAAGGACCGTCGATACACACCATATTCTCTTCCGCAAGCGGCTGTGCGATCGGAAGAAAGTGGATGGAACCGATACGGTAATCGAGCGGCAGATTGCGGAAGTAGGGGATGGACGCGTTGTAGCTCTCGTCTAAGAAATCGATTTCCAGTCCTACGTATATTTCCAACCGGTCACTGTATTTCTTTTTCAGTCGTTCTATTTCTGTCAGATATTCGGGCATATCGTCTTTAGACATGTTCCAGAATGTTTCGAACGGCAGTGGTGAATGGGATGAAAAACCGTAGGCGCGGAACCCGTGCGCAACAGCGAATTTAATGAAGTCTTCCGGCGTGCTCCGACCGTCACAGAATGTACAATGGCTATGGTAGTTACTGAGTTGCATAAATTTTTACTTGTAAAAGGGCAAAGATAATTTTTTTATCCCGAAAGACAACCTGTTTGATAAAAAAAGGCTTGATTGCTGCCTAAGGGTTAGCGGCAGAATCAAGCCTTGAAAAACACGTGAATAATGAAAAATCGTATGTTTTATTTTATTACGTTCAGTTCTTTTCCAACTTTGATAAATGCAGCGATTGCTTTATCCAGATGTTCCGTTTCGTGGCCTGCGGACAACTGTACGCGGATGCGGGCCTGGCCTTTCGGCACTACCGGGTAGTAGAAGCCGGTAACATAAATGCCTTCTTCCTGCATCTTGGCTGCGAAATCCTGGGATAATTTAGCATCATACAGCATAACGGCGCAGATTGCGGACTGAGTCGGCTTGATGTCGAAACCGGCTGCTAACATCTTTTCACGGAAGTAGCTGACGTTGTTCATCAGTTTCGTATGCAAAGCATCGCTTTCTTTCAGCATCTTGAACATTTCCAGGCTGGCGCCTACGATAGCGGGAGCGACAGAGTTGGAGAACAGATAAGGACGGGAGCGCTGACGCAGCATGTCGATGATCTCTTTCTTTCCGGTTGTGAATCCGCCCATGGCGCCACCGAATGCTTTACCTAACGTACCTGTGAAGATATCGACTCTTCCGTATACATTATATTGTTCAGCCACACCGTGTCCTGTCGGGCCTACTACACCGGCAGAGTGGGATTCGTCAACCATTACCAATGCGTCGTATTTTTCTGCCAGTTCGCAGATTTTGTCCATCGGGGCCACGTTTCCGTCCATAGAGAACACACCGTCTGTTGCGATGATGCGGTGACGTTGTGCCTGGGCTTCTTGCAGGCAACGTTCCAGGTCGGCCATGTCTGCATTGGCATAACGGTAGCGTTTTGCCTTGCAAAGACGTACGCCGTCGATAATGGAGGCATGGTTTAAAGCATCGGAGATGATCGCATCCTCTTCAGTGAACAACGGTTCGAACAGACCGCCGTTGGCATCGAAACATGCAGCGTACAGGATCGTATCTTCGGTCTTGAAATAGTCGGAGATAGCGGCTTCCAGTTGTTTGTGCAGATCCTGTGTCCCACAGATGAAACGTACGGATGACATGCCGTATCCGTGTGTGTCCATAGCTTCTTTGGCAGCCTTGATCAGACGTTGGTTGTCAGACAGGCCCAGATAGTTGTTTGCGCAGAAGTTCAAAACGTCGCTTCCTGCGTTTACTTTGATGTCGGCTCTTTGAGGAGTGGTGATGATACGCTCGTTCTTATACAATCCGGCAGCTTTGATGTTTGCCAATTCCTGAGTAAGGAAATCTTTCAGTTTACCGTACATAACTTTGTTTTTTGTTAGTATTTTTAATTAAGTTGACAATTATATCTCTATTATCGCAGACAAGTGGCAAAATATTATTCTTGAAACCATTTTTTTCTTTGTCTCTGATTTGTCTGCCGATGCGGCAAAGGTCATATTTTTTTTGAATATATAGGCTAAAAAATACAAGAAATTCATACCGGAATGTTTTTATTCTCTATACCTTTGCCATCGAAAAAACTTAAAAGAACATCAAACGCAATGAAGAATGTATTAGTAATTGGTTCTACCGGTCAGATTGGATCAGAGTTAACCATGAAGTTGAGAGGTATCTACGGTGGAAACATTGTAGCAGGTTACATCCCCGGACAGGAGCCTAAAGGCGAACTGCTGGAATCAGGACCTTCTGCAATTGTCGACATTACAAACGAACAGCAGATTGCTGAGACTGTGTCCAAATATAAGGTAGATACGATTTATAACTTGGCTGCACTGCTGTCAGCCGTTGCAGAAGCAAAACCGCAGCTTGCCTGGAAAATCGGTATGGGCGGTTTGTTTAACGTATTGGAAGTTGCGCGTGAAATGCATTGTGCTGTATTCACTCCGAGTTCAATCGGTGTGTTTGGCAATAACACGCCGAAAGACAAGACTCCGCAGGATACGATCCGTAACCCGCGTACTATGTACGGTGTTACGAAAGTTTCAGGCGAGTTGTTGAGTGACTACTACAACATCCGTTTCGGCGTCGACACCCGTTCCGTACGTTTTCCGGGACTTATCTCCTATGTAACACCTCCGGGTGGTGGTACGACCGACTACGCAGTTGATATCTATTATTCGGCTGCTAAAGGTGAGAAGTTCGTATGTCCGATCAAGCAGGGTACATTCATGGATATGATGTATATGCCGGACGGTCTGCGTGCAGCTATTGAAATTATGGAAGCCGATTCGACGAAGTTCGTTCATCGTAACTCTTTCAACATTGCATCCATGAGCTTTGATCCTGAAATTATCTACAACAACATCAAAAAGTATGTTCCTGACTTCCAGATGGAATATGATGTGGATCCGTTACGTCAGGCTATCGCAGAATCATGGCCTAACTCTTTGGATGACACGTGTGCCCGTGAGGAATGGGGCTGGAAACCGGAATATGATCTGGATTCCATGACTCAGGATATGTTGGCTAAATTGAAAGAACGTTTCAATAAGTAAGAATTAATTTTCCGATCATTAACAGAGCGGTAGGAAAGAGGCGACTGCCCGGTGCGGGCAGTCGCTTTTTTGTTTGGATCGTTTTTATCTAGTATTGTAGGCTGTTTCAATCATAATGTGTCTGTTGCTTGTGCAGGGAATGACTAAGTCAAAAGTGTATGAAAAATTATGTTGTAAAACATGAAATGGTTAAATCAGGTTAAGAGAAAGCTTTTTTTTGTGGAAATATTATGCTGCATAACATAAACTCTCTATATTTGCACTGTGTTTTTCATGGTATTAGATTTAAGGTTAACAATGAAGATTGGCTGTCCGTGAGGATAGCCTTTTTTTATTTATACCCGGTTGATGTTGTTTCCTCCGAGAAGCGATCATTTTATCCGAATTGCCCGTTCTTTTCGTATTCTTGATTATATTTGTATATCAGAAAAGATTCATTGTAATAAAAATATCTTTATATGGAAATGTACAAAGCAAATGACAACCGGTATGCCGATATGGCTTATAGGCGTTGTGGGCGGAGCGGATTGCTATTGCCGGTCATCTCTTTGGGATTGTGGCATAATTTCGGCAGTGTAGATGTGTTCAGTAACTTTATTCAGATTGCGTATGCCGCTTTCGACAATGGGATTACACATTTTGATCTTGCCAATAATTACGGTCCTGTGTATGGATCGGCAGAGGAAAATTTCGGCCGTATCCTGAAGAAAGGTCTGGGGCAATATCGGGATGAACTTGTTATTTCCACAAAAGCCGGATATGACATGTGGCCTGGTCCGTATGGCAACTGGGGAAGTCGCAAGTATCTGATGGCAAGCCTTGACCAGAGTTTGAAGCGGATGGGATTAGAATATGTGGATATTTTCTATTCGCATCGTCCGGACCCACAGACGCCGATCGAAGAAACGATGGGAGCATTGGCTGATATCGTCCGCCAGGGAAAAGCCCTGTATGTCGGGATATCGAATTACACTGCCGGACAGACGGAAAAAGCACTTGCCGTATTGAAAGAACATCGTGTGCCTTGCTTGATCCATCAAGCGCGTTATTCGATGCTGGATCGCAGGATCGAACCGGACTTGTTGCCTCTGTTGAAGCAGGAAGGAGTAGGGATGATCGCCTTCTCGCCATTGGCACAGGGCATGTTGACGGATAAGTATCTGAACGGTATTCCCGATAATTCGCGTGCGGCCAAATCTACAGGCCATCTTCAACGTGAACAGGTGACGGAAGAAAAAATAAATAAAGTAAGACAACTGAATGACCTTGCCAAACAACGCGGACAGACGTTAGCGGAAATGGCGATTGCCTGGCTGTTGAAAGACGACCGGGTGACGAGCGTCCTGGTGGGAGCCAGTTCGGTTGCACAGTTGATAGATAACCTGAAGGCGTTACAAAATACAGCCTTTTCAGCGGAAGAAATACAAATGATAGAAAATATATTACAGTAATATACACTGATAAATCATCATTTATTAATCCAAACAATTAATGAAACCATTCTTATATCAGGTTGCATCCCTTTTTTATTCTGAATACGGGGCGGAAGTGAGCCGTCTGGCCTTTGTTTTCCCGAATCGCCGTACCGGGCTGTTCTTCCAGAAATACTTGTCGGAAGTATCTGAGAAGCCTCTTTTCTCGCCGACGATCCTGACGATCAATGATCTGTTTGTACAGTTGAGCGGAAAGCAGGCTGCCGATCGGATCAGCATGCTGTTTAAACTATATGATATTTATTTGAGACATAGCGGTTCTTCCGAAACGTTCGACGAGTTCTTGTATTGGGGGGAAATGCTGCTGAATGATTTTGACGATATCGATAAATATATGGCAGATGCCCGTATGCTCTTCACCAATGTGACGGACCTGCGTGAGATAGAGAATGATTTTAGTTTTCTGAGCCCTGAACAAATTGCGGCTATCCGGACCTTTTGGTCTTCTTTTTATCCGAAAGGAGATACGCCCAACCAGGAACAATTTCTGGCGGTCTGGCAGATTTTATATGCCCTATATACCGATTTGCGGGAAGCGCTTGCCACCGAAGGCAAAGGATATGAAGGTATGATTTTCCGGGAAGTTGTCGAACAGATGGAGAAAGACGAATGTTGCGACCTTCCCTATACAAAGGTTGTATTTGTCGGACTGAATGCCCTCTCGGTGGCTGAAGAACGTTTCCTTTCCGGGTTGCAAAAACGGGGAATAGCTGATTTTTACTGGGATTACGCCTCTCCGAAAGTGACGGACCCGGATAATAAAGCCTCTTACTTCGTGGAGCGCAATTTGCGGCAATTCCCGTCGCAATTAATTGAAAATGGACAATTGACTATTGACAATGAAGATGACGACAAAAAGAAGATCGAGGTGATCGGCATCCCTTCCGGAATCGGACAGGCAAAGCAAGTGTGCAGCATTCTGAACGAGCTTTGCAAGGAAGACGAAATGAGTGCGGAAGAAGCGTTGCGGACGGCTGTGATTCTGCCGGATGAACATTTGTTGATTCCGGTTCTGAATGCTATTCCCGAACAGATCAAACGGATCAATGTGACGATGGGATATCCGTTGGCCGGTACACCGGTCGCATCTTTGATGGAATATATTCTGGCTTTGCAAAAGAATATTCGTTATGTGGACCGGAGGCCGGTGTTCTATTTCCGGGATGTCTTGCCAATCCTGAACCATCGGTATATCTCGACTACTTCTCCGGAAATGGTTTCTAATCTGGTAAAAGATATTTCAGAAAACAACAAGATTTACATATCGTATGACGATCTGAATAAGACGCCATTGTTGTCCATCCTCTTTACTCCGGTGACTGCGGTGGAAACTTTCTCCGATTATTTGATTAACGTGTTGCAGGAACTGAATAAAGCAGTTGAAGGTGGAAAGTTGAAAGTTGAAAGTGTAAATAGTGACGCGGAGCCACTTTCAACTTTCAACTCTCAACTTTCAACTATTAACGACATCGAACAGGAGTTTATCTTCCATTATTTCGCTACGGTTAACCGGATGAAGGAAGTCATGCGGGAGGCGAATGTAGAAATGAAAATCGACACCTATTTCCGTTTGTTGAAACGTGTGACGGACACAATTACGATTCCTTTCCAAGGTGAACCTCTTTCCGGTTTGCAGATCATGGGTGTTTTGGAGACTCGTGCGCTTGACTTTGACCGGTTGATTATCCTTTCGATGAATGAAGGAATTTTCCCGTTGAGGAAAGCGGCTAATTCATTTATTCCTTATAATCTTCGTCGTGGATTCGGTTTGCCGACATACGAACATCAGGACAGTGTTTGGGCGTATCATTTCTATCGTTTGATTTATCGTGCCAGCCATGTCAGTCTGCTTTATGATACAAGAAGCAACGGATTGCAGACAGGCGAGGTTAGCCGTTTCGTGCATCAGTTGCATTATCATTATGAGGAGCCGATACAGAATAAGTTGGTTGTTTACAATGTCTCTTCTTCCAAGACTCCTGCCTTGCAGGTAGCTAAGACGGAGGAAGTCATGAACCGTCTGGCTGATTTCCGGAGTGGCGGGACGCGAGCGATATCGGCGAGTGCAGTCAATACCTATCTGGATTGTCCACTTAAATTCTATTTCTCCGTTGTCGAGGGAATACGTGAAGAAGAGGAGGTAAGCGAGACGATCGAAAGTAATGTTTTTGGAAGTATCCTGCATAAGGTGATGGAAGAATTGTATCAGCCATTCTGTGGAAAGATGGTGACGGCTGATCTGCTGAAAGCGATCCGAAAAGATACGCCTATGTTGACGGGAGCAGTTGCCCGTGCCTTTGCCGAAATTTTCTTTAAAACGGACATTGTTCGTCCACTCACCGGACAGAACTTCCTGATCGGCGAGATGATTCGCAAATATGTGGAGAAAGTGCTGGAACGTGACGCAAAACAGACTCCTTTCCGTTATATCGAATCGGAAAAGAAGATAAAATGCCTTTTCCCATTGACGGATAAAAGCAATATCCAGTTGAAAGGATTTATCGACCGTATAGACGAAGTACGCGATGTCGTCCGCATTATTGACTATAAGAGTGGGAGCGGGACGACGCAGTTTACCTCTGTAGAAGCTCTTTTCGACAAAGCAGATACGGATCGTTCCAAAGCGGTTATGCAGGTCTTTATGTATGCATGGATGTATAACAGGTCAGTTCAGCTTTCAACAGCTATTCAGCCGGGTATCTATTATATGAGGACCCTCTTTTCTTCCTCTTTCGATCCTGGAATTTACCATCGTACAGACCGGTTCAAAACAGAACAGGTTTTGGACTTCGCCAACTATCGCACGGATTTTGAAGACAACCTGCGAAATTGCTTGGATGAAATCTTCGACACAGAAACTCCATTCGTGCAAACCCCGAACGGCAAAGCCTGCATGTATTGTCCGTTTAAGGATATTTGCGGAAAATAGTGTTTTTACAGATTTCCCATATATTCATCCACAATTTCATTCAGGAAGCGGTTGAATGGAAGAAGCTTTCGAAAACAATCGATGGTTTCTTCCATCCAGTCCGGCTGGCTGAAAAACCTGTCGGGCTTAATACCTATAACGCTGAAGTCTTTGTGCCTTAATATATGACCGTAAGGAGAATCGGAGGGGAAACCTGCCGGGATACGTTTTAGCATGTCCCCTTCGAGTGACGGGTACAGAGCTTTGAAGGAAGGCTCTTCGATGATGGAAACAAATTCATCTATGTTGTTGTATATTTCACGTCGAAGGACTTTCAATATTTCCGGTTTGGGATACCAGATACCGCCAGACAGTACGCAGTATTCCGGTTCAAGATGAAAGTAGTAAGCTCCCCGGATACTATGACGTCCTCCTTGAGCAATACAGGCTGACATATAAGTCTTGTAAGGCGACTTGTCGAGGCTGAAGCGGATGTCGCGATTAATACGGAACAGACATTTCCGGGCATCCAATCCCCGTATATCAGGATCAAATACGCTGATTCGTTCGATTAACTCTTGTACTTCGTTGATAAAAGCACAGCGAAGTTTGTCATATCGTTCTCTATTTTCATGGAACCAAACGGTATTATTGTTTCGTCGTAAATCGTCTAAGAATCGGATAATTTCTGCATTCATATTAGGATATTCTTTTTTTATTGTATTTTGTATCTCCATTGTTTCGGAGTCATCTGTTTCATCTTTTTGAAATAACGATTGAAGTAGGGAATGTCGGTGAAGCCGCATTGCCAGGCTATTTCGTTAATGTCCTTATCCGGAAAGTTGCGGAGTAAAGTGCCAACGGCCTCTATCCGGTATTCGTTGATGAAGTTTGTAAACGTTTTGCCTGTTTCACGTTTGAAAAACGAGCAGAACGCCGTTGTGCTCATGCTGATTACGTTTGCGGCGTCCGAAAGAGTTATTTTCTCCTTGTAATGCTCGATGACGTATTTGAAGATCAGTTGCATACGTTGCATGTTTTTGGTAATGCCGTTGAATACCGTTTCCTGCAAACCGATAGGGATTAAATCGGTTGTGGTTCCGATTTGTTGCAGGATGCGGATCAACATCAGCATCCTTTCGCTTGCATTCAGGAGGTTCATTTCTTCTAAGCAGGATTTGATCTTTCCGGCTGTTTCGCCTGTCAGCAGGATGCCTTGCTGGATTGCCGATAACCGGTGAGCGGCATATTCCCATTCGGTAAAAAAAGACAGGCCGGTTTGTAGCAAGTCGGGATTGAATTGCACAACTATGCATCTCCGTTTTCCATCAGGCTCGCAGCTTTCGGGGTTATACATCCAACAATGTGGTTGGTTGGTCGGGACCAGTACGACTTCTCCCTCCTCGAACGGCTCCAGAAAGTCGCCTATCATCCGGTAGCCTGAACCTTTCACAACATAACATATTTCTATTTCGGGATGAAAATGAAGAGGCATTTCGTCTTTCGGGTACAAGCTGGAATAATCGTAGCGTAATGAGGCACAACTATCTTTTTTGATTTGTTCGAATTTTAGTTTCTCGTGCATGTCGGATGAACTTTCTGATAAAACACAGTAAAATTAGACAATAATTGCATAATCTGCGACAATTACACTTAATAATTTTGTTGTTTCTTTGCGGCCGGAAAAACAGAAAGATTGAATAGGTTATGAAGAAAGGTTTGTATGCATTGTCTTTTGGCACATTTGGGCTGGGGATTGCAGAGTTTATTATGATGAGTATCTTGCCGGATGTGGCGGCAGGATTTGATATTTCCTTATCCGAAGCCGGGCATCTTATTTCGGCTTATGCGTTGGGTGTATGTGTGGGAGCACCGTTGGTAGTGGTGGTGGCCAGGAGTTGGCCGCTACGTACGATCTTGCTTGCTTTGGTTGGGCTTTTTGTTGCCGGGAATCTGCTTATGGCTCTGTCGGCCGATTATTGGATGGGGTTGTGTGCCCGGTTTGTATCGGGGTTGCCGCATGGGGCTTATTTCGGAGTCGGTTCGATTGTTGCCAGCCGTTTGGCGGAGAAAGGGAAAAGCACTCCTGCTGT
>ENA-ORTQ01002713-ORTQ01002713.1-human-gut-metagenome-genome-assembly--contig:-NODE-2713-length-14893-cov-7.071236_pt1 | contig 14893 bp, 13 predicted proteins | sample MGYA00241912_ERZ509188 | MGnify/ENA primary metagenome ERZ509188 (study PRJEB26280, sample SAMEA2338849) | human gut metagenome | biome: human gut; feature: human-associated habitat; material: faeces...
TACTGTCGCCCAAGGCGGAGGTCTGCGCGTTCTCCGAGCTGGCTGAGCGGGCAATACAGTGCACAGAAAAGCACATATCTCTGCTCGTTTCCGGCGATGTGGGATTTTTCAGCGCGGCCGGAAAGCTGCGCGAGCGGCTCCTGCCGTACGGCGGGGTAAGACTCGTGTCGGGATTGTCCAGTATGCAGTATATGTGCGCGAAATGCGGTGTTTCCTACGAAAATCTGTGCTTTAAGAGTCTGCACGGTCGCACAGGAAATATTCTCGGTGCCATAAGTTACCATGCGGCAACATTTGCGCTGACCGGCGGCACAAACAACGCGCAGGCGGTTTGCAACAGCCTTACGGACGCGGGATTGGGCGCGCTGCCCGTTCATCTCGGGGAAAATCTCGGCGCGGAAAATGAGCGGATTGTGCACGGCACAGCCGCAGAGATCGCGCAGCTTTCGTGCCCGGATTTAGCGGTTCTGCTGATCGAAAACCCGCGTGCGGCGAACAAAAACGAACCGATTCGAGATGAAATGCTCACGCGCGGAAAGGTGCCGATGACCAAGGAAGAGGTTCGGTGGGTGTCGGTGAACCGCCTGACTGTCCGACCGACCGACACGGTCTGGGACGTGGGTGCGGGCACCGGCGCGGTCACGCTCGAGCTGGCGCGCAAGGCCAGCGACGGCACGGTTTACGCCGTCGAGCGAAAGCCGGAAGCGGTCGCGCTCTTGCACGAAAACCGCATAAAACTCGGCGGATACAATGTGAAAATCATTGAAGGACCTGCGCCGGAGGCACTGGACAACCTTCCGGCACCGGACTGCGTGTTCGTCGGCGGGAGCGGCGGCAGAATGCGGGAGATTCTGGCACTTGCCAGGGAGAAAAATCCGGAAGTCCGCGTGGTCGTGAACGCGATTGCGCTCGAGACTTTGTTTGCGGCGCAGACGGCATTGAAAGAATTGGGGTTTTCTGACATCGAGATCACACAGCTGGCAGCCACGCGCGGCAAGCCGGTCGGCGCGTACACCATGCTGACTGCGAACAATCCGGTGTTTATTCTGTCCGGGAGGGCCGCAAATGACACAAAATAATGCACCAAGACTGCTGCTTGCGAGCACCGGCAGCGGCTGCGGCAAGACGACGGTCACGACCGCGATTCTGCGGGCGCTGCAGCGCCGCGGCGTAACACTCAGCGCGTTCAAGTGCGGTCCGGACTACATCGACCCGATGTTCCACACGGCGGTTTTGGGCGTTCCGAGCCGCAATTTAGACCTGTTTTTCGAGGACGAGGCCGGTATTCGCAGTCAGCTTGCGCGGCATATCCAGCCGGACGGTCTCGGCGTGATCGAGGGCGTCATGGGCTTTTACGACGGTGTTTCCGGTACGACGGATACGGCTTCGGCGGCGCATCTGGCCCGCGCAACCGGCACGCCTGCGGTGCTGATCGTGCGGCCTAAGGGGCAGTCGCTGTCGCTTGCGGCACAGATTCACGGGTTCCGCACATTTGCGGAAAATACGCTCGCAGGAGTGATTTTAAACGGCGTTTCGGCGGGAATGTACTCGTTTTACAAACAAATCGCAGAGAAAGCGGGGCTGCCTGTGCTCGGCTTTTTGCCGCCGGTTCCGGAGGCCGAAATACCTGATCGCCACCTTGGTCTGGTGACGGCGGACGAGCTGTCCGACCTGCGTGAGAAAATTGATCGGCTCGCGGATGCGGCAGAGGAAGGCATTGACCTCCACGCGTTGTGTGCATTAGCACAGACGGCGAAACCGCTGACCGATACGCACATGCCGCTCGCTCGTGCGACCGATTTTCCGGTGCGGATCGCGGTAGCCAAGGACCGCGCATTCTGCTTCTATTACGAGGATAACTTCGATGTGCTGCGTGAACTGGGGGCAGAGCTTGTGCCGTTTTCGCCGCTCACAGACGAGCGGCTGCCGGAGAATATCGACGGTCTGTACCTTGGCGGCGGCTATCCGGAATTGTACGAAAAACAGCTTTCAGAGAATGAAATTATGCGAGATTCTATCAAAACAGCGATTCTAAACGGTTTGCCGACAGTTGCAGAATGCGGCGGATTTCTTTATCTGCTGCAGTCGCTCGACGGCGCGGCAATGGCAGGCGTGCTGCCGACTTCGGCGCACATGACGCACAGGCTGCAGCCGTTCGGCTATGTCACGCTCACGGCAAACAGTGATAACCTGCTGTGCGAAGCCGGTGGACAATTTCCTGTGCACGAGTTCCATTATGCACAGGCTGTGGATAATGGCACAGATTTTCGCGCGGTCAAGCCAAACGGGCGCGCGTGGGACTGTGGCTTTGCGTCGGACACGCTCTATGCAGGATTTCCGCATTTGTATTTCCGTGCGAAAACTGAAATTGCAGCGAATTTTGTCCGGAAATGCGCAGAAAGGAGCGGAAAATGACACTTGAACAGACTATTTCTGCCATCCGGCCGCTGGATGAGAAAAGCATGACGGCGGCGCGAAACCGTTTTGCAAATATTGCCATGCCGCTCGGTGGACTGGGTCTTCTGCAGGACGCGATTGTGCAGCTTGCGGGTATTCTCGGTCAGCCGGTGCCGGATATTTCCAGACGCGCGGCGGTTGTTTTCTGCGCGGACAACGGCGTGGTCGCCGAGGGCGTGACGCAGTGCGGACAGGAGGTGACAGCCAGGGTCGCGGAAAATATGGGCCGCGGCGAGTCCACCGTATGTCTGATGGCAAAACAGCTCGGAATGGACGTATTTCCGGTCGATATTGGTGTTGCGCGGCCGATAAAGAGCGAAAAAGTGCTGCGATTTTCCGTTCGGCGCGGAACTGCAAACTTTGCGCATGAGCCTGCCATGACGCGGAAAGAGGCGATTGAAGCGGTCGAAATCGGCATTAAAATGGCGGAAATGTGTGCCGAAAAGGGATATTCGCTGCTCATTGGCGGCGAAATGGGCATCGGCAACACGACTACGAGCGCGGCAGTCACGGCGGCGCTCACCGGCGCGGCGGCTGCGGCGGTCACAGGACGCGGAGCGGGTCTGTCAACGGCCGGCCTGGAGCGAAAAATCGCAGTGATCGAGGCGGCGCTGGCGCTTCACAAACCCGACTCGAATGACTCGATCGACGTGCTGCACAAGGTCGGCGGTTTGGATATCGCGGGTCTGTGCGGTCTGTATCTGGGTGCGGCGGCGCAGCGCATTCCGGTCGTGCTGGATGGCGTGATTTCGTGCGCGGCGGCGCTTCTCGCCGTGCGATTGTGTCCGCTGTCTGTGCATTTTATGGTCGCAGCGCACAGATCGGACGAACCGGCGAGCATTTTGCTGCTCGATGCACTCGACAAGCGGCCGTTCCTGACGGCGGGCATGCACCTCGGGGAGGGGACAGGTGCGGCGGCCGGCGTTGCGCTTTTGGACCTGGCACTGGCGCCATATCGGGAAATGGTGAGCTTCGCGGATATTGGAATGGAGGCATATCAGCCGCAAAAGTAGTTGTTTGTCTGACAGATAGCACAAATTCTTTGCATAAATATTGTGTGTAACGCCGATAAATGCTATCTGCCTGCATTCTTTACAGGAATGCTGCGTGCAGCAAAAAGCACCGAGCGTTAACTCGGTGCTTGCGGTTCGGATTTTCAGCATTTCAGGGCTTCATCTGCGATATTTGCGGTGATTTTGTTGTAGAACTCCTGCTTTTGCGCATCGTTTTCAAACGCTGAGAACGGCACGATGACCGCGGAGAATTCATCAACAAAAATATAATAATGCTTGTCATCGGTTGCGGTGCGCTGAACAGCCGAATACTGGTAAACGGTATCTTCGTTCTCGCCGGACAGCTCGAATTCGCTTTCACGCAGCGTGAGCGTTTTCGGTCCGCAAAGCTGCTTGTTCTTTGCGTTTCTGAGAATTTTCTCGATATTTTTGATCATTTTATGACGCATATAGCGCGGTGTACCCCAGAAGCAGGCGGCAGCGAGCGCAACGTAAACCGCGATGGAAACCGGCGTGAGCGTATGCAGCCAGTACATGAGCGCACTGCCGCCGAGAATGACAATAGCCGCAGTGGCAATTCTCATGGTGCGAATACTGCGTTGAACAATCGCATTATTGTTGTAATAATTCAAATTAAAATCAATGAAATCCTGTTTGGTGATATCGTAATGCAGCTCCATTTTTTCTTACCTCAACTTACTCGGATAAAATTATTGTATCGAAAATCAGAGCGGATTGCAAGTCTAATTCAGAAAGGGGAGCGAAAATGCTGATTTTAGTGACCGGCGGAGCGGCTTCGGGCAAGTCGGAGCACGCGGAACGGCTGGTGTGTGAAAAAGCACAGAGCCGATTATATCTGGCGACCATGCAGCCGTTCGGCAAGTCCGCAGAGGCGCGGATTGCGCGGCATCGGGCGCTTCGTGCGGGAAAGGGCTTCGCTACGGTAGAGAGAACACTTGATTTAGCGAATCTCAGGCTCTCTCGGCAATACGACGGAATTTTGCTCGAGGATTTGGGCAATCTGCTGGCAAACGAGCTGTTTGCGCCGGAAGGCGCAGGCGCAGGATCGGCGTTCGACAGCATTGTTGCAGGCGTGGATAATCTGCAAAAATACTGTGAAACGCTGGTTATCGTTTCCAACGAAATCTTTGCGGACGGCGTGCCGTATCCGCCGGAGACCATGCAGTATATTCGGATTTTGGGAGAACTGCACCAGAAATTAACTGGGAAAGCAGACGCGGTATATGAATCGGTATGCGGTATTTTACTGCCGGTAAAGGAGGGAAAACAGCCGTGAAAAGTGTAATCAGCGGACTTTTGGTCGCGTTCTCAATGTACTCTGCGATACCTGTTCCGCAGGTGAACTGGGAAAAACAGACCATGCGGTGGGCACTTGGCTTCCTGCCGCTCATCGGTGTGCTGATCGGTGCGATAGAGTGGTTTTGGTTCGCATTTTGCGTGCATTTCGGCGCGGCAGGCGTGCTTTACGCTGTGATCGCAGCACTGATTCCTCTGGCAGTGTCCGGCGGCATTCATCTGGACGGCCTGTGCGACACCTGCGACGCGCTGTGCTCGTTCGGCGACCGGGAAAAGCGGCTGGCCATTCTCAAGGACCCGCACGTTGGCGCGTTTGGGCCGCTCTGGCTGATGGCATTCCTGCTGGCCGAGGTCGGGTGTTTCGCCCAGATTTACGACCGGCCTGTGCTTCTTCCGCTGGCATGCACAGGATTTGCTTTCGCACGGGCAATGGGCGGCCGCAAGGTGGTTGCGTCACCGTGCGCGAAAGACAGCGGACTTGCACATATATTTGCAGAAAACAGCGATAAACGCGCGGTATCGCGCATGTTAGTTGCTGAATTTGTTCTGTTTGCGGTGCTTCTCGGATTGTGGATATACCGCGTGCCGCACGCGCTTGCTGCGGCGAAAGTGCTCGTTATCGTGCTCGTTGCGTGGTATGCTGTGCATGAGCACATAAGCCGCCGCGTGTTCGGCGGTGTAACCGGAGACCTGGCAGGATTCTGCATTTCGCTGTCGGAATTGATCACGCTTGCGGCAGCAGCGATTGGAGGGCTGATTTTATGACCGTGCTCATCATTGGCGGGGCATATCAGGGGAAACGAAAAGTTGCCGAAAACCTGTATGCAGACCTGCCGAGGATTGAAAATCTGCACGAAATCGTGCGGAAAATGCTGAAGGAAGACAAAGATCCGCTGTCGCTCGCAGATACGCTGTGCGGACACGTTATCACCTGCGATGAGATCGGCTGCGGCATCGTTCCCATCGACCGTGCGGACGAAAACTGGCGTGAAGCGGTTGGTCGTCTGTGCTGTGCTTTGGCACAGAAAGCAGACGCAGTCGTGCGCGTGATTGCAGGCGTGCCGCAATTCATCAAAGGAGAACAACCATGACGATAACCTTTGCCGTGCTGCTTGGCTTTGCGCTCGACTGGCTGCTCGGAGACCCGAAAAAATTGCCGCATCCAGTATGCGCGGTGGGAAAACTCATCTCAGGAACCGAAAAAGTTCTGCGCCGCATCTTTCCCGCAACGCCTGCGTCACTGACATTCGCTGGAATTGTACTCTGGCTCATCACTTGCGGCGTGAGCTTTGCCGTGCCGTTTTTCCTTTTGCGCTGGCTGTATCATGTGAACTTCTGGCTCGGTTTTGCCGCCGAAACGCTGCTCTGCTGGATGATTTTCGCACGAAAAAGCCTTGCGGACGCCGGTTATCATGTCTACGGTGCGATCAAGCAGTCGCTCGAGGAGGGGCGCAAGGCCATCGCGTGGTACGTCGGCCGCGACACCGCAGAGCTGTCCGAGGAGGGCGTTATCAAGGCCGCTGTCGAGACCGTGGCTGAAAACCTGACGGACGGTGTGGTCTCGCCGCTCGTGTTCATGCTCATCGGCGGAGCGCCGCTCGGCATGCTGTATAAGGCGGTCAACACGCTGGATTCCATGGTCGGCTATCATAACGATAAATACGAGTATTTTGGCAAGTTTTCGGCAAAAATGGACGATTTATTTAACTTTATCCCTGCCAGACTGTCCGCACTGTGTATGATCGCCGGTGCCGGCATGCTGCACCTCGATAACCGAAACGCGCTCCGGATTTACCGTCGTGACCGCAGCAAACACAAGAGTCCGAACGCCGGTCAGACCGAGTCTGTGTGCGCGGGCGCGCTGCACATCCAGCTCGGCGGCGATGCCAGCTACTTCGGCAAAATCGTTAAAAAAGCCGCCTTCGGTGATCCGATGCGCCGTGTAGACCGCACGGATATTCTCGCAGCGGTCGATCTGATGACGGCGGCAAGCGTGTTTGCGCTGGTGCTGTGCTGTGTAATCCGCCTGATCGTAAAAAGTTAGGATGCTATGCGGGAGAGAAAACTCGCATTTGAAAGGATGAAAAAATGCTTAATTATGTCCACGGCGGCGATATTCAGACCTACATCGACCGCCACGGCTTCGCGCCGCTCGACCTGTCCGCGAACATCAATCCGTTCGGCATACCGGACGCGGTACGCGCGGCCATGCACAGGGCTGTGGATAACTGCACGCAGTATCCCGACCCGTTTTGCCGCGCCGCGCGGCAGGCGATTGGTGCGAGAGAAGGCGTCAATCCGGATTTTCTGTACTGCGGCAACGGTGCGGCGGATGTGCTCGACCGATTGGCGGCGGTGCTGAAACCGCGCAAGGTACTTCTCACCGCACCGACCTTTGCGGAGTACGAGCGCACGCTCTCAGGTACGGAGATTCGGGTGCATAATCTGCGGGAAACGGACGGTTTTGCGCTCACAGAGCGCATTTTGGACGAGATTTCACCGGATTTGGATGCGGTGTATCTCTGTAATCCGAACAATCCGACCGGGCGAACCGCCCAACCGGGACTTCTGCGGGAAATCGTCCGAAAATGCACAGAAAACGGCGTAAAACTGGTCGTGGATGAGTGCTTCAACGACTTCCTGACAGACGCAGAGCGGCACACACGGAAAGACCTGCTGGAATCCAATCCCGGTCTGATTATCCTGCGCGCGTACACGAAAATGTACGCCGTGCCCGGTGTGCGCTTCGGCTGGTGCATGACGGCGGACGCGGCGCTGATTGAGAAATTATACCATGCCGGACAGCCGTGGAACGTGTCGGTCATCGCACAGGCGTGCGCCGTCGCGGCGGCAAACGAGCCGGACTGGGTCACTGAAACCGCCAAACGTATTGCCGAGGAACGCAGGTTCTTATCCGACGGACTTGCAGCCTGCGGACTGACCGTCTTTCCGGGCGAGGCCAACTTCCTGCTGTTCCGTTCAAACGATACCGGACTGCACGAGAAACTCGCCGAATACGGCATAATGATACGAAACTGCGATAATTATCGCGGACTTTCGGCGGGATACTATCGCGTTGCCGTAAAAACGAGGGAAGCAAGCAAGTGCTTGCTAAACGCAATCAAATTGATAATTGAAAATGGATAATGAAGAACGAAGGTACGCGCTTTGCGCGGATTTGACAGCGCCGCGGGCGCAAGGGCAGTGACATTTTCCATTATGCGGGAGGTTTGCAAATGGCAAAAATTATCATGATACAGGGCACCTGCTCAAACGCCGGCAAAAGCCTGCTTTGCGCGGCCCTGTGCCGGATTTTCCGGCAGGACGGCTACCGCGTTGCGCCGTTCAAGTCACAGAACATGGCGCTCAACTCGTTCATCACGGCGGACGGCAGGGAGATGGGCCGCGCACAGGTCGTGCAGGCCGAGGCGGCGGGCATCGCGCCCGATGTGCGCATGAACCCGATCCTGCTCAAGCCGACAAGCGACGTTGGCTCGCAGGTCATCATCATGGGCGAGGCACAGGGAAACCGCACCGCGCGGGAGTATTGGGGCCGCAAAAAGGCGCTTTTGCCCATTATCAAGGACGCATTTGACAGCCTTGCCGCCGAGAACGACATTATCGTGATCGAGGGTGCGGGCAGTCCGGCGGAGATCAATCTCAAGCAGGATGATATTGTAAATATGGGTCTGGCGAAGCTGGTGGATGCACCCGTTCTGCTGGTCGGTGACATTGACCGCGGCGGCGTGTTCGCGTCGCTGTACGGCACGGTCAAGCTGCTCGAGGAGGACGAGCAGGCGCGGATTCGCGGTCTCATCATCAACAAATTCCGCGGTGACGTGGAGATTCTGCGGCCGGGTCTGACGCAGCTTGAGGATTTGACCGGCAAGCCGGTCATCGGCGTGGTGCCGTACGGCCATTTTGACATCGACGATGAGGACAGCCTGTCCGAGCGTCTGGACACAAAGGCTGCTCCCGCACTGGTAAACATTGCGGTTGTAAAGCTGCCGCGACTGTCCAATTTCACCGATTTTTCCGCACTTTCGCGTGTATCCGGCGTGAGTGTCGCGTACGCGGACAAACCGGCGCAGCTTGCCGGAGCCGACCTGATTATCCTGCCGGGCACCAAGTCCACGCTGGCAGACCTGCGGTGGCTGCGCGAGAGCGGCATGGAGGCGCAGATTCTCAAGGCGCACGCGGCAGGCACGCCGGTTTTCGGCATCTGCGGCGGCTACCAGATGATGGGACGCACGGTCTCCGACCCGGACTATACCGAGGGCGGCGGCAGTCTGCGCGGCATGAGTCTGCTGCCGATCGACACGGTGTTCCGCCCGAGCAAGACCACGACGCAGACGCGCGGCACGCTGCTGGAGATTGACGGTGTGCTGTCCGATTTGAGCGGTCTGGCGGTCGAGGGCTATGAGATTCACATGGGCGAAACCGTGCGCGATGCGAGTGCAAAGCCGCTCGTTCGATTGCTTCGCAGGGAAGGCGAAATCGAGGACGGCTGTCAGACGGAAAACGCCTTCGGCACTTATCTGCACGGCGTGTTCGATGCGCCGGAGGCGGCGCTGCGGACGGCGCAGGCACTGGCGAAGAAGAAGGGCGTGACGCTGACCGATAAAGCGCTCGATACGCACGCCTACAAGGAACAGCAGTACGACAAACTGGCGGATTCGGTGCGAAAATCGCTCGATATGGAGTGGATTTACCGTATAATGGAGGGAAAAGCATGACAGGACTCATTCACCTATACTGCGGCGGCGGCAAGGGCAAAACCACGGCGGCGGTCGGACTAACCGTGCGCTGCGCGGGCCGCGGAAACAAGGTCGTGTTCGCGCAGTTTCTCAAGGATGGGACTTCGGGCGAGTGCCGCGTGCTGGCGAAATTGCCCGGCGTGACCGTTATGGCAGCCAATCCGGTCGGCAAGTTCTCGTTCCGCATGACGGATGCGGAGAAGCGGGAGACAGCGGACGCGCTCACCCGCACCTTCGATGCGGCAACCGGCTTTGCCGTGCGGGAGCACGCGCGGCTGCTCGTGCTGGATGAGGTCTGCGCGGCAATCTCGTGCGGCTTTCTGGATGAGAAAACGGTCGTAAAATTCCTTGAGACCAAGCCGGAAACGCTCGAGGTCGTACTGACCGGACGGGGTCCGTCCGAAGCGCTGCAGGCACACGCGGACTACATTACAGAAATGAAAATGCAGCGGCACCCGTTTGAGAAGGGCATCGCTGCGCGGGAGGGAATCGAATTTTGAACGGATACATGAAGCCGCAGGACATTGAAAAGCGGTCGTTTGAGATCATCACCGCCGAGCTGGGCGAGCGCACGTTTCCGGCAGGCATCGCCGAGGTGGTCAAGCGCGTCATTCACACCACGGCGGATTTTGACTACGCGGACAGCCTTGCGTTCTCGCCGGATGTGATCGAAAAGGCAAAGGCCGCGCTTGCGGCAGGGGCGACGGTGGTTACCGATACCAATATGGCGCTCTCCGGGGTGAGCAAGGTGACGCTGGCAAAGCTCGGTGGAAAGGCGGTCTGCCTGATGGCGGATGAGCAGGTGGCAAGCGAGGCCAAGGCGCGCGGTGTCACGCGGGCAGTTGTTTCGATGGAGCACGCCGCCAAATTTGAAGGCCCGCTCATCTTTGCCATCGGCAACGCGCCGACCGCGCTCATCCGCCTGCACGAGTTGATAAACGAGGGCGTTGTCGCGCCCGCGCTCGTCATCGGTGTGCCGGTCGGATTTGTCAACGTGGTCGAGGCGAAGGAGCTGTTCATCGGCGGGGACACGCCGTATATCATCGCGCGAGGCCGCAAGGGCGGCTCGAATGTAGCCGCGTCCATTGTCAATGCGCTGCTCTATCAGATGGTGCATCGAGAAGGCTTTTAATTGCTGTCGCCAAACCACGGTTTGGCCGACAAGAGGAACGGACCGTAGGCCGTTCCAAAGTCGTCCGAAAGTTCCCATACGGAAACTTTCTCCCTCTTAGGGTATAAAAACCGGCGCTATCCTTGCGCGGCTTCTCGGCCGCGCTGCGCAGATACATGCTCCCGGTTTTTATGAATCGCGTTGCGATTCTATTAAATGCGCGCTATCGCGCGATATGCTGAAAATTTTAGCAGATATACTGTTCGGAAGAATAAAAAAGAGAGAGTTTCAAACGAAACTCTCTCTTTTTGCTACGACCAAAGACCTTTTTCCCTGCAGTCGGCAATGTATGCGTCAATATTGTCCGCTGTGATGACCTCGGAACCCGAGTCGATCACCGATTCGACGGATTTCCCCTCGAGTGCGTCCAAAGCGGCCTCGACAGCCTTGTAGCCCATTTCATAGCCCTGCTGGGCAATATCGACAGTCAGCTCACCGCGGTCGAGCGCTTCCACCGCAGCCTGATTGCCGTCAAAGCCGCAGATAACGGTTTTCCGGTAGGCGGTGCTGTTGTTATCCCAGATGCACTTGATGGCTGCAAGCGCCATATCATCGCTGGTAACGAGCAGCGCGTCCACACCCTGCGGATACTTCTGCATGACAGCCTCCATCGCGGCTGCCGCACGGTCGGGCTGTGCGTCGCAGTACTGCACCTCGAGCACAGTGCCGCCCGCTTGCTCCACGGCGCTGCGGTAGCCGCGCAGACGGGCTTCGTGCGTCTCGTCACCCTGTGCGCCGGTCAGGATGACAGCCTGCGGCTTGTCCGCGCCGTTCGACTTTGCCTTCTTCATAGCAGCTAAGCCGCCGGATTTGGCTGCCGCCTCGTTGCCGGTGCCGACAAAGGACAGTTTTTTGTCCGAGGTGAAATCCGTATCTAGTGCGATGATCGGCTTGTCTGCACTTTCGGCGGCCGCCGACAACTGCCCGGACTGCATGGGCGAAATGACAACTGCGTCTACGCTGTCATCGTCAAGCGCGGACCGGAACAGATCCAGCTGTTCCGCGCTGTAGTCCGTCGAGGACGGAAACTGAATGTCAATCGTTACATTCGGGTGCTCGCTGGCGCAGGCTTCCGCGCCAGCCATGACGTTCTGAAAATGCTCGCCCGCGTGCTTGATGATCACCGCTATATGATGGGTATCGTCGGTGCCGGTCAGGCTGCAGGCGCTCAGTCCTGCCGTGCAGGCAAGGCATGCCAGTGCTGCCGCAATCATTCTCCTGTTCATGGTGTGTCTCCTCGTTCTCTTTTCTGTCGGGAGCTGCTCCTGCTCTTCTCTTGATAACATTTTAACATATTTTCCGCAGAGAGACAAATAGAAAAGGCATGACTCCAAATCATGCCTTTTTTCTGTAACTTTTATCAGGTTATTTGCTCAGACGCTGCTCCATATAATTGTGCGCGTTCAGCTCAAGAGTATCGTTAAGCGGTACGAGCGGCTCGGTCTTGCCGTAGCGGCGGTCGAGCGCGGTCTGCAGGATGAAGTCGCACAGCACGGGATTCTTCGGCAGCAGCGAGCCGTGCGAGTAGGTGGCGAACACGTTGTTGTAGCGTGCGCCCTCGGTCTGGTCCTCGCCGTTGTTGCCGTAGCCCTTTATCATCATGCCGAGCGGCGCGACATCCTCACCGAGATAGGTCTTGCCCGAGTGATTCTCAAAGCCGACCACGATGGAGCCGCTGCTCTCGGGCGTTGTGCGGTACATGTAGTTGCCGATCATGCGCTCTTTCGCGCCGATGGTGTGCACATTGATCGCACCGATGAAGTCGAGCTGGACGCCGTCCCACGTTTTGTAATACTGACCGAGCATCTGGTAGCCGCCGCAGATGGCGAGAAACACCTTCTCCTCCTCAACAGCGGTGCAGATGTCCTTGCCCTTGCCGGAGGCGAGGTCGCGCAGCAGCACCTCCTGCTCGAAGTCCTGTCCGCCGCCGATGAAGAAAATGTCGTACTTGTCCACATCGAGCGGCTGACCGATCGAGCACTCGTCCACATTGACGCTGATGCCGCGGCTCTCCAGACGGCGCTTCATCGTGATAATGTTGCCCCGGTCACCGTACAGATTGAGAATGTCGGGGTAAAGATGGCAGATATTCAGTTCCATTGCAGTTTCCCCCTTATTCGTAGAACGCCTTAACGTCTGTGTGCTTGCTGATCTCACCGCGCAGGTCGAACATGGCAGTGTATGTCGGCATAAGGAATGCCGGTGTTTCATCCGAGCCGATCTCGGTCAGCAGCCTGTCGTACTCGCGGATAACCTCGATACGCTCGGGGGCAAAGCCTGCGTACTTGAGACGCAGCGCCATATCATCCGCACGCACGCCGGAAACCAGTACGCGTGTAAAGCGCACCTGCTGGTCGGCGAGTGCCTCGAAGTCAACGTCCCAGATCCAGCTGATGTCCGTGCCGTCCGCGAAGCGGTCATTGAGCAGGAATGCCAGCTTATAATTGCCCTCATCGTGCGCGATCAGGTTGATGACCTGATTGAAGCCGGCAGGATTCTTGACCAGCATCATGCGCGCCTGTGCCTGACCGAGCTTGAACTGCTCGGCACGGCCGAAGCCGCATTCGAACTGCGAAAGTGCGCTGACGGCGGTCTGCTCGTCGATGCCGACAACGTGCGCGACAGCGGCTTCTGCGGCGGCGTTGTAGATGTTGTAGCCGCCCGGCAGGTTGACGTGTACCTCGTGCTCGTGACCGAAGATGTCCAGTATGATGTCGGACGAGTCCGCGCCGGTGGCGAGCACCTTGGTGACAGCGACCTGAGGCGTCTGGCGGTGGTAGCCGCACTTCGGGCAGCGGAAGCCGCCAAGATGGCCGTAGGTGATGTAATCGTACTCATATTCGGTCTTGCAGTGGATGCAGTACGGCGCGTCTGACAGCTCGTGAGCGGTCTCCTTGTAAATCGGGACATTCACGCCGAACCAGACGATCTTGTTCGGCACGCTGTCCGCAAGGGAAGCGGTGAGCGAGCAGTCTGCGTTCAGGCAGAGCGTTGCATTCGGCACATGCGTGATACCCTCGCGGATGGCGTTGAGCGTGTGCGTAATTTCGCCGTAGCGGTCAAGCTGGTCGCGGAAGATGTTGTTGACGACCAGACATTCGACCGGCAGGTATTCGCTCGTTTTGCGGAAGGCTGCCTCGTCGCACTCGATGAGCGCGTGCGTGTACGGGCATTTGCCGGACAGCGTGGAATGCTGTGCAAATACCGCGATGATGCCGGTCAGCAGGTTCGCGCCCGACTTGTTGGAGAAATATTTGAGTCCCGCATCGGCGAACGCCTGCTCGATCATGCGGGAGGTGGTGGTCTTGCCGTTCGTGCCGGTCACGACCGTGACCTTTACGCCGCGCGACAGCTCACCCAGAATATTTTTATCAATTTTCAGTGCCAGCTTGCCCGGCAGGTTGGTGCCGCCGCGTCCCAGCCTGCGCAGGACAGCGCCCGATGCCTTGCACACCAGCACCGCCAGTCTGGTTTGGAGTTTCATTGTTGTAACCTCTTTTTTCAAGTCATATAAAATAAGTATAGCGCATTTTGCGGCATTGCACAAGGGAAAACGTTGGGGAGTTGACCGGCGTGCGCTTTTCGAGCGAAGATTTCTCGGCACAGACTTTCCGGTGTGCCCGAACCGTGTGAACGGTTCGCCGTTTCTGGGCGAAGAGTGCGCTGTGGCACAGCGGGGGACTGCGGCACTCGCCACGGGAGACTGCGGCACTCGCCGCGGGAGCAAAGAGGAAGGGACACCCATGGTTTCCCTTCCTCTTTGAACTCCTACCTTTCCCTTGTTAGATAGTCTGGCGCAGATTGCCGACATGTGACCGCTGCGAAATGGGGGAACGACAGAGGATTTTTTCTTCCGTGTCTTTCTCAACCTATTCGCAGTGTCAGATACCGTTCTGCTACACAGGTCGGCTACTTCCAGCAGGCGCAACATACCCGTGTTGCGCAATTCGTTAGTCTGGAGGTTACGGACAGCACCTACGAATCTATCTATTTAGTAGCATTTATCCTCGCAGGCCCTGTCCATCATAACGCGCTGACGAATTGTGCGGCACGGTTATGCCGCACTCTGCGTTGATTAACCCGCATGTGTAGCAGTACGCTATCCGAGAACTGCGAAAGGTTTGCGAAAGTCACGCAAGAGTAACCCGACTGCCGCGTCCTTTTCCTGCTTACGCAGT
>ENA-ORTQ01002719-ORTQ01002719.1-human-gut-metagenome-genome-assembly--contig:-NODE-2719-length-14821-cov-4.744142_pt1 | contig 14821 bp, 18 predicted proteins | sample MGYA00241912_ERZ509188 | MGnify/ENA primary metagenome ERZ509188 (study PRJEB26280, sample SAMEA2338849) | human gut metagenome | biome: human gut; feature: human-associated habitat; material: faeces...
AAACCCTCAAAACGCTGAGAGTTTCTCATCGACCTCTGCTCAAAGTGAGCACAAGTGCTCCTACGATTTCTTTGTGCCTTTCAAGTTGAAATGTACGCAAAAATATTGGGCCCTGTTTATTTGAGAACCATACGATTTTACTCTTCTTCAAAGTGGGCTGATTTGATTTGCCATACAAGATATGTTTGAGTACCATGCAATTTTACCCTTCTCCAAAGCGCCGTAAGACCGTGTTACCGAATTTGAGGGCTCTGTAATTTTTCATCAAAGTGTAGCATGTGTTTGAGTACCATGTAATTTTATCTTCTTCCAAACCCGATGTCGTGCGTCTGACTGAGTCTCTTGAGTTTGAGTGCCCTGCAATTTCTTTGTATTTGTAGCGTAGTACAGGTGAACCATCTCAGTTTGAGAACTATGCAATTTTATCTTCTTCTAAACCTGTACATTCGTGATTTTCAACGGATGCAAGGTTTGAGCATCATGTAATTTTGCTTCCTTACAACGCTGCGGCTCTTTCGTGATGTTTGAGAACCCTGCAATTTACTTCCTTCCAACCCGAGATATGCTGCTTTACGTAGAAACGACGCGTTTGAGTACCATGTGATTTTACCTTTTTCCAAACCAAATTCGTTGTTTCCTGTATATTTTTGTGCGTTTGAGTATCATGTAATTTTATCTTCTTCTAAACCGTAGGGTATGTGCAGCGGAGTGATCAGCGCGTTTGAGTACCATGTAATTTCATCTTCTTCTAAACCCATTTCCCAAATCAAGCGGCCAGTAATAGTGTTTGAGAACCCTGTAATTTCTTCCACTTCCAAAGCGTGTTCCGGCTCGAAAGCCAGTTTGAGCATCATGCAATTCCATTTCCCTTCAAATATCGTGCCGGCAACATCAGGGGTTTGAGCACCATGTAATTTTACCTTCTTCCAAGCCTTCAAAACGCTGAATGTTGGATATAATCTTTTCAAAATACTTGAGATTTACCAGTTGTTTGAGTACCATGCAATTTTGCTTCCTTACAAAACAGCGGCTCTTTGATTTTCCGATGTTTGAGTACCCTGCAATTTCACACCCTTCCAAACCTTAAAAGACTTGACAATATAGTGGATATCTGTTTGAGCACCCTGCAATTTCACACCTTTTCAATCCTGAAATCCATCGGCACATCGAAAAAATCCGGTTTGAACCCATGTAATTTCACGTCTGCCAAACCCACGGTGCAGCACTCGGAACATCTTTTCGAGTTTGAGAACCATGTAATTTCTTTCTCTTCTAAAACGTGATCTGTGTCAAGGCCGGTTTGAGTGCCCTGTAATCTTGCATTTTTCTAAGTAAATGCTCTAAATGGGAAATAGGCCGTGAAGTTTGAGCATCATGTAATTTTGCTTCCTTACAACCCTACCAAGATCTTAAAACCACAATACTTTCCGTTTGAGAGCCCTGTAATTTCTTCCGCTTTCAAAGCTCGGCTGACTGCTATCGTCGCGCAAGGGATGTTGAGTACCATGCACTTTCTTATACTCCCAAACCAAACCTTTGTGTAGCACGAGACACGGTCGTGTTTGAGCCCTATGCAATTTCTTCTGCTTCCAAAACGATTAGGCGCGGATAAGAGAACGGCATGATGTTTGAGAACCCTGTAATTTCTTCCGCCTCCCAAACAGTCGGGCCAATCAGACGAGGCATTTTTGAGTTTGAGTGCCATGTAATTTTATCTTCTGCCAAACCGAGACTTCCGCAAGTTGACTGCTGTTCCTCGTTTGAGTACCATGTAATTTTATCTTCTGCCAAACCCTCAAAACGCGGAGGGTTTGTCATCAACTTCTGCTCATTGTGAGCACAAGTCTATCTTCTCTTGCGACCAAGCGTTTGTGATTCGAGTTTTTAATTTGGACCCTTTGGGTACCCTTCTTGAGAGCCTTGCAATTTTTTCTCTCTTATTTGAATGGCCTGTAATTTTACTTTCTTCCAACCCAAGGTGGCGACTTAGGAGCGATATTGTACATCGTTTGAGAACCATGTAATTTACTCTTTTCCAAAGCACTTCCGCCGTGGTAATCTATGGTTTGAGTATCATGCAATTTTATCTTCTTCTAAACCTATCTCCGTAAGTCAATCGTTTGAGTACCCTGCAATTCTTTCGCTTCCAAAGCATTGCTTTGTTTGCTTCTGATGGAGGCGTTGTTTGAGAACCCTGCAATTTTATCTTCTTCTAACCCGGTAGTCCACCCTCCTAGTTTGAGTACCATGTAGCTTTTTCTTCTCCAAAACGAGTGGATCGGTAGCAGCACGAGTTTGAGTACCATGTAATTTTATCTTCTTCTAAACCGTTCTGCCTGCACAGTCCACGTAGACGAGGTTTGAGTGCCCTACAATTTCTTTGTATTTGTAGCACAATACAAATGAACCTTTCCGGTTTGAGAACCCTGTAATTTCTTCCTCTTTCAAAACTTACTCTGCCAAACACCCCGGAAAATCGGTGTTTGAGTACCATGTAATTTTACCTTCTACTAAACCTGTTACCGGCAATGCGTAGCGAGGAGGGATTTGAGTACCATGTAATTTTATCTTCTTCCAAACCATGTTACCGAGTGATGCGAAGCAGCGAGGGGTTTGAGTACCATGCAATTTTATCTTCTTCCAAACCGCACCGCGACTGTGGCCGAGACCGCTGGACGTTTGAGTACCATGTAATTTTATCTTCTTCCAAGCCCAGCACTTTTTGATGATGAATACTCCCTGTGTTTGAGTACCATGTAATTTTATCTTCTTCCAAACCCTCAAAACGCTGAGGGTTTGGCATTAGCCTCTGCTCAATGTGAGCACAAGTCAACATATAAAGAGGTAACCGCTCATGAACTATCTCTACTATATCGGCTACGCCTACACCGTTTATGTTGCAAAACAGAACCCTGTTAAGGGCTTTGGCGAAACCAACATCATTCGCGATCACGAGTTGACAACGGCAGACATCGTTGAACTGCAGCAGTCGCTCGGAAAGAACCTGATCGTAAATAACCATCTTCAGGCCGTTCGCCCTAACATCTGGTCCCCTCCTCAGCCGCCGCAGGCGGATGTTGTGTTGACCAGCGTAACGCTGCTTTCGACAATGCGGGAATAATACCGTCTGAACAATAAAGCCTTTCTCGGCGCTTTACGGACCGGCATTTGCTATGCTATACTGCTTATAGTGATTAGTGTCGCAGAAGTCTGTGAGGCCTGCAACCTGAAAGGAAGGCTCTTTAGAGTCTTCCTTTTCTTTTTATCAAGAACTACCCCGATTTACAGGAGTTATCGCCTATGCCCAGTAATATACCATCAAAGTCCGATAAAAACGGCGCAGCCGAATTCATCAAGCACCAGAAACTATGTGACTTGGATTACTATTCCCGCTTTTCGCGCGAGGAACTGGAAACCAAGCACGCCGATATTCTGCATTTGTACGAGGTTCTTAAGAAAGACAACCGCTTTTGGATTGCCTTATCGTTCGCCCTGATTCCGGTTAGTGCGCTTATCTTATGGGACTTTTATCTACTGTTTACCAATCCCGCCTATGCCTTTTACGCATCAAAAAGTATGAACATCGCAGAGATTATAGCTCTTCTCATAAATATCGGAATCCTTCTGCTGCACGCAGCATTCATCGCATTTTCTGTTTCTGACGGTTTCTATCTCGGCTTTCTTCGCCGGCAGAAAGAGACGGTCGAAGAGCTGCTTACCATCAACGAAACCAAGTAAAGGAGGCTCTTCTCCATGCATTTCTGCATTTTCAAGCGCAACGAAACGCTGGACGTACTTCTGCTCCCCCACAAGGGAACAAACATGTACAGCTTCGTGAATCTTAGCAAAGGCCATATCTGCCCCTGCTTATTTCCCAGTATTGATGCCGCTATTGCTGACCTTGACGATCGGCAGAAACGTGGCTTGATTCTGGGATACGACATTATTGCTTAAAATCAAAAAGATCCCCTCTGCTCATTTTGAGCAGAGGTTTTCTTTTGCCGCAAGCCGCCCATCGCCTGCGGATTCGATTCTTCATTTCTTTATCATTTTTCGGAACACATATATTCCCTTGCTGATTCCTTTCTTTTGGGCAAAGAAAAAAGCACCAGCAATGAGAAGTCATTACTGGCACTTTTAACGTGTCATTTATTGATTTTTTACCGTTACGGTATCACTGCTCACGCATCTTTGCGAAGCACTCGCTGCAATATACCGGGCGGTCAGATTTCGGCTCGAACGGAACGCGAGCCTCGCCGCCGCAAGCAGCACAGGTAGCGGTGAAGAACTCACGCGGACCGCGTGCAGCGTTCTTGCGCGCATCGCGGCAGGACTTGCAGCGCTGCGGCTCGTTCTGGAAACCGCGCTCTGCGTAAAACTCCTGCTCGCCAGCGGTGAACACGAACTCCTTACCGCATTCCTTGCATACTAAAGTCTTGTCTTCGTACATGGTTTTTACCTCTCTTTGATACTGTTCCCTCGGGAAACTTGAAATATATGCGTACAGACACTGCGCCTGCTATCGCCTAAATAGGTTTAATGGCTGCCGATTTTCGCTTGATGCGCTGGACGGCATTATCCACAGATTTGATCGGTTTGTGCAGCGCTTCGGACATCTCTTCATACGATAAGCCGTCCAAAAACAACGTCAAAACCTGTGCCTCAAATTCAGACAAAAGCGAGTAGAGCTTCTTTTTCCGCTCTTCCCTCTCCTCATTGCCGATAACAAGCGATTCAGGATCACCATTCGGTGCAGTTACCCGGGTACGCGATTCCGCAAGGTCTTCAAACAGAGGTCGATCGATTGACATGGACTGATTGAGCGGGTCGTGCTTGAGCGACGCTGCCGCCTTCACTGCGGAATAAATCTTCCGCGTGATGCACAACCGCGCAAACGCTCCAAAGGGTGCGCCCTTGCTCTCGTCGTACTCCCGGACGGCATTCAGCAGCCCGAGCATGCCCTCCTGCATCAGATCCTCTGCATCGGCGCCTGCCAGAAAGTAGGGCCGCGCACAGGTCTTGACCAGACGGGTATAACGACGGATCAGATTCTCCATCGCAGGTCCGTCTCCCTGCCGCGCCAGACGGCACAGCTTTTCATCGGGAATCCCGTTCGATGGCTGTATTTGATAATCATTTCTCATGTCAATAGCTATTATACGCGGTAGAATTGGAAATGTCAAGAAACGATTGTCATCTTTACCGATATCACACAAAAACACGCTTCTGCTTTTATGCAATTATGACAATATCATTAACGTTTTACTCTACAGTTACCGACTTTGCCAGGTTGCGCGGCTTATCAACATCACAGTTGCGCTCCACTGCGATATAGTATGCCAAAAGCTGCATCGGAATAATCGAAAGCGAAGCGGAAAATTCATACAGGCACTTCGGCAGGCGCACGATGTGCTGGCAGACCGACTCGTCCCCGGTGAAATCGTCCGTGGTGACGAGCACGACGCTTGCGCCGCGCGCTACAACCTCACGGATATTGGAGACTGTTTTCTCAAACAGTGCCGGCTGCGTTGCCAGAGCAACAACCAGAGTACCCTCCTCGATCAGAGAAATGGTGCCGTGCTTAAGCTCACCGGCAGCGTACGCCTCCGAATGAATATAGGAAATTTCCTTCAGCTTGAGCGAAGCCTCGAGCGCGGCGGCATAGTCCAGCCCGCGGCCAAGGAAGAACACGCTCGAGCGGTTTGCATACAGCGTAGCGATACGCTGCATATCCGACTGGCACCCCAGTGTCTGCTCAATGCATTCCGGCAGACGCTGCAGCTCAGCGCACAGCGCACGCTCGTCACCGATGGATATGAGGCCGCGCACACGCGCGATCTTGACCGAGATGAGGTACAGAGCGGACAGCTGTGCGGAATATGCCTTGGTTGTCGCAACCGAAATCTCCGGGCCGGCCCAAGTATACAGCACACCGTCTGCTTCGCGCGCAATCGTCGAGGAAACGACGTTTACGATCGCAATCGTGAACGCACCTGCCTGCTTGGCCAAACGCATGGCAGCCAGCGTATCCGCCGTCTCGCCGGACTGGCTGATAACGATGCACATATCCTTTTTGCCGATGATCGGGTTCTCATAACGGAACTCGCTGGCAACCTCTGCCGTGCAGCGAATGCGGCACATTGCCTCAATCACGCGCTTGCCGACCATGCCTGCGTGCAGTGCAGAGCCGCAGCCGATGATATGGATATGCTCGATCTCACGCAGACGCTCGTCGGTCAGACCATTGTCCTCGAATACAACCGCATCGTTTTTGATACGCGGCTTAACCGTATCGGCAACTGCCTTGGGCTGCTCCATGATCTCCTTGAGCATAAAGTGCTGGTAGCCGCCCTTTTCCGCTGCGGACATATCCCACGTTACGGTCATGATTTCCTTCTCTACCGTATCGCCGAACTCGTTCATGACAACTACGCTGTCCGGGCGAACGATTGCAACCTCGTTATCATCCAGAATAATGTAACGCTTGGTGCGATTGATAATAGCGGTAATATCGGATGCGATCATGTTCTCGCCCTCACCGATACCGATAACCAGCGGGTTGCCGCGGCGTGCAGCAACGATCTCCTGCGTGTTATCCATCGAGACTACGCCCAGTGCGTAAGAGCCGCGCAGACGCTGCACGGCCTGCAGAACGGTCTTTGCCAGATCCTCCTGCTTGCCGGTGTGCAGATAGTCCACGAGGTGCGCGACAGTCTCCGTATCGGTCTCGGACTTAAACTCGTAGCCGTGTGCCTCCAGACGCTCACGCAGCTCCTTGTAGTTCTCGATAATGCCGTTGTGTACAACTGCTACCTTGCCCTTGCCGCCCAGATGCGGATGCGAGTTGCGGTCGGACGGCTCGCCGTGCGTTGCCCAGCGGGTGTGGCCGATACCGCAGGTGCAGTACATGTCGCCGCCTTCCTCCTTGATCTTCTCCTCAAGGTTTGCAATGCGGCCGCGCGCCTTGACAACGCGCAGACCGTCCTTCGTGAAGGCAGCCACACCAGCAGAGTCATAGCCACGGTATTCCAGACTGTACAGACCCTTGATGAGAATCGGAAGCGCGTTCTCGCGTCCGGTGAATCCAACGATTCCACACATAAAATAATACTCCTTTGCAACGGTAAATATAACATATCTTCCGCAACATTTCAGCATGAGCCTTAGGCAGCACGGAACAATGAAAGCTGTGGCTTCTTGCACGAACTCCGGTCGCGCCTTGTCGGTCCGCAAAACTCTCTCACAAATCGCTCTTGTTTAATTATTCCGTATTGCCTTACCTCAATATATGCGGTGAATTTCTAATTTTGGGTATAAAAATAGTGCGTTACGCATAACTGCTCTGTCGATACGGTCGCCCGTATGTTTTAACAGCCTGCTGACGATCAACCCACTTGTGACCGAAGGGCACCCGCCGAATACTTTCGATTAACCCTTTCCTCGTCAACTGCGATACCGGCTGCACCGCAGTTCTGGCGCTTAGCATGTTATGGAATTGTGCGCAAATGCTCCCACCTCCCTGTTCAGAATGCAGAAAGTGGGTGTGCAAACCACACCCACTCCCGTTGGCTCTTCTATATTATACAACAGACTCGATGACTTTGGCAACCTTTTTTGCCAAAGTATCTACCTGCTCACTGTTCGTGCCCTCTACCATGACGCGCACAAGCGCCTCCGTACCGGACGGGCGAACCAGGATTCGGCCGTTATTGCCCAGCTCTGCGGAAGCCGCATCGATAGCCGCCTTGACCTCGGGCAGCTGCTGCAGGGTAGCCTTCTTATCGTTCGGCACCTTGACATTGATCATCAGCTGCGGCCACGGCTCAACCTCAGCTGCGATCTCCGAGCACTTCTTGCCGCTCGCCTTGAGGATAGACATAAACTGCAGTGCAGTCAGCTCACCATCACCGGTGGACGCATACTCAAGAAAAATAACGTGTCCGGACTGCTCGCCGCCCAGAATGTAGCCCTTCTTGAGCATCATTTCGAGCACATAGCGGTCACCTACATTGGAGCACTCGATCTTCATGCCGTTCTTATCGGCGTAGGCGTGCAGACCCATATTGGACAGAATGGTGGCAACAAATGCGCCGCCGCGCAGCTTGCCTTCCTTCTTCATGTGCGCCGCGCAGACTGCCATAATGCGGTCGCCGTCCAGCTCCTCGCCGGTCTCGTCTACGATCAGGCAGCGATCCGCATCACCGTCAAAGGCAACGCCAAGATCAAAATTGCCCGAGCGGACGCGCTCCTTCAGCTGACCGAGATGGGTGGAGCCGCAGTTATCGTTGATGTTGATGCCGTCCGGCTCATAGAAGCGGATTTCCGCCTTGCACTCGACCAGACGCATGAGGCGCTCCACCGTTGTGGAGGAAGAGCCGTTTGCACAGTCCACCGCCACGCGCAGACCGGACAGGTCACCCTTGATGGTATCGGCAAGGTGGTCGGTGTACTCGACTACCGGGTCGATCTCGCTTTTGAGTACACGGCCGATCTTCTCGTGGGTCATCTTCGGAATAGACTCGAAATCGTCGATCAGGTCCTCAATTCTTGCCTCGGTTTCGTCCGGCAGCTTGTAGCCGTTGCCCGCAAAAATCTTGATGCCGTTGTACTCAAAGGAGTTGTGGCTTGCGGAAATGACAATACCCGCATCTGCCTTGTGCTTGATGGTGAGGAAAGCGACCGCCGGCGTCGGGATAACGCCGAGCAGCTCTACATCCGCGCCAACCGAGCAGATGCCCGCGACCAGCGCGTTCTCCAGCATATCCGAGGATACACGGGTGTCCTTGCCGATCAGCAGCTTCGCCTTGCGGCCGTGTGCAGACTCCTGCGTAAGTGCGTATGCCGCTGCCGCGCCGATCTTGAACGCCAGCAGTGCATCAAGTTCCGAGTTCGCTACACCGCGAACGCCGTCTGTTCCAAAATATCTACCCAAATGAAACACCTAACTTTCTTATATGATAAAGGCGGGAAAACGATTGAATTACAGCATTTGCTGTCCGTCCGCCGGTTCCAGATTCAAATGACGGTAAGCCTGCAGCGTCACGCAGCGTCCGCGCGGCGTGCGGCTGAGAAAGCCGATCTGCATGAGATACGGCTCATAAACATCTTCCAAGGTGATCGCTTCTTCGCCGATGGTCGCGGCCAGCGTGTCCAGTCCGACCGGACCGCCGCCGTAGTTCTGGATGATGCTTTTGAGCATCCTGCGGTCTACATTATCCAGACCTAACTCATCAATCTCGAGTGCACGAAGCGCAATGTCGGCACTTTTTCTGTCAATCGTACCGGTGCCGATTACCTGTGCGAAGTCTCGCACACGGCGCAGCAGCCGGTTGGCGATTCGCGGCGTACCGCGGCTGCGGCGCGCAATCTCGAATGCACCCTCGTGCTCGCACGGTACATCAAGAATGCCTGCCGAGCGTTCAACAATACCGCACAGCTCCTCCGGCGAATACAGCTCCAGACGAAGCATGACGCCGAAGCGGTCCCGCAGCGGACTGGTCATCTGACCGGCACGCGTAGTCGCGCCGATAAGCGTAAATTTCGGCAGGTCGATACGGATCGAGCGCGCCGAAGGCCCCTTGCCGATGATGATATCGAGTGCATAGTCCTCCATCGCGGGATAGAGAATCTCCTCTACCGCACGGTCGAGACGATGGATCTCGTCAATAAACAAAATATCATTCTCTGAGAGATTTGTCAATAAAGCCGCCAAATCTCCCGCTTTTTCGATTGCCGGACCGCTCGTAACACGGATATTCACGCCCATTTCTGCGGCAATGATGCCCGCGAGCGTGGTCTTGCCCAGACCCGGCGGACCGTACAGCAGCGTATGGTCGAGCGATTCACCGCGCATTTTCGCGGCCTGTATGTAAATGCTCAGGTTTTCCTTGACTTTTTTCTGACCGATATAGTCCGCCATGGATTTCGGCCGGAGCGAATTCTCGGTTTCGTCCTCGCTGAGCTGGCGGGTGGAGATGATGCGCTCATCATCCGTCATGCCGCCGGAAAATTCAATACTCAAAGGTACACTCCCCTACTTGATCAGGCTTTTATCGTCCAGAATCAGGACTTGACCAGCTTTTTCAAGCACTGACGGATGATCTCGTCCGCCTCCATGCCGGCAGCATCCAGACCCTCCATTGCGTGCAGCGCCTCTGCCTGCGTATAGCCGAGCACCATAAGCGCCGCGACTGCCTCCTGCGTGTGGTTGACACCGCCGGAAACGGCGGCTGCCGCCACCGGAGACGCTGCAGATGCGGTCTCCAGCTGCTCCTTGCTCATCTTGTCGCGCAACTCAAGTACAATGCGCTGTGCGATCTTCTTGCCGATGCCCGGCGCCTGCATGAGCATTTTTTCATCACCAGTGATAATGCTGAGCGCCAGTCTGTCCGGCGGTGCGACCGACAGGATGGACAGCGCCGCCTTCGGGCCAACACCGTTAACGCTGGTCAGCATCAGGAAGCAGGACTTCTCCTCCTCGTCGATAAAGCCGTACAGCTCAAACACGCCCTCACGGACATTGAGCCAGGTCAGCAGACGCGCTTTTTCGCCGGTTTTCAGCTTGCCGATGGTGTTCTGCGAAGTGTGGCAGGCATAGCCTACACCGCCGCAGTCGATCACCGCAAGACCCTGCTGGAGCACGGAAACCGTGCCGTCTACATAATAAAACATCTATTTAAACCTCATAATAAGCCTTCATAGCGCATGGCCTGCCGGGAATGCCCGTGGCAGATGGCCAGCGCAAGCGCATCCGCGGCATCGTCCGGACGCGGCAGCTTGGTGAGATGGAGAATGCTTTTCGTCATTTCCATCACCTGTTTTTTCTCCGCGCCGCCGTAGCCGACAACGGACAGCTTCACCTGATTCGGTGTATAGGATACCGGATGCAGTCCCTTCTGTGCCAGCGCCAGCAGAATTACACCGCGCGCCTGCGCAACCTGAATGCCGGTTGTGACGTTTTTAGAGAAGAAAAGCTCCTCGATTGCCACCTCGTCCGGGTGAAATGTGTCCACCAGCGTACAGATATCATCGTAAATCTCACATAAGCGCAGGTGCATCGGTGTTCCGGGAGCGGTTTTTGCCGCACCGTACTGCACCGGCGTAAATTTCATATTATCGAACCGCACCACGCCATAGCCAATCGTGCCGTAGCCCGGGTCGATGCCAAGAATCGTTATCATTTCTTTATAACCTCAAAATTATACCACGTTCGCACACATTGTGCAATAAATTTTAGTGGCAGGTTAATGGAAAATTGAGAATGGCGAATTGAGAACTGCGGTTACGCGCAAAGCGCATTATTGAATTGCCGCCCTGTTGGCGGACACATTCATTCTCCATTTCCCATTCTCAAGTCTTCTTCCGTTGGCATAACCGCGCCCTTATGCTGCACGGTATACGCCGAACATTCGGACGAAAATGTCAGATAATCCGCAAGTTTCTTCTGCGGGATGTCTGCAAGCGTTTCCGCTGTCACACCGTCGCGGGTAAGCTGATACAGGAACGACCCGATGAACGAATCGCCCGCTCCGGTGGTATCCACGACCGTCACCGGCAGCGCTTTGGTCTCGGCGCTCGCGTTCGGCGTGTAGACTACCGCGCCGAACGCGCCGCGTGTCACGAGCAGCAGCCTGCAGCCCTGCGAAAACAGAAGCTCTGCCGCTTCCCTCTCGGTTTTGCAGCCGGTGCAGAATTCAACTTCATCATCCGACAGCTTCACGAGGTCTGCATACGGCAGAAACTCACGAATCGCTGCCTGACAGCTTTCCGGGCTGCCCCACAGCGGCAGACGCACGTTAGGGTCAAATGAGAGGAACGCGCCTGCGTCCTTTGCCAGCCGGATGGCCTTGCGATGTGCCTGCTTGACAGGTGCATCCACCAGATCGACCGAGCAGAAGTGCAGCACGGCACAGTCCGCGAAAATATCCGGCGTAATCTGTGCTTCATCGAGAAACAGGTCTGCCGAGGGATTGCGGTAGAAGGAAAACTCGCGGTTGCCGTTCTTATCAAGTGAAACAAACGCCAGCGCGGTATTCGCCCGTCCGGTGCGGAACACCGTTGAGATGTTCACGCCGTTTGCGTGCAGCGTTTTGAGAATGTGCGTACCGAATGCGTCCTCTCCCACCTGCGAAATCATCTGCGCTCTGCCGCCGAGACGCGCCACTGCGGTTGCCACATTGGCCGGCGCACCGCCCGCGACACGCTCAAACTGCACGACCTCATCAAGTGCACAGCCGCGCTGCTGCGGCACGAAATCAATGAGCAGTTCGCCGATTGCCACTACTTTTTTCATCGTTTATCCCCCAGAATATGTCGGTAAATCGCCTGTGCGACACCGTTTTCTGTATTGCTGCCGGTGATAACGTCCGCTGCTTCGCGGATGCACGGCTCGCTGTTTGCCATGGCGACGCCCAGTCCCGCCATCTGCAGCATGGTCAGATCGTTTTCGCTGTCACCGATGGCGATGACGTTGGCCAGCGTGCAGCCGAGGTGATGCGCCAGCCATTCCAGTCCGCGTCCCTTGTGCACACCCACGCGGTTGACCTCGACATTGCGCAGCTCTCCGCCGTACATGACGGACGGCGCAAGCTCGAAAATACCGTATTTATCGAGCGCAGCCGTCAGCGGCGCGATTGCATTCGGGTCATCGTGATAAAGAATCGCCTTGGTGAACGGGCGCGGCTCGTCTGCGAGCACAGCGCGCCACGCATTCTTGTCCCCGACAAAGTGATAACCCTCGTCGGCCTCATCCATCACGACCCGTCCGCGCCGCTGCAGATTTTCGAGGAAATGCCGAAAGGCATGTCCATAGTACAAATCCTGCGTGGTATACAAGCACGGGTCGGTATCAATGGCAGTGCACTCGTTCAGGATGATGTCCACCATTTCTGTGCTCAGGCCGTCGAAAAACGCCGGTTCCCTGTCGTCCGGATGCTGCACTGCCGCGCCGTTTGCGGTGACGAGCCAGTCCGGTGCGGCTTCCAGCTGTTCGCTGAAGCGGCGCACCTCGCGCACGTTGCGTCCGGTGCACAGCACGATCTGCACGCCCGCCTGCTGCGCCATGCGTACCGCGCGGGCGTTCTCCGGCGTAATACGGCTCTGCGCATCCAGCAGCGTTCCGTCTAAATCCAATGCCAGAATTTTGTATTGATTCGTCATATTCATACTCGTTTCCTGTTCTCATTCGCGCAGCATGGCACGCCGCGCACGATAATCGGGTAAATAGCGCTCCACCAGCGCCCAGAACTGCGGTCCATGGTTTTTATGTGCAATGTGCGCCAGTTCATGCACCACCACATAGTCGATAGCGGGTTCGGGATAGTCCATCAGCCGCCATGAGAAGCAAATACTGTTTTTGCCGCTGCATGAGCCGAACCGTGTTCTCGCTGAGGTGATCTTCAATCCGGTCGGGTACAGGTTCATCAGTTTTGCGTAATGCTGTACCTTGGGCGGCAGCTCTATTTTCGCTCGGCGGATAAGCTCAGCCTGCTTGGCCTCATCCGGCTCCGGATGTGCCGCACGGCGGGACTGCTGATCGGCAAGTGCGCGGGCTATCCAGTCCGTATGCTCCGCGACAAACCGTTCAATACGGTATTTTGCCAGCCGCAGCGGCGCACGAACGATCACACGCCCCTCGCGCGTCACCTGCACAGCAAGCGTCTTGCGTTTGGAGCGAACCAGTTCGTACTCGATCATATCATTGTCCCTTGCGCTCCAGATTGCGGTTGTAGAAGAACACCGCGACCGAAATGCCGCAGATCAGCAGATAGCCGAGGACGCTCCAGCCGTCCGGCAGCTGGCCGAACAGGAAAAAGCCGAGGATAGCCGAGAAGATGACCTGCGTGTAGTCGAACACCGAAATCTCCTTGGCCGGTGCGTTGGCGTACGCGAGCGTTACGCCGAACTGTCCGAGCGCGGCTGACGCACCTGCGCCGATCAGGCAGAAGAACTGTCCCCATGTCATTGGGTGGTAGTCCGTGATCATAAACGGTACGCATACCAGCGTGGAGAACATCGAGAAGAAGAACACGATGCGGGCGCTCTTTTCGCCTTTCCGGCTGAGTGCGCGCACACAGGTGTAGGCCGCGCCTGCACCCATGCCACCCAGCAGGCCGATAATTGCCGGGAAGGTTGCCGAGGAAAAACCCGGCTTGATAATCAGCATGCTGCTGCCGAATGCCGCAAGCACCGCCGCGTACTGGAATACGCTGGCCCGCTCCTTCAGCAGAATGAGCGAGAAGATGATAGCGAAGAACGGCGACATTTTATTAAGAATGTTTGCATCTGCCAGTACGAGATGGTCAATAGCGTAGTAATTGCAGAAAATGCCGAGTGTGCCGCAGGTTGCGCGTATGATGAGCAGCGGCAGGTTGCCCTTTTCCCACTTAAAACCAACCTTTTCACGGCACAGCACCACGGCGGCCACTGCCACCGCGACCAGATTGCGGAAAAATGTTTTCTGCGTGAACGGCAGATCACCCGCCAGACGCACGAATGCCGCCATCATCGCAAAACCGAATGCGGACATAATGATAAAACCGATTGCCTTACTTTTTTTAGAAAGCACTGAAGTCTTCCTCCTTTTTCGCTGTGAGTTTTCTGACTGCTTCTATTGTAACACACAAACTGTTTCGCGTGGCAGAGAAATCGTCTGTTTTTCGCGTTTTGAAATTTTTCAAAAAAATTTGAAAAAAGGTGTTGACATTTGGCATCCACATGGATATAATAATTCTTGTCGCTGACAGTGAGGCGACTCGATGAGAACAGAATGCGAGTGTGCTGGAACTGGTAGACAGGCACGTTTGAGGGGCGTGTGTCGATC
>ENA-ORTQ01002742-ORTQ01002742.1-human-gut-metagenome-genome-assembly--contig:-NODE-2742-length-14669-cov-2.485904_pt1 | contig 14669 bp, 10 predicted proteins | sample MGYA00241912_ERZ509188 | MGnify/ENA primary metagenome ERZ509188 (study PRJEB26280, sample SAMEA2338849) | human gut metagenome | biome: human gut; feature: human-associated habitat; material: faeces...
CCCGGAAGTTTTGCGAAGGGTGGTTCGACGATTGGCAACACTCTATTGACAGGATGCCTGTTCTTTCTTATACTTATATATGTGATTTAGAATTACTGATACCAACGAATTGCTCCGTTGCAATGCAACTCTCGCAATTCTAAAAACATTCGGTATCGCATATATATAAGAAAGGTTGGATATTATTATGTGGCTGGCTGATAACTGGAAGGACTACGAAGTCCTTGATACCTCTAACGGAGAGAAACTTGAGCGCTGGGGAAATTATCTTCTGGTACGTCCGGACCCTCAGGTTGTATGGAACACACCTCACACCAATCCGGGTTGGAAGAAAAAGAACGGACATTATCATAGAAGCAGCAAGGGAGGCGGTGAATGGGAGTTTTTCTCTCTGCCGCAGCAGTGGAGCATTCATTATGGAAAGCTTACCTTCCAGTTAAAGCCATTCTCTTTTAAGCACACAGGCTTATTCCCTGAGCAGGCTGCAAACTGGGATTGGTTTTCTAACCTGATTCAAAATGCAAACCGTCCGATTAAAGTGCTTAATTTATTTGCCTACACAGGTGGTGCAACACTTGCTGCAGCAGCTGCTGGCGCTTCTGTTACTCATGTAGATGCTTCAAAGGGCATGGTTGCCTGGGCAAAAGAAAATGCAGCATCTAGTGGACTGTCTGATGCACCGATTCGCTGGATTGTTGATGATCGTCAGAAATTTGTTGAACGAGAAATCCGACGCGGCAATCACTATGATGCAATCATCATGGATCCGCCATCTTATGGACGCGGACCTAAGGGTGAAATCTGGAAAATTGAGGATGCTATTCATCCACTCGTATCACTGTGTTCACAGCTACTTTCTGACAAACCGCTATTTTTCCTTATTAACAGCTATACAACCGGTTTTGCTGCTTCTGTCTTAACATATCTTCTTGGACTTGAGGTTGTAAGCAAATTTGGCGGTCATGTTGTTTCTGATGAAATTGGTCTTCCTGTAACACAGTCTGGTCTTGTTCTTCCATGCGGTTCATCTGGTCGCTGGACAAGTATTTAATTATCAGACATAAAAAAACTGGTCTCCCCTGGGAGGCCAGTTTTTTGTCTACTTATATTATAAATTATTGTGGTACGCTCTGGAACAATGTCTGTCCCTCACCAAGTGGAAGATATCCAGCGTTTCCTGATGCATCCTCTACGTAAAGATAAAATGCACCTGGTTCATTTGCCGCCTGGATCAGCTTTCTTGGGAATACCTGTGTTCCCGTGCCAAGTGTTGCCGCTGGCGCAGCATCTGCTGCTGCCGAACTTAACAAATTCGTATCTGCTGCCAGAATATAATTAAACTGTTCCTGTGATGTCAGATCAACAAGCTCATATTCGTAGTTTCCAGTTGTCTCACTTAATGCATCCTCTGTAATCACACCATCCTTTAATTCATATGGAATTTTGCAGACATAACGGCCAAGACTGTCAATAGAAATTGGACTTGTCACTGCTAACGTAAATCCACCATTTTCATCAAATGTTCCATTTGCGGAAGAAGGTGTAAGTACATGGGACGTATTATACAGGCGCGCTGCATTTCCATATCCGTTAAGCACGGTAAATGTTCCATCCTGCATAAGCGGTGTAGAAAGATCGGTTCCACTTAATACACGAAAACTGGTAACAGAGTTGTCTGCACCTGTTCCAACAACTACAATATTAAGCTGATTATCGGATGTATTTAAATCACATACCTCTACCTTATATGCTGCACTGATTCCTGTACCAACTGTATAATCGGTACCATTCACATTGACGATAAGGCTGGTTGTACTTCCATCCTCTGCTACCTCAGTACGATATTTGAAGAAGTCTGCTGCACCATCTCCATTAAGATCTGCCGTATAATTAGTTCCTTCTGCTGAAAGTGTAACTGCTGTTCCATCTGCAAATGAAATCTCTGTAGCTGGATCAGCCGGCTCTGTCTCTACCTGCGGAACTTCCTGCGGCTGAATCTGATTTAATCCTGTATAAGAAGATTTTACCACACCATTATGAACATTAAGTGCACCATCTTCAAACTGCATTCCATCCTGAGTCCATGACACATTGATGTAACTTGGTGTTCCTGCTGCATCTGTAAATGCAATCTGAATCAAATTACCAACTGCACTTGAACGATTCCAGAAATGAAGGTCTGTTGGTTCTGCACCAATCAGTGCGCTTACCTGTGACCAGATATCCTCTGCACCCGGCATCGCATCAAACTGACTCTTTGCCAGTTCCTGTGCTGCATACTCACTATAGCCTCCGTCAGAAGCAAGCAGATATGCAACTCCATTCATTCCATTGTCTAACTGTAAGCTTACGCCATCTGATACAAATACACCCGGAAGCAAATCTGCTACCATATAGCCATTTGCACCATCTGCTCCATAAATGCAGGAATATGATTCTCCTGTTGAAGTGGTGACGCTCAAAACAAACTGTGTTGTGCCGTTTGCAATAGCATTAACACTGCATGATGCAACATCAGTGATTGGGAAAATCTCAACTGCATTGGAAGTAGAATCCTCTCCATTGTACCAGATTTCCTTTCGTCCGCCTACATCAACAAGTGCAAATGCTTCCTGAACACCATTTCCATTAAAATCGTAGAACATATAGCTGTTTCCTACAACACTTCCACCAGAATCTGCAGAAATCTTTGCAAGAATATTTTCTGCATTTCGCTCCGTTGGTGCTTCCGGCGTCTCATCTGATGATGGATCTGTTGCTGGCGTCTCATCTGGTGACGGTGCTGGTGCTGGTGTCTCATCTGGTGACGGTGCTGGCGCTGGTGTCTCATCTGGTGATGGATCTGTTGCTGGCGTCTCATCTGAAGATGGAGCCGGGGCTGGTGTCTGATCCGGTGATGGATTTGTCGCTGGCTGCTGCTCTGAAGATGGAGCCGGGGCTGGTGTCTGATCCGGTGATGGATTTGTGGCTGGCTGCTGCTCTGAAGACGGGGCTGTGGCCGGTGTCTGCTCTGGGGACGGGGCTGGGGCTGGCGTCTGCTGCGGCTGTGACGCTGCCTGCTGTGCGGTCGTCGGCTGTGTTGGAACTGTCTGCTGCGCAGAGCTTGATGGCGTGGACGCATTATTGTCAAGTGAAAGTGAAGTTCCCTCAACTACCTCATCTGCCATATACTTCATATAATTCCATGCAAAGCTTCCCTTTACACAAATTGCCTTCTGAACCTTTGAAAAAGCAAGGTTTCCAATCTCTTCAACTGATTCCGGAACTACAACTTCTTTCAAAAGCTCAATATCAGACAATGCAGAATCATCCAGTTTCTTCATTCCATCTGGAAGCTTTAAATACTGAACTGACGTATTGTTCTTAAATGCATGTGAACCAATTGAAGTTACCGAATATCCGCCGATTTCTGCTGGAATACGAACAACTTGTCCCTGATCATTGTACTCAACAAGCTTTAACTCATCATTTGAAAGCTCATAGACATTTCTTCCAGAAGTAACCTTGTTGTCTTTGATTTCAACTACTTCAGTTTCTGTCTCCTTTTGAGTTTCTTTCTGTGTTTCTTTCTTCGTATCCGTATCCTGTATCTTATCTACTGTATACGGAATCTGCTTATTGCTCTTTTTTCCACTGCTGAAAAGAAGAACAATCAATACGATCATCGCAGCAATCAATGCAATTACTGTGACAATAATAACAACAAGAATACGATTTGTTTTTGGATGAGCCGGTTCATAATCATCATTGTCGTAATCATCATTACCGTAGCTGTCATCCTCTTCGTCATAATCGTAATCATCATTCAGATTTTCTTCATAATCATCATCTGAATCTGAATCGTAGCCTTGATCTGGCTGCTCTTCATAATTGTCTTGTACCTTGACTTTAGAGGGGCGTATCTTTGTTCCGCAAATTGGACAAATCGTGCTTCCCTGCGCTAGTCTGGCACCACATTTCGGGCAAATCATATGCTTCTCCGTTCTGCCGCATTTTTGCGGCTTTTTTTAAGTTATCGTCTGCGTGTAACGTAAACGATAACGCCTTTAACCTTTCGTATCATACCATAAGTATGAGTTTATTTCAATGTTTCAAATATCCAAAAACATTACATTTCTTTTACAAAACTGCGTCAATCCACGCGTTCCTTTCCCCAGAAAAATAATGCTACTGTTCCCGGACCGGTATGACTGCCAATTGTAGCACCAATCGGATAAATTTCAACTTTTCCATTTAAATTAGGAAACCGGCTCTCAACAAGCATTGCAACAGCTTTTGCGTCATCCATACACTCTGACTGACAGATATAGCATTTGCCCGAATATGCCAAACCTCCCTCGGCATTTTCTTCCATCTTCTGAACGATGCGCTGAATCACTTTTTTCTTCGTGCGCACCTTCTCTCTTGCTGTCAAATGTCCCTCATAGTCCACATTTAACAAAGGACAGATTCCAAGCATACCTCCAAAAAATCCAGCTGCCTTTGATACTCTTCCGCCTCTGATAAAAAAAGTAAGATCAGAAGTAAAAAACCAGTGCTGCAGTTTCTTTTTATTTTCACACACCCATGCATACAATTCATCTATACTCTCTCCTGCATCCCTTCTGTCTGCCAGAGTATCTACTAACAAACCATAACCTGAGGAAGCTGCCAATGAATCCACTACATAAATTTTTCTGTTTGGATATTCTTCTCTTACCTGTTCTGCTGCAATACATGCTGAATTGTAGCTGCCTGAAATTCCGCTTGAAAGCGTTAAATGAAGGATATCCTTTCCCTCATCAAATATTTTTCTAAAAAAATCTGCATACTCACCGATACTAACCTGTGATGTCTTTACATCCTCACCTGCAAGCATTCTGCAATATAATTCTGCCGGAGGCATCGTCTGACCAAGATCATCCAGATAGTCCGTTCCTCCCAGTTCATAGTGAAAGCACACATAGCGGATTCCACGCTTATCAAAATATTCCTTCGTCAAATCAGCTGTAGAACAGCAGCTGATGCAATATTCTGCCATACTCATCTCCTCCTTATTAAAACAGTTACAGTATATCGTTTTTGATGTTCAAATACAAGTAGCGTTAAAGAGAAAATGCACCGTTTATCATTCCTTATCTTTTTTTCAGAAAATGTTCGCGATTAGGATAAATTTCCCTAAACACCTCTAAAGCAGCTCTTTGAAGCGGCTCAAATTCTTTTTCCATTCGCAGACTATGAGGTGCATCAAACACAATTCTGCTTATTTGTTCAGCGAACTGTCCTGCAATGCTTTCATCTGACAGCTGTCCCATTCCAAAAATAACAGAAGTAAAGCCACGTCCTCCTGTACTAATCTCAATATATTTTCTGCATGTGTTTTTTAACTCTAAAAAAATTATTTCCTGCTGAGTCTTTGGCTTTCTTTCAAATTCATATAAATTCAGACCAAGAATAGCTTCTATCGCAAGCTTTTTCTTTCTGCCTCCCAAATCCATGCTTCCACTTTCTACAATATATTTTAAATTCATAAGATAACCAACAAACATATCCTTCCTTGGCTTACCTTTTCCATATCTGGTCTCCCAGAGCTTCATTCGAAGTTTATCTTCTTCACTTATGGTTTCATTTTTATTTTCCAGAAGCATCTGCTGTCTTTTAAGCGGATCTGTCTGTTCATAATAGTTTATCAGCCAATCTTCCATTTTCAATCTTTCCTTTCCGAAAATGAACCTTTTTATTGTTCCATAAATGATTCCACATTTTCTGCCGTCACCTTTTGATACGGCAAAAAGATATATCGTTCATTTTCCAGATCCTCCTTTGGCGGTGTCTGACCTTGAAACAGTGTCATCGCAAGACGCGAAATCTGCTCAGCTTGTCCATGCCTGTCATTATACACAGTCCCCTGAATGGTGCCTTTTTGGACAGCATCCAATGCACCTTCCAAACCATCTATTCCAAAAATCATCGGACGTCTGTCTTTATCATAATCAAGTGCATCATACGCAGCAACTGCACCAAGAGCCATCTCATCATTATTAGAAAGCACTAGTTCAATCTCGTCTCCATATTGATTAATCAGCTGTGTCATCTTATTTTCAGCTTGTCCACGATTCCAGTTTGCAAACTGGAAACTTAGTCTTTCTAATATAATGCCCTGTTCTTTAATTGTTTTTACCACACTGTCTGTTCGAATGATTGCATCCTGATGACCTGTCTCACCCTCAAGAAGTACATATTGAATCTTTCCGTCCTGATTTCGATCTACTGCGTCATTGTCTCGTATCATATCTGCTGCAATCTCACCCTGCATCATACCAGACTGTCTGGCATCTCCACCTACATAATACAGCTTATCCCACTGCATCAAATCCTCTCTCACTGGCTCTCTATTAAAGAAAATAACAGGTATATTTTCCTTTTTTGCCATCTTTATTATATTTGACGGCTCTGTCCTGTCAACGAGATCAACAGCAAGTATCTCACAGCCAGCATCAAGCATCTCCTTCACAACTTCATTTTGAATCTTCTGATCATTTTTTCCATCCCTTACAGTCATAATCACCTTTAGAGAATCTGACTCGTATTCTGCCAGATCTTCCTTCAGACAATCTGTAAGCGCATTAATAAAGGGGTCATCCTGCGTGTATAGCACAACACCAACACGAAGAACATCTCTTTTTTTCTCACTATTCGCCGTACATCCTGTCAGACACAACAACATGCATCCGATCAGAATACTTCTTATCTGATACTGTTTCATTGAAATCTCCATTCCTTTTTGGCTGACTATATGCAAATTCTCAATCATACGTATGAAGAAAATGCTGTACCTCTTCTCTGAAAATATCTTCTTTATGCAGCAGATGATACTCAATCGTCTGGTTGTTAATCGTATACAGATGATTTTTCAGCACTTTTGAAATTTCTATAGCGCTATGATATCCCATTCCATATCCATCTATCGCAATCAATCCGTCAATCACAGAATCATCAAGATAATATACACACTTTATACTATTTCCAATCCCATAGATTTTCGTGTCACTCTCTTTTTTCTGTGCATACATCCCTGCTACCTGCTCTAAGGCACTTGTGTCAAATACAATCAAATAGTCAACTGGCTGCTGCTCTTTTAACCTCTGTGTAATTTCCATATCATATGTGATATTCATATCAAACTGAATCTCACATCCCGTATCAGAAAGCACATCTAATACACCCTGCATACATTTATCAGTACAGTCTGTTTTCTTAAATCCGCTTATAATTCCAACAGTTTTGCCTTGAATATTATTTTGATTGCGGCTTAATAAGTCCTGTGCCAATGTATATCCCATACGGTAATAGTCCGGCGTAATAACAGGCAAATCAGAATATTTTGATATATGGTCTTCCTCTTTTTCACGCAGCGCATCATTTGCTACAAGAAGCATTGGCTTTTGTACGCGAATTTCTCTAAGCATATCAATAGTATCCCTGCCAGGCGCCGCCTGAACAATAAATGCATCAACCTGATTATCCAGCTGATCATAAATCAAGTTCTTCTCCTCATCTGCATTTTCAATTTCATCTGTATTGCAAATAATCAAATGTATATTTGCGATTCCAGCTGCCTGCTTTAGACCATTCATAAAGGAGTTCCATTTTTCATCACCTGATTTTTCAACAATAACTGCTACACGCTTCTGAGGCTTTTCATCTTCAAAAATCAGATGCACACAAAACAGCAGTAATATGCCAAGACAAATTTCTGCTAACAAAAAAGTAGTTTTTGTTTTTTTCATGATTCACCCTCTTTCCCGGAGTCTCAAGCACTTCACAATTTTCCTTAGTGTATGGCACAGCAGGCAAATGAATCGTGACCGTTGTTCCCTCATCTGGTTCACTCTCCACAATAAGGCCATATTTATTTCCAAACATCAGCTGAATACGCGTGTGCACATTAATGAGTCCTACACCAGAACCATGTTTGGGTCCTTTCTGATTATCTTTTAAAATATTTTCTACATCTTCATGACGCATTCCCATTCCATTATCCGTAACTGAAAGATAGATTTCTGCATCATCTTTCCAGCCTTTGACAATAATTTTAGGCTGGTCATCCTCATCCATATTTCCTACACCATAATATATAGCATTTTCAAGAATCGGCTGCAAAATAAGCTTTACCGTACAAAACGGATAAATTTCTTCTGAAACATCATATTCTGTCACAAAGCGCTCCTTGTAGCGATACTTTTGAATATTCATATAATTTTTGCAGTGCTTTAGCTCATCCTCAATACTAATAATCGTCTTTCCTCTTGACAAACTGATTCTAAACAGCTTGGCCAGCTCAGATATCATAAAAACTGCATCCTGATTTTTATTGGCCTCAACCATCCAAGTGATAGATTCCAAAGTATTATAAAGAAAATGCGGGTTGATCTGACTTTGCAGTGCTGCCAGTTCACTCTTTCTTCTCTCATTCTGCTGCTTCACAATTTCTTTCATTAACCGCTCAATTTCTTCATACGAATGCTGGACAGATTTTCCAAGATGACGAATCTCATATGAGCCTCCAATATAGATATCAGGCTTTTCCCCAGCCTCATATGCCCTTACAGATGCATCCAGTTTAAGAATTGGACTTGAAATCCTTTTCGACACAATGCGATTGACTAAAAGAAGCATCATGATCAGCATAATTACAACAATTACCATATAAATACGAAACTGCTCTCGGCTGTCTGTCCTAATATCCTGCTTTACAATGCCTACCATCTTCCATCCCGTATATGATATAGTGCTTACAATTGCAGTCTGCTTATCTCCACTTGGGCTGCGCAAATTTTTATATACACCATCTTCATTGCTGCATACAATACTGAAATCTTCCTCAAACAATCCATTGCTGATTTCATTTGCATAAGGATGATAAATCAGATTTCCTTCCCCATCACAGACATAATAATATCGCCCCCTGTTTTGATCATTCACCTGATTCATCATTTCCTCAATAAAGGAATATTTCATATCAACAAGCAAAATACCATTTTCAGGTCTGTCTCCATCAATACCGTCTACCGCACGACTTAGGGAAATCACCCAATGATAGCTCTTTGCATCATCCTGAAATAAATTCTGCATATGAGGCGTTGAAAAGTGCATATTTTCAATTTCCTCTGCTGCATTTTCAAACCAAGACTGCCAAAGCACCTCTATGCCATCCTTCTGCAGCGTAACTGGCTCTGCCACAATAAGATTTCCTTCCATATCATAAAGCGCAATACTCTGTATTTTGTCCTTATTAAAATCATATAGAAAACTCAACTGCTGATTAAACTCCGGACTAGACACATCAAATGCCTGTATAATATTATATGTGACAGTATCTGAAATCTGTCTCATATTTTTCAGATACTGCTCCATGGAATTGACTGTGCTTTCCATCAGGTTTTGTGTGTTGCGAACTTCATTCTGACGCATAGCCATTTCATATCGATTGTAAAGCAATAACCCCATAGATATAGACGTAATTACCGTCATCAAAGAAAGAACCGTCATAATGACAGACTGAATATCTGACACTTTTCTTTTTTTCATACTCATTTTCCCATATGCTCTGTGCGATATTTTGAAGGCGACATTCCATACTTGCGTTTAAAAACATATCCAAAATAGTTTGCGTCCTCATAGCCAACATGTTCTGCAATTTCATAATTTTTTTCATTTGTTTCAAGCATCAGATGAACAGCCTGCTGCATTCTGTAATCTGTCAAATATGTAATAAATGAAATGCCCACTTCTTTCTTAAAAATAGAAGAAAAGTAGGAATTTGATACACCAAGCTTTGAACATACGGTATCAAGTGACATATCTGCATCTGCATACTCATCACGAACAATATTTTTTGCTTCTGAAATAAGGTAACGCAGTGAAGAATTTCTGGCATTTTTTAGTTCATCACTGATCGATAGTGCTACTCTGACAAGCCAGGCCATTAATGCACTTTCATCCATCTTTGTAATTTCTTCATACGCATTTTTGATTTCTCCGGCATGATCTTCAAATTTCATATGATTATTTCCACAGAAACGATATAGATGCCCTACAATTTCCAGCACAGTAAAATTATACTGCATAATTGTTTTTGCATTATCTTTTAGTTCCTTCACTAAAGAAAAAACTGCATGTTCAATATCTTCACGTACCCCAATATGAACTGCCTTGAACACATCATTCATATTAATATCATCTGGCTGCATGGAAAGTCCCTGCCCCTTCGGTGCAATATCTGCAATATTGATAGAACAGCCTGATCCGTAAATAACACGATACGAAAGTGCTTCCCATGCCCCTTCATAGGAAAAACGAAGATTTGATACTTCATTGCACACCTTACCTATTCCAACAGTAACAACTGCACCAAAAAAGCGGTCTGCCCATTTGCAGAAGCGGTCACAGTCATCCGTCAGTCTCGTGATTTCATCTTCTTTGCCTAAATTTGCTACCATAACAATATTTCCCAGATAAGAAAAATATCTGCAGTCCCATTTGCCGCGGAATTTTTCCTTTACTTCTCTTTGTACAGATATCGAAAGCAGAAGTGGTGTCATCCCGTCAGGAACATGATTTTCTGATGTATGGAAAACAGCGCAGCAAAAATATGAACCTGGCAAAGAAATCTGATAATCATTTAAATATTTATTTATTTCACTGTCCGAAATGCGTCCCTCCACAAGAGAACAAAAGAAATTTGTTTGAAGTACAGGAAGGGAATCTGTGTAGTACTGCTCTAGCTTTCTGACATTTAATTTTTCTTCTCTCTCTTTATCGAGTACGTTTTTTAATCGTTTGAGACATTCAGAAAGCTCATTGGCATTGATCGGTTTTAATATATACTCTTCAATTTCAAGATGAACTGCTTCTTTGGCATATTCAAACTCGTCAAATCCAGTCAGAATTAAAATTCGCACGCCTGGATTCTCTTCCTTTAAATTACGTGCCAGTTCCAATCCATTCATATATGGCATTTTGATATCGGTAATGACCACATCTGGCTGCAGTTTTTCTGCTATTTCCATAGCTTTTACACCATTCTGTGCTTTTCCGATTACCTCAAATCCCAATTCTTCCCAATTAATTCTTTGTTCAATTGCATTTCTGACTTCTTCCTCATCATCTACAAGAAGTACTTTATATGTAGTCATCTATATTCCTCCATGTTTACTAAGAAATCTTTCTGCATTTACAAAAAATGGCACGAACTTCTTTATAAATAGATTCGTGCCATCTTCATTATACTCTTTTTTTACCAATTTTCCACTAGTAATATTATTTTTTTATACATTTTTTGTGCATTACTTCTTCTTTACGTACTTGAGACAGTCGAGTGTAACTGCTACGAGAATGATAATACCTTCAAAGATAAACTGAAGGTTTGTATCAATACCAAGAATAGTAAGGGAATAAGTCAGTGCAGTAAAGATCAATACACCAGTTACAACACCAGAGATCTTACCAATACCACCAGTAAAGGATACACCACCAACAACGCAAGCAGCGATAGCATCCATATCCCATCCTTGTCCATAAGCTGCACTACCAGAACCGATCATACGATTACATTCCAGCCAAGCACCAAATCCATACAGGATACCTGCAAGAACGAATGCGCCCATTGTTACTGCAAATACAGAAATACCAGATACAGCAGCTGCTTCTGGATTACCACCAACTGCATACAGATTCTTACCAAACGTTGTCTTATTCCAGATAAACCATACAACTGCAACTGCAACAACTGCCCACAGAATAATGGTTGGGAAATTTCCAATTTTTGGAATAAACATTGCCGGGATGGAAGAATCAATTGCTCCAAAGGATACGCCCTTTGTTGCATATGTTACAAGACCAAAGATAATAAGCATGTTTGCCATAGTAGAGATAAATGGATGCATCTTAAATCTTGCCATAAAGAAACCTGCAATTGATGCAAATCCAGTTGTCAGAATCACACATACAAGCAGTGCAAATATTGCACGAGCTGGTGCAGGGATTCCGGTGAAGTCAAAGATATGGCCAAATACACCGCCCGTATTAATACCATTGTGCATAATAATGGTTGCTGTTACCATACCCATACCAACCATTCGGCCTACAGAAAGATCAGTACCGGTTAACAGAATCAATCCTGCTACACCAAGAGCCAGGAAGATACGAGGTGATGCCTGCTGAAGAATATTCAAAATATTAGCTGTTGTCAGAAGCTGCGTATCCTTTACAACTGGTGTTATAAAGCAAAGTGCGATAAAAATCAGGATAATTACAATATAAAGTCCGTTCTTATAAAGGAACTGCGGTGTGTTAAATGTATACTTGTAATTTTCCAGTTTCTGAAGCTTCTTCTGTCCATAAGTAAACTTTGACATACGAAGCAAATCAATCAGATGATACTGATGCACAAATGCCTCATGCTTTCTGTCCTTGATTTCCTGAAGCTTTGACTCATGCACCATCTGTGCATCATAAAGACGATTCTTATATACATACTTCTCGTCTTTAAGCTCCTGCTTATCTGTCATGCCGGAAATTGTGCGCTCGTGCTCTGCTTTGAGATTTGCGCGAATCTTTTCATATTCTGCATTCTCAGCTTCCTTTTGAGCTGCACAACTTGCTGCAACCTTATCGTAATAATCTTTCTTAAAATGAGTCTTCAAATAAGATTCTGCATCTGCAATCAGCTTGGAAACTTTATCTTTATTTGCAGTTTCTACCTCTCTTGCCTTTACAAGAAGCTCCTGATCCTTTCGGATAATTGCATTCTGCTCCTCTTTTGTATAATTCTTATCTTCCTTTGTTAAAGAGATATGTGTCTTTAATGCCTGCACCTTATCAGAACCATCTACACGCAGGGCATCTATCTGCTCCTGTATTTTACCAACATATTCATCAATCGGCTTTAAAAGCTTTGCTTCCTCTTCTGCCGAAAGATATCTCATATCATTTGCCATAGCTCTCGTACTCCTCTCTATTACAAATACTTTGCACTAAGTCTAAGCAGTTCTTCCTGATTTGTTTCCTTGGTGTTTACAATTCCTGCCAGATGACCATTTGACATTACACCGATTCGGTTTGTAATTCCAAGAATCTCCGGCATCTCAGATGAAACAACAATGATTGTCTTTCCCTGCTTAGCCATATCAATAATCAGTTCATAAATCTCGTACTTAGCACCAACATCAATGCCTCGTGTCGGATCATCCATCATGAAAATCTTTGGTGAACGCTCCAGCCATCTTCCAAAGATTGCCTTCTGCTGATTTCCACCAGAAAGGTTTGCAATCATATCATCCGGTCCCATGCACTTTGTATGCATAATACGAATTTCTTCTGCAGTTGCTCTTACCATTTCATCCTTAGATAATGCAATTCCAGATTTATACTGACTCATATTAGCAATTGTTGTATTAAAGGTGATATCTGCTTTTAAGAATAATCCATCAGCCTTACGTTCCTCAGTAATTAACGCAAATCCATGATCCATTGCATCTTTTGATGAATGAAAATTCATCAGCTTATCATCATAGTAGACACGTCCGGCTGCTCTTGTACGAATACCAAATATCGTCTCAAGAAGCTCTGTACGACCAGCTCCAACCAGACCATATAAACCAAATATTTCTCCCTTTTTTACATCAAAGGTTATATCTTGAAGCTTCGGTGCATATTTCGTAGATAAATGCTCTACTCTTAAAATCACATCACCCGGTGTATTATCAACAGGCGGGAAACGATTATCTAATGATCTTCCTACCATAGCAGAAATCAATTCATTCATATTGGTATCACTACAGTTTTTAGTCATTACAAGAGCACCATCTCTAAGAACAGAAACCTGGTCACAGATCTCAAAGATCTCATCCATTTTGTGAGAGATATAGATCAGTGAAATTCCCTGTTCACGAAGCTGTCTCATCATCTTAAATAATTTTTCAACTTCTGGTGCTGTCAGAGATGAGGTTGGCTCATCCAAAACAATCACCTTTGAATTATAAGAAATTGCCTTTGCAATTTCACACATCTGTCTCTTTGAAACAGACATCTTCTTCATCGGCTGTGAAAGATCTACCGTAATGCCAAGCTTACGGAATAAATCAGAAGCCTCTTTTTTCATTCTTCCCTCATCAATTACTCCGAGGGATGTTTTGGGGTAGCGACCAAGAAACAGATTGTCAATTACGTTTCTTTCCAGACATTGATTCAACTCCTGATGAACCATTGCCACACCATTTTCCAAAGCATCCTTTGGACCTGTAAAGCTAATCTCTTTCCCGTCTAAAATTATTGTTCCTTCATCTTTTTGATACGTACCAAAAAGACATTTCATCATTGTCGATTTACCAGCACCATTCTCTCCCATCAGACCCATGATTGATCCTCTCGGCACATCCATATCGATATGCTTTAGAACCTTATTTCTTCCGAATGATTTGCTCATGCCGCGGATCGACAAGACGATATCCTTATTGCCTTCTGCCATATCCTTACTCCTTTCAGAAAAAGAGGGTGTCAGAAGTTCTAACACCCTCAGACCTTTTGCTAGCAAAAAATCTCTATCAATTACTGCTTAAGGAGAGATGTATAAGATGCTGCATTGTCTGTCTTAACCATGTTGATTGCGAATGCATCATATTCGCCTG
>ENA-ORTQ01002763-ORTQ01002763.1-human-gut-metagenome-genome-assembly--contig:-NODE-2763-length-14553-cov-3.862533_pt1 | contig 14553 bp, 15 predicted proteins | sample MGYA00241912_ERZ509188 | MGnify/ENA primary metagenome ERZ509188 (study PRJEB26280, sample SAMEA2338849) | human gut metagenome | biome: human gut; feature: human-associated habitat; material: faeces...
CCTCTGCTGCTCCGTAGGGCGGCCAGCCCTCTGGCCGCCGCACCTTTCCCTTGACACGGCTTGGCACTTTAGTTGTAGGGGGCGGCGTCCTCGACGCCCCGCATCGCACCTTGCCAAACATCCCCATACCCCACCCGCCGCTCACCAAACATATTTACTATTTGACCAAAGGGGGCACCCACATGAAACTCACATTCCTCGGCGCTGACCGGGAAGTCACCGGCAGCTGCACACAGGTCGAAGCCGCAGGGCATCGCTTTTTGGTGGACTGCGGCATGGAGCAGGGGCGTGACGTCTACGAAAACGCCGACCTGCCCTATGCCCCCGGCACCTATGAGGCCCTGCTGCTGACCCATGCCCATATCGACCACTCGGGGCGCATCCCGTACCTGTACAAAAATGGCTACCGCGGCCCGGTCTATACCACCGAGGCCACCCGCGACCTCTGCGGCATCATGCTCGAGGACTCCGCCCACATCCAGGAGCAGGAGGCCGAGTGGAAAAACCGTAAGGCCATGCGCAGCGGCGCGGAAATGATCGAGCCGGACTACACGGTCGAGGATGCCCAAAACGTCATGAAGCAGTTCGTGCCCTGCCCCTATGAGGCATGGCAGACCCTGTTCGACGGCCCCCAGGGGCGTATCGAGGTGCGCTTTACCGACGTGGGCCACCTGCTGGGCAGCGCGTCCATCTCGCTGCGCATTGCGGAGCCGGGCCGTGCGCCGGAAATCATCGTGTTTTCCGGCGATATCGGCAACCAGCACCAGCCGCTCATCAAGGATCCGGCTAACCCCGGCCATGCCGATTACCTCGTCATGGAGTCCACCTACGGCGACCGCAGCCACGGCCCCAAGCCCGACTACCTGGGCGAGCTGACTGCCGTGCTGCAATCGACCTTTGACAAGGGCGGCAACGTGGTCATCCCCAGCTTTGCCGTGGGCCGCACGCAGGAATTGCTCTATTTCTTCCGCCAGATCAAGGCCGAAAAGCGCGTCAAGGGCCACGACAATTTCCCGGTGTTCGTGGACAGCCCGCTGGCCAGTAAGTCTACCACGATTTTCAGGGAAAACTTCGCCGAGTGTTACGACGACGAGGCCCTCGCCCTGGTGCAGAGCGGCCGGAACCCGCTGCAGTTCCCGGGGCTGCACATCAGCGAGACGAAAGAGGAATCCATGGCCATCAACGGCGACCCGACGCCGAAAGTCATTATCTCCGCCGCCGGTATGTGCGATGCGGGCCGCATCCGCCACCACCTGAAATACAACCTCTGGCGGCCGGAGTGCACGGTGCTGTTCGTCGGCTACCAAAGCCCGGGCACCCTGGGCAATGCGCTGGTCAACGGCACACAGGAGGTCAAGCTCTTCGGCGAGCCGGTGCAGGTCAAGGCCCGCATTGCGCAGCTGGGCGGGCTTTCGGGCCATGCGGACTGTGATGGTTTGGCCGCCTGGCTCCACGCCTTTGACGAGAAGCCGAAGTTCGTTTTTGTCAACCATGGCGAGGACGCTGTGGCCGAGCACTGGGCCGAGAAACTGCGCACCGAAGGCTACGAGGCCGACGCGCCGTACAACGGCTCGGTCTGGATCGCGGCCGAAGGGCGCGTTGCCTGCGCCGAGACGGGCAACACGCAGAAGATCATCCGCACCAAGAGCGCCGAGATGGTGCGCACCAGCGCTGCCTACGACCGGCTCGTCAACATGGGCAAGCGCCTGATGGAGGTCATCCGCCACAATCAGGGCGGCGCCAACAAGGACCTTGCCAAATTCGCCAGCCAGATCGCCGCGCTGTGCGACAAATGGGACAGATAAAAAAGATAATAGATAAGAAAATTGGCGGATCGCACCGCTTGCGCGGCGCTCAAAATTTCGTTTTCGCCCTTAGGGCGAAAATACCACATTTTTTATTATCTATATCTTTTATCTACTAAAGGAGTATTTACTTTGTGGCATCCGATCAAGCATTATAAAACGATCCATCATCATAAAATGCTGGTGATGAAGCACTGCTTCCGCTGCGGGCTGTACTGGCAGGGGCTGACCCATGATTTGAGCAAGCTCGCGCCGGTGGAGTTCTGGGCCGGTGCTAAGTACTGGCAGGGCACTTGCAGCCCCAACAACGCCCAGCGCCAGGCCGAAGGATACAGCGCGGCCTGGCTGCACCACAAGGGCCGGAACAAGCACCACCTGGAATATTGGATCGACTACGCCCCGGACGGCGACCATGCCATGGCCGGGATGCGGATGCCCGAAAAATACGTGGCCGAGATGGTCTGCGACCGTATTGCCGCCAGCAAAAACTACAAGGGCAGCCGGTACACCGACGCCGCTGCGTGGGAGTACTACGACCGCAGCAGGGATCACTACATCCTGCACCCCGAGACCCGCAAACAGCTGGAAACCTGCCTGCTGATTTTACGCGACAAGGGCGAGGACGCGTGCTTTGCGCATATCCGTAAGGAACTGCTGGGAAAGAAAAAGTAAGCAATGCGGTCTATAAACAACAAAAGCCCCGTGGGCACAGTTTTTACACTGTGCCCACGGGGAAAGCTTTTTTTATTTCTCAGCCAGCCGCCGGTATTCCAGTGGGGTCAGGCGGAATTGGTCGGCAAAGGCTTTGGCAAATTTGCTCTGGCTCTCGTAGCCGACCTGTACGGCAATGTCCTGTACCTTTAAGTCCGTGTGGGCCAGCAGGTCTGCAGCCTTTTCCAGCCGCTTGCGGCGGAAGTAGGGCAGGTAGCCGTCGCCCAGCACGTCGCGGCAGTAGGCTTTGAAGCTGCTCTCGCTGACGCCGAACTGCACGGCCAGCTCCCTGGCGGTGTGGCGCACCGACAAATCTGCCAGCATCAGGGTCTCGGCATCGCGCACCAAATCCACCTGCGCCCGGGGATACCAGGCCATCTGGTCCGCGTAAGGCAGCTGCAGCAGCATATAGAGCAGCCGCACCACGGCATAGCGAAGCTCGCCCGGGCTGGCATAGCCCGAGACGTCGAATTCGCGCCAAAGCTCGTCCACCAGCGCGGCAAGTTCGTCACCCATGGGGCAGTAATAGGGGCCGCCGGCGCAGAAATAGTTGATGATGCCGTGGACGTCCAGGCCCATCAGGGCCAGAAAGCCGCTGTCGGTCTGGGCGTCCGGGTCAATCCAGAATTGCAGCCCCTCATAAACGGCCCCGGGGTAGTAGTCGTCGGCCCCGGCGGCGGTCATGCTCACAGCGGCGTGGCCGTCGGCGGCGATGGTGCAGTAGTCCCCGGCGGGCAGCGCATGGCGGCCCCGGCGGCAGAACTCTACCGAGAGCAGGTGTGCCCCGGCGGCGGGCGGCGGCACGGCGGGGGCCGATGTGCCTGCGATATGCCGGAACGCCAGCCACACCCCGGACCCCAGCGTCGTGCAGACGGGGGCGGTATTCGATTGTGGTAATGTTGTGTTTATCATGGCAGTATTATAGCACAAGATGATGTGTGCGGCAAGAGGTTTTAAAGAAATGAGATGCTAAAAGGGACTAAATATGCGAATCTGCGTTTTTGTATAGGCGGTTTAAATGCTAAAAAGACTAAAAGTGCATAGCCGTCAAAATGACGAAAAACACCCCAGGAACACACGCCAAATTCGGCAATGTGCCCGGGGTGATGTTGTGGTTATTGATTTTCCCGGAAATAGTACACGGCACCGACCAGACCGGCGTCGTTTTGGAGGGCGGCGGCTTTGATTTCCAGCCCCTCCGTGAAAGCGGGCATGACCGACTTGCACACCTGCGCGGCCAGCGGATCGATCAAAAGCTCCTGCTGGGCGCTGACACCGCCGCCAATCAAAATCAGCTGCGGGTTGAAGATGTGTACCAGCCCGGCCAGGCCCTGCGCAATCTCGCTGATCCAGTCGTTCAGCACAGCCAGCGTGCGGGCGTTACCTACGGCGGCTGCCTCAAAGATCGCGCGGCCGTCGGGGGCGTCCAGGCCCATCTTCTGGGCACCGCGCACCAGCGCCGTCGTGGCGGCGTACCGCTCATAGCAGCCGATGGCACCGCAGGTGCAGGCCACGCCGTCCAGCGCGTGCAGGCGGAAATGTCCCAGCTCACCGCCAAGGCCCCGCGCACCCTCCAACAAACGGCCGCCGGTGATGATGCCGCCGCCCACGCCGGTGCCTAAGGTGACACCGATCACATCGGTGTACCCCTTGGCTGCGCCGACCCAGACTTCGCCCAGCACCATGCAGTTGGCGTCGTTGGCGACGGTGACCGGCAGACCAAACTCGCGTTCCAGCGTGCCTTTGATATCCACGCCGATCCAACCCGGAAAATTGCCGCAGGTCCCCGCGACCACGCCGCGGCGGCTGTCGATCTGTCCGGTGGCGGACACGCCGATGCCCTCGAGCTTCGGCACATCATGGCTGCCCAAAAAGTCGCGGATGGCGGCCTGCACGGTGTCCAGGATCGGCGTCTTGTAGCCGTCAAAGCTGACGCTGCGCTCGGCGCGGCGCAGCACGCGGCCGGTGTCATCGACCAGGCCCAGCTTGACCGCTGTGCCGCCGATATCGACGCCCAGATAGGTTTTACTCATAGCGCACCTGCTTATTTGTGGTTGTTGATGGCGGCAGTGTAGCGGGCCGTGATCTCGGCCGGGCGGGTGATGGCACCGCCCACGACCAGCGCGAACGCACCGGCGTAGAGGGCCTGCACGGCCTGCTCGGGCGTGTGGATGTGGCCTTCGGCAATGACCTTGGCCGGGCACTCGCGGGCCAGCTGGGCGATAAAACCGAAGTCAACATCGTTGATGCCCTTCGTCTCGGGGGTGTAGCCGCGCATCGTTGTACCGACGAAATCCGCACCGGCTCCCGCGCAGGCCAGCGCATTCTCAATATTGTCGCAGTCGGCCATAACGAGCTGGTCGGGGTACTTTTCCTTGATGGCGCGGATAAATTCGGCGCTGGTCTGCCCATTGGGGCGCAGGGCACCGGTGCCCTGCACGGCCAGAATGTCCACGCCGCAGGCCACCAGCTCGTCGACCTCCTTCATCGTGACGGTGATGTACATTGGCGTGCCGGGGTAATCCTTTTTAATAATGCCGATGACCGGCAGGTCAACGACCTGCTTGATCTGGGTGATATCGCGCACGGTGTTGGCGCGGATGCCGACAGCACCGGACTGGGCGGCGGCCTTGGCCATCAGCGGCATGACGCCGCCTTCTTTCGTGTACAGCGGTTCGTGCTCCAATGCCTGGCAGGAGACGATAAGACCGCCCTGGATTTGGGTGAAGATTTGTTCGTGGGTCATAGTGAGGACTCCTTTCCATACGCAAAAAGGCTTCCCCCTCGGGGGAAGCTGTCACCGAAGGTGACTGATGAGGGCGGAGCTTACGGCGGCAACCCGTTTACGGGCAACCATCAATAGCTTACCCCTCATCCGGCCCTGCGGGGCCACCTTCCCCCAAGGGGGAAGGCTTGGGGAATGCAAATTATTTCATCAAAATTTTGACGACGGCTTTTCTTACGTGGGTGCAGTCGGGCGTTTTGCAGCTGGGTTTGTGCAGCTCGCCGGGGAAGAAGATGGCGAAACGGCCATCGCCCAGCGTTATGCCGCAGTGATCGGGGGCGGACTTGAAACCGCAGTCGGCGGTCTCGTCAAAGGCGCCCTCGTCCTTGCCCTCGGATGCCCAGCCCAGGTACTCGCCGCCGGTCAGGTCGATTTGCAGATCGGCGTAGCGGCGGTGGTATTCAAACGCTGCGCCCTCGGCGTCGCGCAGGTCGGCATCCATCACGTTGACAAAAACCTTGTCGCCGTCAATGATGGTCTTGCCGTTTTCCAGCGCATCCAGCGTGTGGCTGTTCAGCCATTCGATGGCGGTGTCCAGGTTCGGGTGCAGGCCCTTGTAACAGGCAATGTAATCAAACGAATCTACGACCATTTTTTTACCCCTTACAGTGCTGCAATGGCTTCTTCGATCATCTTCTGCGCTTCGGCGACGACGGCCTCATCCTCGGGGGCGAGGTTGGCCAGCGGGGCGCGGACGCCGCCCAGCTCCAGGCCGTACATCCGGCGCAGAATCTCCTTCATGACCGCGTACAGGTTGCCCTTGGCCTCGCACATCTTGTAGATGATGCGATCAGCCTTGTACTGGATGGCGCGGGCAGTGGGGATGTCGCCCTTCTCGATCAGCTCGTTCATGCGGATGAACAGTTCGGGCATGACGGCGTAGGTGCCGCCGATGCCGCCGTCAGCGCCCATGACGCGGCCGGAGACGAACTGTTCGTCGGGACCGTTGAACACGGCGAAGCCATCCTCGCCGCGGGCCTGGATACCGGCATCCTTGAACAGCTGGATATCCTGGGTGGGCATGGAGCTGTTCTTGACGGCGATGACGTTGGGGTTCTTGAGCATGGTCTGCAGCAGGGGCATGGTCAGCGCCGTGCCGGCCAGCTGCGGAATGTTGTAGATGACGAACTCGGTGTTGGGGGCGGCGGCGCTCATGGCGTTCCAGTAGGCGGCAATGGCGTCGTTGGGCAGGTGGAAGTAGATGGGCGGGATGGACGCGATGGCGTCAACGCCGCACTTCTCGGCATGGGCGGCCAGCTCGACGGAATCGGCGGTATTGTTGCAGGCAACGTGGGCAATGACGGTGATCTTGCCCTTGGCCTCGCTCATGACGGCCTCAAGAACGGCTTTGCGCTCGTCCGGATGCTGGTAGATGCACTCGCCGGAGGAACCGCCGACGTAGACGCCCTTGACGCCCTTGGCAATCAGGTGGCGGGTCAGCGCCTTGACGCGCTCGGTGGAGATAGAGCCGTCCGGTGCGTAGCAGGCATAGAAGGCGGGGATAATACCGCGGTACTTGGTAATGTCTTTCATAAACAAAACACTTCCTGTTCATAAATAGCTGATGTTACGTTGAATTTTGAAGGAGAAGGGTGGTGCGGATATGTGGGATGCGGCGACACAGCGTGTCAAAAAATCACATTCTTGGTTTATGGAATGTGTAGGGACGACCATCGGTCGCCCGCCAACTTGGCGCAGCATCGCGGTTTCCGGGTCGGTTTTCATACAAGGCAAATGGGCACGGGCGAACAATGCTCGCCCCTACAAGAGCTTTTCGACAACCGGAACTTCCGGTTGTCGGATTTTTAGCCCTTAACAGCACCCATCGTGATGCCCTTGGTAAAGTACTTCTGGAAGGCAAGGAACACGATGATGATGGGCACGGCGGCCAGCGCGGCGCCGGCCATGATCAGGCCGTAGTCGGTGGAGTTCTCGGCCTGCAGCTTGGCGATACCAAGGGAGATCGTCAGCTTGCTGGTGCTGGACAGCATGATCAACTGCATGAAGTAGTCGTTCCAGGAGTTGATGAAGGTGAAGATGGCCAGCGCACCGATGCCGGGCTTGATGATGGGCAGCGCGATGCGGGTAAAGGTCGTGGCTTCGCTGGCACCGTCGATGCGGGCGGCTTCCAGCATCTCACCGGGGATGCCCTCGCTGAACTGCTTCATCAGGAACACGCCGAAAGGCCAGCCGACGATGGGGAAGATGACCGCCCAGATCGTGTTGTACAGGTTCAGGCTGCTCATCTCGCGCAGCAGGGGGATCAGGATGACCTGCTTGGGCAGCGCCATGGCGCAGACGATCAGGGTGAACAGAACGCTGCGGCCGACGAAGCGCTTTTTCGCCAGGGCATAACCGGCCATGGCGGAGGTGATGCAGGTCAGGATCATCGAGGCAACGGCCATAAAGACTGTGTTGATGAGCCAGCGGATGGCGGCGGGTACCTGGGGGCCGGACCACCAGATGATGTCCTTGCCGTCTTTGCTGAAGTTGCTGCTGAACGGCACTGCAAACTCCCACAGGGGGGCTTTCTGGCGGCTGAACAGCTTGGCGTAGTTCGTGGCGACCCACTCACTGGGCCACCATTCGGGCGTGGTGGCGTTGATGGACACCTGCGTCTTGAAGGAGCCGGTGATGATCCAGTACAGCGGGAAGGCAAAGGCAATCGCCAGCAGGATGATGACGATGGTGCTGAACACCATGTAGGGGGAAACTTTCTTCTTTTTCTTTTTGGTCTGCTCAGTGGCAGGCGCAGCGGTTTTCGTTGCTTCCATGTCAAATTTCCTCCTTTCAGTCAGACTGCGTGACCTTGAACTGCACAGCGGACAGCACGGCAATCATCAGGGCCAGGATAACGCCCATCGCGTTGCCGTAGCCGTACTTGTACAGCTTGAAGGCGGTGTAGTAGATGTAGTACATGATGGTATCGGTGGAGTGATTCGGGCCGCCGGAAGTCAACAGCTGGATCAGCGCGAAGCACTGGAAGGAGTTGATGGTGGTGATGACCAGGATGTACAGTGTGGTGGGCATGATCTGCGGCCACTTGATCTTCCAGAAGGCCTGCAGCTTGGTGGCACCGTCCACCTCGGCAGCCTCGACCAAAGACTGATCGACGTTGCCCAGGGCGGAAACGTACAGAACGATGGGCTGGCCGACGGAGGTGGTGAGCAGGATCAGGATGATGCAGCCCAGGGCGTATCGGGCGTCGCCCAGCCAGTTTATGTTCTGGTCAAGGATGCCCATGGATTTGCCCAGGTAGTTGAAGATGCCGTAGTAGTTGTTGAACATCCACTTCCACACGACGGTGACGGCGACGGAGCCGGTGACGACGGGCAGATAGAAGATGACGCGGAACAGCGAGGTCGCCCACGGCGGCATATTGACGATGGCGGATGCCACCCACAGCGAGAAGATGCAGGTGATGGGTACCGACACGATCACGATGATGAGCGTGTTGCGCAAGGCACCCAGGAACACGCTGTCGTGGAACAGGTTGATGTAGTTCTGGAAGCCGACAAAGACGTCGGCACGGTTCATGGTGGAATCAAAGAAGCTGGTGAATACGCACATCACCATGGGGTAGATGACGAAGCCGATAAAGAACACCAGACTGGGCAGCAGGAACAGATAACCGGCGATGGTCTCCTGCCGGACAAGCGCACGGCTCATCTTAGGCTCGCTCTTTTTGGCGGCTGTGTTTGCCAAGAGGATCGCTCCCTTCTAAATTTAAAATTCACAGGTGAGTTTCAATAAAAGCGGCGTCCCACCGCTGCGTTTGAGGTCAGAGGTCGGACGCCGTGGGGGTGTTACAAAGGAAGAAGGAGGTTTTCAGCCGTTATCAGCCGGCAGCGGCTGCGTTTGCGGTGGTGCAGAACTCGGTAACGGCGGTGGTCACGTCAGCGCCCTCGCCAACCTGCTGCAGCATATTCCACCAAGCGGTACGAGCCTCGGCCCAGCCGGGAGTGACCTGATAGTAGTCGCCCAGGTAAGGCATGAGCTTCTGGTACTCGTTCATGACTTCATCGTCGGCGTACAGGTCAGACAGGGAGTTCTTCACAGAGAAGTAAGTAGAGGTCTTGACGGCCTTGGCGGTCTCGTCGGAGTTGGCCATGAAGTTGATGAAGGTCTTGGAAGCGGCGATCTTGTTCTCGTCGCCGTTGTCGAAGATGCCGAAGCCCCAGATGCCGCCGCACAGAGCGGGATCGCCGGACTCAGTGGGGAACGCCATGAACAGGATGTCGTCACCGTTGTTGGTGGTGCCGGCCGCGCTGTTGTCGCTGTTGGTCTGCTGGGCAATGTTCCAGCAGAAAGCCATCTGCAGGGTGCCGTTGCGGAAGAGGGTGATCTCCTCGCCGCCGTTGATGGAAGCGTCGAAGTTGATGCCGTCCTGGTTGTGCAGGGTCTCAATGGCCTTGACGTTCTCAGCGGAGTCAGCGGTGTACTTGGTGTGGGCTGCATCGGTGAAGGTGCCGCCGTACATGTTGTTGATGATGGCGCGGGTGCCCTGGTCGCCGCCCTGGCCGCTGCAGTAGATCGCGCCGACGTCGGTCTTGCCGGAGTCGTAGACGGCCTGCACAGCCTTCAGGAAGTTGTCGGTGGTCCAGGTGTGATTCTCAGCATCCACGTACTGCATGGCGTCGGCAGCCTCAAACACGGTCTTGTTGATGGCCATGCAGTGGGCGGTCATGCAGAGCGGGAACTCGTAGTAAGCACCGGAGGAATCCTTGCAGGCGGACTCAACGCTGGCGCTGATGTCGGCCTTCTGGTCATCGGTCCACAGGTCGCTCAAGTCGACCATCAGGCCCTTGGCACCCCAGTTGGCGACCAGGCGCTCGGGGCCTTCCATAACGAGGTCGGGTGCGCTGCCGCCCTCGATGGCGGTGTTGACCTGGTCGTCGCCGTTGGTGTAGTCAAGGTACTCGACCGTGACGTGGATGTCGGGATACTGGGCGTTGAAGTCAGCCAGCAGTGCATCGACGGACTCGGAGTCGCCCCACTTGCCGATGGGGTAGGTCCACAGGGTAATATCAGCGGCCTGGCCGGCCTCGGTGGACTCTGCGGGAGCGGCGGCCTCGGTGGAGGCGGCGGTGGAAGTGCTCTCGGCAGGGGCAGTGGAGGTGGAACCGCCGCCGCAGCCTACCAACAGGCTGGCGGCCATACCGGCGGCCAAAATCGCGGATACTTGCTTTTTCATACGTTGTTCTCCTTTTTTGCCTTTCGGCCTTGTTGGGGGCATCATCGTTCTGTGTCCCTCGTGATGTCTCTATTTTAGAAAACTTTTTTCATTTTGTAAAGATGTGAAATAGCCAAGAAAAACGGCCGTTTCTGTACAAGTTGCACAAAATTAGCTGCATACAGTGCAAAATGCGCGCAGAAATACAGCGATTTCGTGGGTTTGCGGATGAAAAGTATTTCTTTTGCAGTTATTACAAAATGAAAATAAGTTCCAAAAATAGGAGGCTTCCTCTGCGCACCGGCGGAAAAACAGCAGGCAAAAAAGGCGATCACTCATAAGATTTATGGAAAATCGCCTTTGAGGCGGCCTTGGAATACTCCTTTCCCTGCGAAAATGAAAAATGTCAAATGAGGCATTCGTTTCGAGGAACTTTGCCTATTTTTTGCACAAATGCACAAAAATAGGCCGCAAAAACTGGAAGATAGTCACTTGCAACGAAGGCATTTTCCCTATATAATGAAATAAAAAAATAACTTTTCATTTTTAAGAAAGGGAGCCTCTTTTATGACTTATGAAAACATGACCCGCCGCCGCGTGCTTTGCTACGGCGATTCCAACACCTACGGCTATGACCCGGTCAGAGATGGACGTTACGGCGACGACGAGCGCTACCCCATGGTGCTGCAAAATCTGCTGGGCGACGGCTGGTCGGTGGTTGAGGAAGGCCTGCCCGGCCGCACGGCCGTGTTTGACGATGCCATCACCGAGGGAATGAACGGCCTGGCGCTCATCACGCCGATTTTGATGAGCCACGCGCCGCTGGACACCGTGACCATCATGCTGGGCACGAACGACAGCAAGAACCGGTTCGACTGCAGCTCTTATTTGATCTCGCTGGGCATTGTGCGGCTGGTGAAAAAGGCGCTGCACACTGAGTGCTGGCGCGACAACGCCAACCCGGATGTGCTGGTCATCGTGCCGCCGTCCATCACGCCGGAGTACGACAAGCTGAAATTCCGCGAGGAAATGGGCCCCGGCTGCCACGAACGCTGCGCGGGCATCGCCGCCCAGCTGAAACCGATGCTCGAGGGAATGGCCCATGTGCGGTTCCTGGATGCGAACACCCTGCCCGGGGCGGGATGCTCGGATGTGGATGGGATGCACATGACGCTGGAGGCCCACAAAGTTCTGGCCGAAGCCTTGCAAAAGGAACTGACGGGCAGTACACTATAAAGATAGGGGCGGAGCATTGCCCTGCCCCTGCGGCAGCAATCTATTATCAGGAAAATACACCGGAAAGGATCCATCCACCATGGTTGAGCAGAGTTTTTGGGAGATGCTGCGCACCAAGCGCGACAGCCTGACAAAATCGGGCATCATCGTCGCGGATTACTTATTGCAGCACGCAGAGGACGCACAATACCTGTCCATCTCGTCGCTGGCGAAGGCCTGCGGCGTGGCGGAGGCTACGATTTTCCGATTCTGCCGCTCGCTGGGGTTTGATGGGTACAATGAAATGAAGATCGCGCTGGCCAAGGCGACGGCCACGGCCCTGCCGGTCACGCTGAAGCTGGAGCCCGGCGTGGACACCCAGACCCTTTGCACCCACGCCTACAATACGGCCATCGAGGCGCTGAACGGCACCCGCAGCGCCCTGGACCCAGACGCCATCGACCGTGCGGCCACTCTTTTGCAGCGGGCACGGCAGGTGTATTGCTTCGGCCAGGGCGGCAGCCAGGTGTTGGCAAATGACATCTGGGCGCGGTTTTCCACGATTACCACCAAGTTCCACACGGCGGGGGACAGCCATATGCAGGCAATCACCGCCAGCCTGATGGGGCCGGAAGATGTGGTGCTGTTCGTCTCCTACTCCGGCGCAACGCGGGACATGATGGACACACTGCACCTGGCCAAGGAGAACGGCGCAAAGGTGATTTTGATAACCCATTACGACGACGCGCCCGGTGTGGCGCTGGCAGACGTGGTGCTGCTGTGCGGTGCCAAGGAAAGCCCGCTGGACTCCGGCAGTATGCCAGTCAAGCTGGCCGTGCTGTTTGTGGCAAACGTATTGGTGCTGCGCTACACGCTGGACAATCAGGAACTGGCGAATCTGTCCCTGACAAGAACGAGCCACGCGCTGGCGAATAAGCTGCTGTAAAAGAAAGAGCCTTCCCCCAAGGGAGAAGCCATGCAAACAATAACCGCCCGGCATCATTGCGATGCCGGGCGGTTACTTTTTTGTCAGGTTAGGCGTAATTTTTTAAAATCCCATAGGCGGCGGCGACAAGGGCGACAGGCACCAGCAGGGGCAGCAGGGCGCCAAGCACCGCAAACACCACCAGCAGCGGCAGGGCCACCACGAACAGCAGCGTCGCCACAATTTTTGCCAGTCCCCAGGTCAGGTGAAACGCCAGCCCCACCGACTTGAAGAACAGCCAGCCGAAAACCAAAATCACAAACAGCGTAAACATCCTCTATTTCTCCTTTTTTATAAGTAAGCATTTCAGGTACAGGGTGTCGCTCCATCACCTTGTACTACAATTTTACCACGCGGGTTATTGCGCAAACAGGAAAAATTTAGAAAAATAGAGGGCGTTTTTTGCTGCGGAGAGAAGGAAAAGCGGGTCGTCGGGGGGGGCCGACCCCTGCAGCTGGTTACTCCGCCATCTTCTCCTTATAGATCTCCGCGTCGATCTGGCCGTTGGCAAGCATCCGCTCGGTCCAGAGCTGCAGCGTCTCCACGGTGACGGAGATACGCTCCAACTCTTTGCGGATGTGGATGAAATCGTCGATTTCATCATTGGAGATATGCCCGTCAGCGGTAATTTCGATGAGGCGTTCCTTTTCCTTGTTCATCGCATTCAGCGAAGCCAGCATTTCCAGCACAATGGCCGAAAGCTCCCGCATGGGCACCTGGGGCACATACTGCTCCCCGATGGGGCACTGGCGGGAACAGTAATAGTTGCACAGTGATGGCCGTTTGTACTTTTCGGCCATCGTCAGCACCTCGTCAGGGCGGGGGACAGTGCGCTCGTTCTCGATTTTTTCAATGCGCTCGGGCGCGATGGTCTCCAGCAGCTCACTGGCCTTTTCCCGGGTCAGGCCCAGTTCCTCGCGGGCCAGCTGGTAGCTTGTCTTGTTCTCTTTGGTGGATGTACGTCCCATAATCTGCTCCTTTTGTATGCTCCTGCAACAAGCCTAGCATATTTTACGCCCCGCCGCAAGGGATTCGACAGGGAATTTGTTGCACTTTGGCCGCAGAATTGCTATAATATATTCTGTAAATCTATATACACGGAGGAACTCTTCCCCATGAATTGGATCGATAAACTCGAACGCCGCTGCGGCGGACGCGGCATCCCCTACCTTATCAACGGCCTGATGCTGGGCCAGCTGGCGGCGGGACTGATCATCCTGCTGTTCAGCTGGCAGTTTTCCTACCAGATCGACCTCAGCCGCGCGTATCTCGCGGTCGGGCAGGTCTGGCGGCTCGTCACGTTTCTGTTTCAGCCCATCTGGCTGGGCAGTGCGCTGGGTGTGCTGAACCTGGTGTTCTACTTCTGGGTCGGCAACGCTCTGACCCGCGTCTGGGGCGACTTCCGCATGACGCTCTATATCGCCCTGGGTATGCTGGGCGCGTGGATCAGCTGCTTTTTGACCGGGTATGCCTCCTGCGAGCCGATCTTTATGAGCCTGCTGCTGGCCTATGCCTGGCTGTGGCCCAACCAGACCGTGCTGCTGATGGGCATTATCCCCTTCAAAATCAAGTATTTGGGCTGGTATGAGATGGCCTGGTGGGCGGTCAGCTTCTTCCGGGGCGGCTTCCCCACAAAAGTGTGCCTGGTGCTGGGGCTGGCTGGCTTTTGGGCGTTCTACGGCCGCGAGGTCTTTGACTGGTGCGTGGACACCGTGAAAAGCTGGAAACGCCGCCGCGACTGGGAAAACCGCAACCGCTGAAATCTGTAATTTTTAACATAGAAAGGTCGAGTATACTATGAAACTCATCACTGCGATCGTCAACAAAGAGGATTCCAAAAACGTCTGCAACGAGCTGTTGAAAAATAAGTTCTACGTCA
>ENA-ORTQ01002764-ORTQ01002764.1-human-gut-metagenome-genome-assembly--contig:-NODE-2764-length-14551-cov-3.781871_pt1 | contig 14551 bp, 13 predicted proteins | sample MGYA00241912_ERZ509188 | MGnify/ENA primary metagenome ERZ509188 (study PRJEB26280, sample SAMEA2338849) | human gut metagenome | biome: human gut; feature: human-associated habitat; material: faeces...
AACTTCCAAAACAGGAGAAAATGAATTCAAAGCACTAGACAACATAGACTTGGAGATAAACAAAGGAGAATTTGTAGTAATACTTGGACCATCAGGAGCAGGAAAATCAACATTATTAAATTTAATAGGTGGAATGGATACACCAACAGAAGGAAGTATCAAAATTGATGGAGAAGAAATTTCAAAATATACAGAAAGTCAATTAAGTGATTACAGAGCAGAAAACATAGGATTTATTTTTCAATTTTATAACATATTGCCAACATTAACAGTATTAGAAAATGTAGAGTTGGTAAAAGATATAGTAAAAAGTGGAAATGATAGTAAAGAAGCAATAAAAGCAGTTGGACTTGAACAACATATGAATAAATTTCCAAACCAATTATCTGGTGGAGAACAACAAAGAGTTTCAATTGCAAGAGCAATTGCTAAAAATCCAAAGTTATTATTATGTGACGAACCAACAGGCGCACTAGATTCTAAGACGGGAGTTGAAGTTTTAAAATTATTAAAGAAACAATGTGATGGAAACAATGGTGCAAACACAGTAATTATAGTAACTCACAACAGTTTATTTGCTGAGATAGCAGATACTGTAATAAGAGTAAAAAATGGAAAAATTGAAAGCGTAACAGCAAATGAGAATCCTAAAAATATTGACGAGGTAAAATGGTAATGAGACACTTTGGATTGTCCCAAATGTCTCAAAAGGAGGAATGTAATAAAAAATGAAAAGATTATGTAAAAAAAGATTACGAGATATAAAACAAAACAAAATGCAATTTTTTAACATTTTCATAATGGTATTTTTAGGAGTATTTGTATTTGCAGGAATACATGCATATATGGATGGAATGGAAGAAAGTGCAGACAAATATTATAAAGACAACAATTTTCAAGATATATGGTTATCAGGTGAAAACTTTAGCAATGATGATTTAGAAAAAGTAAAAAATACGGAAAATGTAAAAGATGCAGAAAGAATATTAACAATAAAAACAGAACTTGAAAACAAAAATGATGTAACATTAGATACAAATTTTATAGAATCTAACAACATCTCAAAAATGTATGTTGTAGATGGTGAAGAATTTAGCAAAGATAAAAAAGGTGTATGGTTTGATAGTTATTTGGCTAAAAATTTAGACCTAAAAGTTGGAGATGAAATAACATTTACATATCAAAATATGAAAATGACTGAAAAAATATTAGGTTTAGTAAACACACCAGACCATGTATATTTTGTAAAAGATGATACAGAAATATTCCCAACACACAAAAATTATGGATATATGTATTTATCAATAAATGAATTACCACAAGGAATGCCACAAATTTTTAATCAAATAATAGTTGATGTGAATAAAACAGACAAAACGCAAGAAACAAAAGCAAACTTAGAGAACAATATAAAATCAGCAATAGCAGTAACAGACAGAGAATCAAGCGTTTCACACAAAGGATATAATTCAGAAATAGAAGAAGGAACAACATATTCAGGGGTATTTACATTTTTATTTTTGTTTATAGCAGTATTATCAGTAACAACAACGATGAACAGATTTGTAAAAAAACAAAGAACACAAATTGGAACACTAAAAGCACTTGGATTTAAAAATAGAAAAATAATAAATCATTATGTGGGGTATGGATTTATAATCAGTTTAGTTGCAAGTGTAGTAGGACTTTTGGTTGGTAAATATGGATTAGGAACGTTTTTCTTAAATATGGAAATGAGTTACTTTGAAGTCCCTGTATATAACACAGTACTAATTCCAGTTGTATATATACTAGCAATTGCAGTAGTTGCATTAATAACACTTGTAACATATTTATCTTGTAGAAGCATATTAAAAGAATCAGCAGTTGAAGCATTAAGACTAGAAGTTCCAAAGGTTAAAAGCACAAAATTTGATTTAACAACAAAGGGAATATTCAAAAAAGCATCAATTTCTACAAGATGGAATTTAAGAGATGTGGGGAGAAATAAAGGTAGAAGTTTGATGGCAATTGTAGGAATAACAGGATGTACAATGCTTATGCTATGCGCATTTGGAATGATGGATACAATGAAATCATATTTAAGTTGGGAATTTGATAAAATAAGCAATTTTGAATATAAACTTTCACTTTCAAATAACTATACAGATGACCAATTTGCTAATATTACAGAAAAATATGGAAATGAAACAAGTGAATCATTTGGAATAGAAATAAAAAATGGGGACAAAAAAGAAACAAATACCTTAACTGTAAATGACGCACCAAACAAATTAAAATACACAAACCATAATAAAGAATATATGGATTTAAAAGATGATGGAATTTACATTACAGAAAAACTATCTGAAAAATATAGATTAAAAGTCGGAGATGAAATTACATGGCACATATTTGGAGATAATAATTGGCACACTTGTAAAATTGTTGGATTAAACCGTGACCCACAAAATCAACAATTAAATATGACTAAAAAATATTATGAAACATTAGGATTAACATACAGGGCAGATACAGTCTATACAGACGAAAATTTAAGTAATGCCAAAACAATTGACGGAGTAGATACTATCCAAAGTATAGCAACACTAAAACAAGGAATGGAAAGTATGTTAGAAACAACGGAAACAATGGTAGTTTTATTAATTGTTGTATCAGCCATATTAGGATTTGTAATAATTTATAATTTAGGCATATTATCATTTACAGAAAAACAATATCAATTTGCAACATTAAAAGTATTGGGATTTAAAGACAAACAAATTAAAAATATATTTGTTAAACAAAATTTATGGTTGACTGTAGCTGGAATTGTTATTGGCTTGCCACTTGGATTTTGGATGTTAGACTATATATTTAAATCAGCACTTGGAGAGAATTATGATTTTAATGCTTATATAAAACCAGTTTCTTATTTGTATGCAGTTGTTGGAAGTCTTGTGGTTTCTATAATTGTAAACAAAGTCTTATCAAGAAAAGTTAAGAGAATTGATATGGTAACTAGTTTGAAGGGAAATGAATAGTGTTGAAAAATGTGAGTATTTTGTTATTTAAGAAAGAGATGGAATAAAATTTGGGAAACATAGTTTTATTAGATGATTTAACAATAAACAAAATAGCAGCAGGTGAAGTTATAGAAAGACCTGCAAATGTAGTAAAAGAGTTAGTAGAAAATTCAATTGATGCCGGAGCAGGTAAAATAGTAATTGAAGTAAAAAATGGTGGAAAAACATTTATAAAAATTACTGATAATGGAAAAGGCATTAGAAAAGACGATATGGCAATATCATTGGAAAGACATGCTACAAGTAAGATACGAAAAGTTGAAGATTTGGAAAAAACATATACAATGGGGTTCAGAGGAGAGGCGTTAGCAAGTATTAGTGCAATATCAACTTTGACAATGCAGTCTAAAACAAAAGACGAGTTTACAGGAACAAAATTAGTTGCAAAAGCAGGAAACATTATAAAAGCGGAAGAATGTGGGATGCAAGTTGGAACAACCATCTCAGTAGAAAATCTATTTTTTAATACGCCTGTCAGATATAAATTTTTAAAGCAAGATATTACTGAATACAGATATATAAAAGACTGGGTTCAAAAGGTAGCACTTGCAAACCCTAATATATCTTTTAGATTATTGAATGACGGAAAGAGCGTATTTTTTACTAATGGAAATGGCAATATTTTAGATATCATATATTTAATGTATGGCAAAAAAATAAAAGAAAATTTGCTAGAAGTAAATTATGAAAGTGATAATATCAAAGTTACAGGTGTGATAGGAAATACAATGATTTCCAGAGATAATAGAAAAGAGCAGATATTATTTTTGAATAAAAGAAATATAAAAAATAATGTATTAATCAATAGTGCAGACCAGGCTTTTAAAGGTGGAGTTGGTATTGGTAAATATGGTTTTTATATTTTAAATTTAGATATGCCTGCAGATTTTTATGATGTGAATGTTCATCCAACTAAAATGGAAGTTAGGTTCAAGGATGAAGATAAAATTTATAAGGTTTTGTACCATGCAATAAAAAGTACAATGCTTAAATTTGAGTTTTTGGGAAATAATGAAAATGAGGAACACAACGAAGAATATATTCAAAATGAATTAGAGTTTTTAACAAATGAATTCTCTGAAAAGAAAGAATATAGTTTCAAGAATAAATTTTCAAATCAGGAAGAAAAAAATATAAACTTGACATATGAAAATCAAGGACAAAATATTACTGAAAAGGTAGATACAAATTTAAAAAATGAACTAAGAAAAAGAGAAGAATCAAGAACTATAAAATATAAATATCTAGGAATATTGTTCCGAACATTTATAGTAATAGAAGTTGAAAATGAACTATTTTTAATAGACCAACATGCAGCACACGAAAGAGTTTTATATGAAAAAATAAAAGAAAACTATAAACAAAAAGTTAGTCAAAACAGCCAAATGATGTTGTTGCCAGAAGTTATAAATTTAACACATAGAGAAATGGAATTTGTTAAAAACAATATGGAGATGCTTATAAATACAGGATTTGATATAGAATTATTTGGAGAAAATTCAGTCAAAATAAATGGAATACCTGATTTAGAGTACAAAGCAAAAACTCAAAATATTTTTATGGATATTTTGGATGAGATGTTAACAAATGAGAGAACTTCAATAAAAGATGTTGAAGAAAGATTTATTGCGACAGTTGCTTGTAAGGCTGCTGTTAAGGCTAATATGGATTTAAGTAAACAAGAGGTTGAAAATTTAATACAAAGTTTGTTGAGCTTGAATAATCCATATACGTGCCCACATGGAAGACCTACTACTATAAAAATTAGTAGAGATTTTATTAAAAATAAATTATCAGATTAAATAATTTGTATTTTATAATTTGATAATATATTGTTTTCTTATACCTTGGTGTCACAATCTCCATATTACAAATTACTTGTATGTAGATTGCTCCAATTCGCACCCACTTTGTTCGTTTGGTCGCTTACGCGGTATTACAAAAACAATATATTATCAAATGAATGTAATAGAAATCAAAGAAAAGAGATAAAATTATGCAAATATTTTTAGGTTTAGCAATACCATTTTTAGGCACAACACTTGGAGCCGCAATGGTATTCTTAATGAAAAAAGAAATGAACAAAAAAGTAGAAAAAATCTTATTAGGATTTGCATCAGGAGTAATGATAGCGGCATCAGTATGGTCATTATTAATACCATCAATAGAGATGGCAGAAACACAAGGAAAAGTTGCTTGGATTCCGGCGGCAATAGGATTTTTATTAGGAATTGTATTTTTTTTAGTGTTAGATAGTGTAGTCCCACATATGCACTTAGAAAGTGAAAAGCCAGAAGGAATGAAATCAAAATTAAAGAAGACAACAATGATGGTATTTGCTGTAACATTGCATAACATACCAGAGGGAATGGCAGTTGGAGTTACATTTGCTGGAGCGTTAGCACAAAATGCAGGAATTACAATGGCAGGGGCTTTTGCACTAGCAGTAGGAATTGCTATACAAAACTTTCCAGAGGGTGCAATTATTTCAATGCCATTAAAAAGCGAAGGAGTATCAAAGTCCAAAGCATTTTTATATGGTACTTTGTCAGGAATTGTTGAACCAATTGGTGCAATTATTACAATACTTCTTACAAATACAGTTGTTCCGATATTGCCATATTTGCTTTCTTTTGCAGCGGGTGCAATGATTTATGTTGTTGTAGAAGAATTAATTCCGGAGTCACAAGCAGGAGAACATTCTAATATTGGTACTATTGGTGTTGCAATTGGGTTTACAATTATGATGATATTGGATGTAGCATTAGGATAATAGCAAAATTAAATATAAAAATTCACAAAACTTTCACATTAGTGAGAGTTTTTTTAATGTTCATTTAAGGTTTAAAACATATATTAAAAACATAAAAAACAATGGAAAGGAGAGTATGAAAAGGCACAAAAATAAAAAGTAGTCTAAAATCATACAAAAAAGAAATGAAAAGAATCAAAAAAGCAATAATAATTATTATTTTAATGGCAGGTGTAGGAACAACTACATTTTTTGTAGGAAGACAAATTGGACTAAACACAGACACATCATCAACAAGTACAACAATTGAAGAAGTAACAGTAGGAACACAAAATATAAAAAAACACTAACAAGTTCAGGAAAAATAAAAACAGCAAATACAGAAAAATTAGAAATATCAACATCATATTATTTTGAAACAATGTGTGTTGAAGAAGACGACACAGTAAAAAAAGGTGAAAATATATTAAAATACACTAATGGAACTTATTTAGTTGCCCAATATGACAGTGTTATAACAGAAATGTCTAAAATAAGTTCAGTAAGTTTAGGACAGTCTGCGAGTGTTAGTATTTCTGCTTTTGAAGATAAGACTTTAGAAGGTGTGGTTACAAATATAAGTAGTACTGCTAGTAATGGTAAATTTACTGTTACTGTTGAGTTTGATAATGATGGTGATGTGATGTTAGGAATGACAGCAGATATAAAAATTTAATAAATTATTGATATTCTTTTCTTTATTTGTTACAATGTAATAAGTAAAAGAATGGGAGAAAAATAATGAAAAAAAGGGTAGTTTTTTTAATAACAATAATATTAATAATTACAGGAATTTTATTAATCAATAACAAAATACAAGCAACAGAAAAATCATTAAGTTGCAGTATAGAAACAGAGAAAACAGAAATAAAACAAGGAGAAGAAACATCAATAACAATAAAAATAAATAGTGAAGAGCAAATCAATGCTTTCCAGGCAAAAATAAATTATGATGAAAACCTTTGGGAAGAAATAGATGAAAGTAATTTTGAAACCAAAGATGGTTGGGAAAGTTTAAAATATAATAAAGATAGTAAAGAATTTAATGTAATTAATAAACAAGATACAACTAACAAAGAAATCTTAGAAATTAAATTAAAAGCAAAGAATAGTGCAAATGTTGGAAATACAGAAATAACAATAGATGAAATAACTGCATCTGATGGAAATACAGAATTTAAAAATGAAAATCTATCGAATGATATTTTAATAAAAGTAAATGAAAGTTTAATAAACAAACCAACAAATCCAGAAGAACCAACTACACCTGAGAAACCATCAAAACCAGAAAACACAACAGGAGATACAACAAACAATACAACAAAAAATAATAATGAAAATAATAATAAAACAGAAACAAAATTACCAAAAATATTTCCTAAAACAGGTGCAAGTACAACAATACAAAAAATATTAATTATATTAACAATAATAGCAATAATATTACTATATTGTAAAAATATGAACAATAAAAAAACATTAATGATGCTTATAATTTGTGGAATATTAATAAGCCAAAGCACAGTATTTGCGGTATCAGAAATATTTTTAGGAGATATAAACCAAAGTTCTGTTATAGATGATGAAGATATAGAAATAATGCAAGAATATTTAATAAAATCAAAAAATGTAACGTCATTAGAGCAAGCAGACATGAACAGTGATAGTAAATTAAGCATAATAGATTTATCATTATTAATAAAACAACAAAAAGAATGCCCATATGATAAAAATAATGTAACAAATATAACATCATGGTCAGCGGTACCAATGGTTTCAAAGGAATTATTACAAAAACAAGGAGTAACAACAGGTGGAGAAGGTTGCCAATGGCCAATAGGGATGGCTATAAGTAAAGACGGAAATCTATTATTATATGGAACAGATGTAGGGGGAATATATCGTTCAGAAGATGGAGGCAAAAACTGGGAACAGTCAAATGCAGGACTACAATCAAGAGGAGTAGGAGCATTTTCTATAGACCCTAAAAATCCATCATATGTTGTAGCAGTTGGAATAAACAGTTCACCATTTAATACAAATGGACTATATATTTCAGAAGATGGAGGAAAGTCTTGGAAGTTTACTAAAATGATGTTAGTAAAAGGACATAGAGATGTAAGGGAAGCAATAGCATATGATGAATCATCATATAATCAAGAAAAAAATAGATGTATGATTGCATATTGGTCAACAGCATATGAAACAGAAGACAATTATCTAGAAGAAAGCGAAAAGGGTTTATATAAAACAACAGATGGTGGCTATAATTGGAGTCTTGTAAATAATGATTTAAGTGATGGAACAATAAAAATAAATCCATATACAGGTGATGTTTATGTTTCAAGAAATGATGGAATATATTACAGCTCTGATAAAGGTGAAAACTTTGAAAAAATAGTGAATGATACTATTACAGGACTAGATTTAACAGCGCAAAAAAATAATAAAATAAATGTTTATTACTGTAACAATAATGGAGTATATATTTCAAAAGATGGAAAAACTTTTAGTAAAATAGAATCAACTTCATATCCAACAACAGAGCCAATGAACATAAAAGTAAGCCCATTGAATTCAAATAAAATGTTATTGATAGATAGACAAGGAACATACCAAAATTATCCATATTACAGTATAGATGGTGGAAAAACATGGAAAAACTCAACATTGTCAGAAGAATTAAGTTTTATGCCTTATAATAACAGAATAAGTATTCCAATGTGGAGCACAATTGATGAAAATAAAGTATGGATACATACACAAGGAGATTATGCAAGTTCAAGTACTGATAGTGGAAAAACTTTTAAATGGGACAGCAACGGAATTACAGGAATTTTAAGTGGGGGAAATGTTCACTACAATGTATATAACCCAGACATTATATATTTTGGCTCACAAGATTATGATGGATGTGTTACAACAGATGGCGGAAAAACTTGGAAATATATTAGTATGTCAGGATACAGATGGGGTGGCTTCTGCTATGGTGGATATGCTGTAGATGTAAATACATATTTTGTTGGAGTAGCAGACTCATGGCATAACCCAAGAAAATTGAAAATCACATTTGACGGTGGAAAAACAATTATAGATACAGGAATGTATTTTACAAAAGAAAATATAAATGCAGGAATAGAATCTTCTTATCAGTCACCAACAAATCCAAAAGTATTATTTGCATGTGACTTAAGAAGTGAAGATGGAGGACATACTTGGGCTAAAATGGATGGATGTATAAATGTTTATACACATAACCCAAAAGGTCAAAAAGAATTATATGGAATGGACGAAACTGGCAAATATGTTGTAGCATCTTATGATGATGGAAAAACTTGGAAGAAAGTAAATAATACAGAATTTATACCAAATCCTAAATACGCATCAGCACATGTAATGGATGTAGCATATGACTGGAAAAACGAAGTGGCATATGCAACATGTGAAGGTGGATATTTATACAAAACATCGACAAAAGATGGTAGTGTAGAATGTGTATTAAATAGATATGTTGACGAATATAAGAGAGCTCCTGTAAACTTAAACGGTGGGTATTGCATTTCTAAGGTTGCAGTAGACCCAATAGACCCTAATATAATTTACTGTGGTGGAGCTGGAAATACATTTTTAAATGATTGTGCATTATATCGTTCAGTTGATGGAGGGAAATCTTTCCAAGTTATAACAAGTAATACAACAAATTCTATTGTAAAACAAGGAAGACAAGGTGGTTTTGAAACAAATTCTCTAGAAGTTAATCCTAAAACAGGTGAATTACTATTTGCAGGTGGATGTTTTGGAATTAGTAAATTATCACCTCCATATAAATTAAATAATAAATAGATTATTTTAGATATAATATTATTATAGAAAAAAATTATATTATAGAACAAAGTTTAGGAGAAAAAAATGATTAAAAATATTATATTTGATATAGGAAATGTAATTTTACAATTTGATATAAAAGAAGTAATACCTAATTTTACAAAAAAAGAAAGTGAAAAACAATTTATAATAAACAATATAATTAATTCACCAGAGTGGTTACAATATTCATTAATAGATACAGGTTTTATTTCAAGAGAGCAAGCAATTGAAATTGTTGAAGATAGAACTAATCATATAAATGATGAATTAATTGAAAAATTTTGGTATAGATATAATGATTATAGTTTTATAAATGATAATGTAATAGATATAATAAAAGAATTAAAAGAAAAAGATTATAAAATATATTTATTATCAAATATAAATTCACATACTTATAATCACATAAAAGATAACAAACTATTTAATCTTGTAGATGGTTATGTATTTTCATATATTGAACATCAAGTAAAACCATATGTAGGCATTTATAATACTTTATTAGAAAGATATAAATTAATACCACAAGAATGTTTATTTATAGATGATAATATTAAAAATATAAAAACAGCAAATGAATTAGGAATACAGGGAAAAAAAGTAATACCAGATAATTTTGAAAGTGTTGTACAAACATTAAAGGAATATAATATCTTATAGTTTTTTATTGAAATATATAAATAAAAATGACACATGCTAAAAATTAGCAAAATGTGACATTTTTTTGACTGTTAGCCTTGACAAACATTACATATGAGAGTATAATGTTAACCGTAGTTAACATATTTAAAATATAAAGATAAATTTTCAAATAATGTAAACAATAAAATATTAATAAAAAAATGAAAAAAGAGAGGATAAAAATGATATCAAAATCATCAGAAGAATACTTGAAAACAATGTACATATTAAAACAGCAAAATGGAAACATAAGAGTAACAGACATTGCAAAAAAAATGAACTGTACAAAACCAAGTGTAAACAAAGCAATTTACAATTTAAAAGATAGTGGACTGGTAAATTATGAATCATATGGAACCATAGAACTAACAGAAAAAGGTGAAGACCTAGCAAAAAAAATTCTAGAAGCATATGACATAATGTATGTGTTTTTAAAAGATGTACTTAATTTAGACGAAGAAGAAGCAAAAAGCGAAGCGGAAAAAATAAAATTAGCAATATCGGATAAAACAATAAACAAATTGGCAAAATATGTGCATAAAGAACTCGGACTAACAAATTTAGACTGTGATTATGATATCAATAAAGAAAAATGCAGATGTTGTGCAAGAAGAACAATAAAAAAAGAAAGGATTTAAAACAATGAGTAATTTATTAGAAATAAAAGATTTACATGTAAACGCAGGAGAAAAAGAAATATTAAAAGGAATAGACTTAGATATAAAAAAAGGAGAAGTCCATGTAATAATGGGACCAAATGGTTCTGGAAAAACAACAACAGCAAATGCAATATTAAATAACCCAGAATACACAAAAACAAATGGAACAATAACATTTGATGGTGAAGATATTACAGAATCAAGAACAGACGAAATTGCAAGAAAAGGAATTTTTATGTCATTCCAATTACCTGAGGAAATTCCTGGGGTTTCAGTTACAAACTTCTTGAAATATGCAAAAAATAAAATAACAGGTGAACCAGTAAAAATATTCCAATTTAAAGATGAATTGAAAAAATATATGGAAGAATTAAATATGAATCCTAAAAATATGGAAAGAAGTTTAAATGTTGGATTTTCAGGTGGAGAAAAAAAGAAAAATGAGATTTTACAAATGCTTGTATTAAATCCAAAACTTGCTATTCTTGACGAAACAGATTCTGGTCTTGATGTTGATGCAATAAAGACTGTTTCAAAGGGTATTGAGATGTTTAAAAATGATAATAATGCTGTTTTAATTATTACTCATAACACTAAAATTTTGCATAGTTTAAAGGTTGATTATGTTCATGTTTTGGTTAATGGAAAAATTGTTAAAACAGGTGGACAAGAATTGGCGTCAGATATAGAAGAAAATGGATATGCACAATATAAATAGGGTAATAACCAAAAAAATGGTTATTACCCCAGCCACTAGAATAGATAATGATTGTTAGCATTGTGAAATGCTAACAAAACGCCACACTTGACATAATTGCATATTGTAAGTGCGACTAAACAACCTGTACAAGGAAGTTTAAATGATTCGGGAATAAAAGGTATCTGTATAAAATAAGCACAAAGTGAAAGCACTGTAAGTATAAGTCCTACAATACCATAAAAAAATGCCCGAGTTAAATAATTTTCCTTCATATAAGTGACCTCCTTAAGTTTTTTATAAAAATATTATACCACAATTTTACATAAAATACAAGTTTTAGAAAGGACTATATAAAATGTCAAAAACAAATTTAGAAGAAATAAATAGAAATATCTATGATATAAAAAACAAAGATGAATATGACTTCAAAATAAAAAAAGGTTTAACACCGGAAATAATAGAGGAAATATCAAAACAAAAAAACGACCCAGACTGGATGAGAGAATTTAGACTAAAAGCATTAGAGGTATATAACAACTTAGAAATGCCAACATGGGGACCAGATTTATCAGAATTAAATATGGACGAGATTGCAACATATGTAAGACCAAAGTCAAAATTAAATAGTTCATGGGATGACGTGCCAGAAGACATTAAAAATACATTTGATAAATTAGGAATACCAGAAGCAGAAAAAACATCACTTGCAGGTGTTGGAGCACAATACGATTCAGAAGTTGTTTACCATAGTATGAAAGAAGAATTGATAAAACAAGGTGTAATTTATACAGATATGGAAACAGCAGTAAGAGAATATCCAGAATTAGTAAAATCACACTTTATGAAATGTGTACCAGTAAATGACCATAAATTTGTTGCATTACATGGAGCAGTATGGTCAGGTGGTTCATTTGTATATGTACCAAAAGGAGTAAAAGTAGATGTTCCATTACAATCATATTTCAGACTAAACTCACCAGAATCAGGGCAATTTGAACACACATTGATAATAGTAGAAGAAGGAGCAAGCTTACACTTTATAGAAGGATGTTCAGCACCAAAATACAATAAAGTAAACTTACATGCTGGATGTGTTGAATTATATGTAGCAGACAATGCTTATTTAAGATATTCAACAATAGAAAACTGGTCAAAAAATATGCTTAACTTAAATACAAAAAAAGCAATAGTAGGAAAAAATGCAAAAATGGACTGGGTATCAGGTTCATTTGGATCAAAAATATCAATGCTATATCCAATGAGCATATTAAATGGAGAAGGTGCAAAAACAGAGTTTACCGGAATATCATTTGCAGGTGGAGGACAAAACCTAGACAATGGATTTAAAGTAATTCATAATGCACCAAACACATCAAGTGTAGTAAATGCAAAATCAATATCAAAAAACGGTGGAAAATGCACATATAGAAGTTTAGTAAGAATAAATGAAAATGCAAAAAATTCAAAATCATCAGTATCATGTGAATCACTTATGTTAGATGATATATCAGTTTCAGACACAATACCAACAAATGACATAAGAACAGATGAAGTTGAATTTTCACACGAAGCTAAAATAGGGAAAATAAGTGATAAAACAATATTCTATTTAATGAGCAGGGGACTATCAGAGGAAGACGCAAAGGCTATGATAGTAAGAGGTTTTGCACACCCAATAGCTAAAGAATTGCCAGTAGAATATGCAGTTGAAATGAATAATCTTATTAACTTAGAATTAGAAGGAGCAATAGGATAAAATTTCGGGATATGGGGACGGGTCTTCAATCCCGAAAAAATTATAAAAAAATAGGGATTGAAGACCCGTCCCCCAATCCCGAAAAAATTATAAAAAATAGGGATTGAAGACCCGTCCCCATATCCCGAAAAATAAGAAAGGAAATGTTGATGGATAATTTAAAATTAAATGAAACACCAGTTAGAACAGCAAAAAACTTTAGAATAAACAATATAAAACTAGAAAATATTGAAGTTCCAGAAGTTATACCATCATTTGAAAATGTAACAATAATTGGTGACACATCTAGAATAGATATAGAACAAAATGCAGATATTGCGGATAATACAGATACAAATTTAGTTTATGGTTTAAGTGAAGAACTTACAAATCAAGTAAAAACACGGAGCTAATCAAAAAATTAAATTAAACATAAATAGTAATCAAAATGAAGAGGTTATGCCAAAATTATGTGAATGTTCTGATATAAGAGAAGAGAAAACAGAAGCGGAAATAGATTTTAATTTTGATAATGAAAATACTATATTAATAGATAATATAGAAATTACTGCAAATGAAAACTCAAAATCAACAGTAATAATAAAATATACTTCAAACCAGGAAAATGAAAGTTATCACAATGGAATTATAAAAGCAAAAGCAGAAAAAAATGCAGAATTAAACATTGTATTGGTTAATTTAATGAATATAAAATCAAATAACTTTTTAGCAATTGAAAATGATTTTGGGGAAAATGCAAAAATTAATTATACAATTGTTGATTTTGGTGGAAAGCACAGCATTACAAATTATTATTCTAATTTACAAGGAGATAATTGTGATAATCAACTAAACACAATTTATTTAGGAAAAGAAAATCAAGTTTTTGACTTAAATTATATAGGTGAATTAAGAGGTAAAAAATCTAATATTGATATAGAAGTTCAAGGAGCTTTAAAAGATACATCTAAAAAACATTTTAAAGGAACAATTGATTTCAAAAAAGGTTGTAAGAAAGCTACAGGAAATGAAAATGAAGCTTGTATGCTATTA
>ENA-ORTQ01002776-ORTQ01002776.1-human-gut-metagenome-genome-assembly--contig:-NODE-2776-length-14490-cov-2.595428_pt1 | contig 14490 bp, 8 predicted proteins | sample MGYA00241912_ERZ509188 | MGnify/ENA primary metagenome ERZ509188 (study PRJEB26280, sample SAMEA2338849) | human gut metagenome | biome: human gut; feature: human-associated habitat; material: faeces...
TTAAGTCCCCATGTTACATGAACTTTTACAGCCGGTTTAAAACATGCGCATTGATTCCCGTCCGCAGGATAGCGTGCCGGATTAACGCTGGTGATATAAAGATAGTCGGCTCCGTTATATTGTGCAGCTATGTGGCGTAAGCATTTGGAGGCTTGTGGGCATTGGTCGTTGAAGCAACGGGCAAAATTGTAAGGGACAGACAGGCTGTCGGGTTCTTCTTTCATTTGTTGACTTTGTTTTATTTATGATAGCAAGGGATACAAGTTTTGTATTCTCTACAAATGTAAGGCTTTCTTTCAAGAATGAGAAATGATTGATAAGCTAATACCATTGTTCTATGCGATTTCTTTTTGAAATCACTATCTTTGCAATGGATCTATTCATTAAATAAAGAAGAGATTATGCTTGCATACACATATATTGAACACGGAAAATTTGAATTGCGAGAAAAACCGGAACCGAAAATTACGGATGCACGGGATGCGATCGTGCGTGTGACCCTGGGTAGTATCTGCACCAGTGACCTGCATATCAAGCACGGAAGTGTACCCCGCGCAATACCCGGAACAACCGTCGGACATGAAATGGTAGGTGTCGTCGAAGAAGTGGGAACAGGTGTCACATCTGTCAAACCCGGAGACAGAGTAACCGTGAACGTCGAGACTTTCTGTGGAAAATGCTTCTTTTGCCAACACGGATATGTCAATAATTGTACCGACCTCAACGGTGGCTGGGCTTTAGGCTGCCGTATCGACGGAGGACAGGCGGAATATGTCAGAGTACCCTATGCCGATCAAGGACTGAATCGCATTCCCGACACGGTCAGTGACGAGCAGGCTCTGTTTGTCGGAGACATACTTGCCACAGGTTTTTGGGCTACTCGCATCTCGGAAATTACGGAGAAAGACACGGTCCTCATCATCGGTGCAGGGCCTACCGGAATTTGTACTTTACTCTGCTCGATGCTGAAGAACCCGAAGCATATCATTGTCTGTGAAAAGTCTCCTGAAAGGGTTCGGTTTATCCGTGAACATTACCCTGACGTATTGATCACGACTCCTGATAACTGTAAGGAGTTTGTACTCAAAAACAGTGACCACGGCGGAGCAGATGTTGTTCTGGAAGTGGCAGGGAGCGAAGACAGTTTCCAGATGGCGTGGGAATGCGCTCGTCCAAACGCGACAGTCACAATCGTGGCTCTTTACGATAAACCTCTACTTTTCCCTCTGCCTGACATGTATGGTAAGAACCTGATTTTCAAAACCGGTGGAGTAGACGGTTGTGATTGTGCTGAGATTCTCCAACTGATTGAGGAAGGCAAGATAGACACCACTCCCCTTATCACCCACCGCTTTGCATTGAACGAGATCGAGGAGGCTTATCGAGTTTTTGAAAACAAACTGGACGGTGTAATCAAGATTGCTATTTATTAAAAGACTTGTCAAATGCCTGTTATCGAAATATCTTCTTTATCTCATCCCGGAGTCGAGATGTTCTGTACACTCACCGAAGCTCAGTTGCGCAATCGTATCGAGCCAGACAAAGGTATTTTTATCGTAGAAAGCCCAAAGGTTATCACGAGGGCTCTGGATGCCGGCTACGAACCTTTAGCCATTTTGTGCGAGCACAAGCATATCACAGGAGATGCTTCCGATATCATTGAACGTTGTAGCAACGTGCCTGTCTATACAGGAGAAAGGGAGTTGCTTGCGACATTGACCGGCTATGTCCTGACACGCGGTGTCCTTTGCGCCATGCGTCGTCCTGAGCCACGCGGCATGGAAGATGTATGCCAGAAGGCCCGACGCATCGTCGTAATCGATGGGGTTGTCGACACAACCAATATCGGTGCTATTTTCCGTTCGGCGGCTGCGCTTCATATGGATGCGGTGCTTCTGACGCCGGGATGCAGTGATCCGCTGTACCGGCGCGCCATCCGGGTAAGCATGGGAACCGTCTTTCAGATTCCGTGGACATACCTGCAGACAGAAAACGGGGTGAAAAATCCACCCGGCCAGGCGGCAGGAGCGGATATTGACCATTTGCACCGAATGGGATTTCGTGTGGCAGCCATGGCACTTTCCGGGGATTCGGTTGGAATTGATGATCCGGCACTGGCTGCGGAAGAAAAGCTGGCTGTCGTGCTTGGCACGGAAGGGGATGGTCTGGCAGGACATACGATTGCGGACTGCGATTATACGGTCTGTATTCCGATGTCGCATGGCGTGGATTCACTCAATGTAGCGGCGGCAAGTGCCGTGGCATTCTGGCAGCTAGGGAGAAATAATTGTACAATTAAGCATTAATGTGGTACACTATATATTGTTTTTATTAGCTTACAATACTTTTCAAAGGAGAAATATATATCATGAAACTCGGCATTGTCGGACTCCCAAACGTGGGAAAAAGTACATTATTCAATTCACTGACCAAAGCAGGTGCCTTATCTGCGAACTATCCGTTTGCGACCATCGATCCAAACGTAGGAATCGTTTCGGTTCCGGATGAGAGAATCGTAAAGCTCGGTGAACTTTATCATACAAAAAAGGTGACACCTGCCACAATCGAATTTGTTGATATTGCAGGACTTGTAAAAGGTGCCAGCAAGGGAGAGGGACTCGGAAACCAGTTTCTTGCCAATATTCGGGAGGTCGATGCGATTGTACATGTAGTGCGTTGTTTCGAGGATACCAATATTATCCACGTCGACGGTTCCATTGATCCGGCGCGTGATATTGAGACCATCAATCTGGAACTGATCTTTTCGGATATTGAGATTCTCGACAGAAGAATTGCAAAGATTGCCAAGCAGGCAAGAATGGACAAGACACTTGCCAAAGAGTTGGAACTCGTTGAGGCAGTCAAGGCACATCTGGAAGATGGAAAGATGGCGAGAACCTTTGAGGTGCCGGATGATGATGACGCACAGATCTGGTTTAAGGGATACAACCTCCTCACGGCAAAGCCTACCATCTATGCAGCAAACGTAGCAGAGGATGATCTGGCAGATGACGGAGCCTCCAATCCGCATGTGGCAAAAGTGCGTGAACTGGCAAAAGAAGAAGGTGCAGAAGTGTTTGTTATCTGTGCACAGATCGAGCAGGAACTTTCCGAACTTTCCGATGAAGAGAAAAAGGAATATCTCGATGACCTCGGCGTTTCATCCAGTGGTCTGGATAAGCTGGTAGCGGCAAGTTACAGTCTGCTGGGGCTGATCAGTTTCCTGACGGCCGGCGAAGATGAGTGCCGTGCATGGACCATCAAAAAAGGAACCAAAGCACCACAGGCAGCCGGAAAGATCCATACGGATTTTGAACGTGGATTTATCAAGGCAGAGGTTGTCAACTATCAGGATCTGCTGGATAACGGAAGCCTTGCGGCAGCCAGAGAAAAAGGAATCGTTGGCATGGAAGGAAAGGATTATGTGGTTAAAGACGGCGATGTGATTCTTTTCAGATTTAATGTCTAGTCAAGAAATATGTGATAGTTATGTGGGAGCATATGACAGAGCAGCAGTATCAACATGAGGTTATTGTGCCGGACAAAGGCTTTCCGTTTAAACTTTTTTTATTCGAGGGACACAGCGGAAAATATATCAGGGAGAAACACTGGCACCGGTCGATTGAGATTTTTGCAGTGCAGGAAGGAGAACTTGATTTTATTCTTGACACAACGCATTATCATCTGGGAGAAGGCGAGTTCATCATTGTCAACAGCAACGAGGTGCATGCGATCCATGCGAACAGGCCGAATCACACAATTGTGCTGCAGATTCCGCTGAATCAGTTCGCGTCGTACTTTACGGGCGAGCAGTTTATCTGGTTTTCGCACAGTGAACGGACATACGATGAGCAGGTGGCATGTCTGATCTTTCGTATGTATAAGGTGTATCGGATGCAGACAGATGGCTATGATTTTGAAATTTTAAGTATGTTTTATCAACTATTACATATTCTGGTAAAGAAATACAGGAAGCTGGATGTGCAGGATGAATTGCTCAAAAGCAATCAGCAGCTGAACCGGCTCGGTATGATTACATCCTATCTCAAGGATCATTATATGGAAGATATTTCACTTGAAAAACTGGCGGGAATATTTGGATATTCGCCGTCTTATCTGTCAAAAATGTTTGCACGCTATGCGGGCATCAATTATAAGGATTATCTGCAAAATATCCGGTTAGAACATGCGGTAAAGGATTTGGAAAATACGGATAAGCAGATCGTGGATATTGCATTTGATCATGGATTTGCCAATAGTAAAGCGTTTACCAATCTGTTTCGCAAGCGGTATGGAATGCTGACGAGTGAATACCGAAAGCAGCTTGTTAAGAAAAAGCAGAGGGAATCATATGCCCATCATCGGGCATTGCTGGAAAAAGACAAAAAAGTGACATTGTAAAGACAAAGAAAGGCATGTCTCCATGGCTACCAAACTGTTATACTCAGAAAAAATGAGTATGAGGAGGTAATCATGGAGATTTTTTCTGTTAATGATGAAAAATTCCGTAAATACGGTAAGGTTTGGAATAACATCGAATGCACAAAACTGATAAAGGGGATGGAGCACACACCGCTTCCGGAGGATGTTATTTATGTGCCGTCAGTCGAGGAGCTTGAAGCGGTTCCGGAAGCAAAGACATTCAGCGAGCGTGTCTTTGGCGGACTTCCAATCCAGATTGGTTACTGCAACGGAAACAATCACAAGTTAAACGCGGTAGAATATCATAGAAATTCCGAAATCAACATTGCGGTAACGGATATGATCCTTTTATTGGGATGGCTGCCGGATGTAACGGATGAATTTACTTATGATACAGCAAAAATCGAGGCTTTTAAGGTTCCGGCAGGAACGGTCGTTGAAATGTATGAGACGACACTTCATTATGCACCGTGCAACGCAGCAGACGGTGGATTTAAGTGTGTTGTGATCTTGCCGAAGGGTACAAACACACCGATTGATTTTACCCTTGCAGCAGATGGTGAGGACAAACTTATGACCGCGAAAAACAAGTGGCTGATCGCACATGAGGAGGCTGCCATCAAGGGTGCATTTAATGGATTAAGAGGAGAGAATATATCACTTTAACCGTGCTTGCGGATGCGATTGCTTGTCCTTTGACAGAAAAAAAGCTATAATAAAAGAAAGCTTTTGAGGAGAAGGTAGAGTTATATGAAAAAGAAAATCGTATCAACTTTAGTTGTGATTGGATTGCTTATTGTACTTGGGGGATACAGTTACAACGTTCAATATAGGCAGAAACCGGAAATTAAACATTTTACCGCTTTTTTCAGTGTTACGGGCAGACCACTGGGAATGCAGAACGATATAAAGGAAATCATTGCTGACAAGATCGGAGCAGACTGCGAGGAGAACTGGCTGGTTGGACAATCCAAGGAAGAGGTGCTCAATTCGTACATTGCTTCGGGAGAATATCCGGATTTTATTCTTGGAGAGAAAGCATTACTGGAGGCAGATGCTTTGATCCCGATTGATGAATACTGGGATGATTATCCGAATCTCAGAAATTATCTTTCTGATGAGCAATGGGAGCGCTTCCGGCAGGAAGACGGACATATTTACTGGATTCCACAGTTTTGTGTGTCTCAGGGAGAGAATGTTGAAGTGACGCATACGGGCGAGGCATTCTGGATACAGACGCGCGTTTTAAAATGGGCCGGATATCCGAAGATTACAACGGTGGATGAATATTTTGATCTGATCGAAGCTTATGTGCAGGCGAATCCGGTCATGCCGGGCGGAACAAAAAATGTTCCGTTTACCATGTTGTGCGATGACTGGAGATTCTTCTGTCTGGAGAATGTGCCGCAGTTTCTGGATGGATATCCCAATGACGGAAGTTGTATGGTTGATCCCGGGAATGATCAGGTCATTGATTATAATACGACGGAGACTGCCAGACGGTATTTTCAGAAGCTGAACGAAGAGTACCACAAGGGTATTTTTGATCCGCAGTCGTTTACCAGTACATACGAAGAATATCTGGATAAATTAGGAACCGGTGCTGTTCTCGGAATGGTTGACCAATGGTGGCAGTTCTATTACAATCTGGCAGAGCCTTATGAGACAAACGGACTGAGTGATCTGGGGTGCGATTATGTTCCGCTTCCGATTACAATGGACAAAGGTACGTCAAACCAGTGGCATACAAGCCGGAATGCAGAGATGGATACATCGAGCGGACTTTCGATTACCACATCCTGTGAAGATGTGCAGGGGGCACTTCAGTTTGTAAATGATCTGCTGGATTCCGATATTACGAAGCTTCGATTCTGGGGAGAAAAAGACCTGGACTATTCGGTGGACGAAAACGGTATGTTCTATATGAATAGTGAACAGGGAAAACGTCACGGAGACAGCGTGCTGAATGAATCTCATTTTTGTCCGTATTCGTATTTTCCACGAGTAGAAGGTCTGCTTGACGACGGAATCAATGCATTTTCGATGGAGTATCAGCCGGTGGAGTTTATGAAAAGCCTAAAGCCCGACATACGGGAGTGTTTTGAAGCGTATGGTGTACAAAACTATGTCGAGCTGCTGGGAACAAATGAAGCGCCCGGCGCATGGTATCCGATGTATTCGTATACACAGTCTTTGTCATCAAAATCCAAAGGCGGCATGATTCGTGATGAAATCGACGCGGTCAAGAGAAGCTGGTTACCGCAGGTGATCATGAGCGATGACTTTGCATCGACATGGGATGCATATATGGCTGCATATCAGGAATGCAATCCACAGGACTATTTCGATATCCTGCAGAGGCATGTGGATCAGATTCTTCAATAATACGACAATTATGTGATATAAGTGATAGAAATAAAATCCTCATTCATAGTGCGATATTTTTGATCGTACACGGATGGGGATTTTTATTTACGCTGAGCAATGAAAGGACAGGCAGATGGGGAGAAGTAAATGGAAGTGTTGAAATTGTATATTCATGTGAATGGCTGCGAGAAGGTGGAATCTGAATGCGCTACCGTACAGATGATTTCGTTTGACGGAAGGTGCGATGGAGATTATTTCAGAGGAGAGATCCTTCCGGGCGGTGTGGATACGCAGATTTATTATAAGGATCAGCCATCAAAATTATCGGCTCGTTATCTAGTGCAGGGAATAGATCATACGGGGCGCGGATGTCGGATATTTATCGAAAATAACGGAATCATGTATGACGGTGAAACGATTACCAGACCGGTCATCTATACGGACAGTATTGCACTGAAATGGATGGAAACGGCATCTATGTATGGAACCCTTACGGTTGTGGAAGGACAGCCGGTAATCACGATTTATACGGATAAGAATAAAAATAGTGGAAAAGGGAGCGCAACATGAAATTTATCATAGAACAGAGTGCGTATTCCGGGGTTTTGAAGATCGCAGGAAAAGTTGCACATGACATGGAACTTGTGACCGGCACGCTGCCGGAAATCCGTGTTGTCGAAACGATCGATCATGAAGAGGTAAGAAGCAGTGCAGCCCGTGAACTGACGATCATTGTCGCAACGATGGAGCATAGCAGGTGGCTGGATGCACAGAAAAATATCCCGACGGATGTGTTAAAAGGAAAACGGGAGTGCTACGGATGGTTTTTCCCGGATGATGGCTTGCGGGAGAGACTGCTTGTCATTGTCGGAAGCGATAAGCGGGGAACAATATACGGACTGTTTCATTTGTCGGAGGTCTTTGGTGTATCCCCGTTTGTGAACTGGTGTCATGTGGTGCCGGTGCATCGGGATGAAATCCGGCTGAGCACGGATATGGCATGTATCGCAAAGGAACCATCGGTGGAATACAGGGGATTCTTTATCAATGATGAGTGGCCTGCTTTCGGTACCTGGAGTGAGTACCATTTCGGGGGACCGAATGCGAAGGCATACGAGCCGATCTTTGAACTGCTTCTTCGCCTGAAAGGAAATTATCTCTGGCCGGCGATGTGGAGCGCACGGTTTGAGGATGACGGTCCGGGACTTCTGAACGCAGAACTTGCGGATGAGTACGGCGTGATCATGGGAATGTCGCATCATGAGCCGTGTCTGCGGCAGGGTGAGGAATACAAATATCTGCGCGGAAAAGACAGTATTTACGGAGATGCGTGGAATTTCAAGACGAACCGGGAAGGAATCATAAGATTCTGGGAAGATGGTCTGAAGCGGAGCGGTAAATTTGAGAATGTGATCACGGTTGGTATGCGTGGAGAAGCGGACACCGCGATCATGGGAAAAGGGGCAACGCTTGCGGACAATATTGAACTGCTCAGGGACGTGCTCAGAACGCAGCGAAAGCTGATCCGGGAGAATGTCAATGAAGATCTGTCGAAAGTTCCGAGAATGATCGCTTTGTACAAGGAGGTGGAGGCTTTCTTCTACGGGGATGAGACGACGCAGGGGTTGATCGGATCTAAGGAGCTTTACGATGTGATCCTGATGCTTTGTGATGACAATTATGGAAACTTAAGAACGCTTCCGACGGAGGAGATGCGTAAGCATCCGGGCGGATACGGTATGTATTATCATTTCGATTATCATGGGTGGCCGACCTCCTATGAGTGGATCAACAGTTCCTATCTTCCGAAAATCTGGGAACAGATGACGCAGGCATATGATTTCGGAGTACAAAAACTCTGGATCGTCAATGTGGGAGACATTGCAACGCAGGAATTTCCGTTATCGTTTTTTATGGATCTGGCTTATGATTTTGAGCGTTGGGGAACGACTGCTCCAAATACGACGGATGCCTATACCAGACTGTGGGTAAAGCGGCAATTTGGCAGGCTGTCGGAAGTGCAGCAGGCGCAGATTGCGGATATCCTGACGGATTATACAAGGATGATACACAAGTGCAGACCGGAGGCGTTAAGACCGGAAACCTATCATGCAGCAAATTATCGTGAGGGTTCACGGGTGCTTGCGGAGGTCGGGCGGGTGATGCAGACCGCACAGGATTTGTACGATGAGCTGGAGCGTGATGCGCCCGAAATACTTCCCGCTTATGTTGCGCTCGTCTGGTATCCGGCAATGGGAACGATGAATGTGCTGAAGCTTCAGCTGTTGTCCGGAATGAATCATTATCTGGCAGAAATCGGTGCACTCAGTGCCAATGATTATGCGAAAGAGGCAAAGGCATGTCTGGATGCAGACCAAAAGATCATAGAGCAGTATCATCGGTCGGATGATGCGCGCTGGTACGGAATGGGATTGTCGCAGCATATCGGGTTTACGAATTGGAATGAGGATGAGTGTAAGAACCCGCTTCTGATGCAGGTGTTACCGCTGCAAAAGCCGACGATTATAGCGACGGTGGACGGTACCGTGCAGCATGTGGAAGGCAGTCCGTGGCTGAATCAGAGAATGACGATTTCGGATTTTCTGAATCCGGAATGCAGATGTGCTTCGATCAGCCTGTACAGCAGAAGCGAACTTCCAGCATCGTTTCGGGTGATCGAAAAGCCCGAATGGATCGTACTGTCCGCAATGGATGGAACGCTTGACGGTGAAGAGAACAAGAGACTCACCATTGATGTCACAGTGGACGAGAGTGCGCTTGCGATGGCGCTCACCGATGGAAGAACGCAGGGAATGATCCGGCTGGAATTGCCGGCGGGCATCTGCAAGATCAGCGTGCCGGTCGACCGGTCAACGTATGAATATGGAAACAATACGTTTGTGGATACACAGGGATGGATCGCAATCGAGGCGGAACATTACAGCAGATGCAAGGACGGTTTTGATCGGGAAGGACAACCGATGCAATGGAAATGTCTTGCCGGCTACGGAAAGACTTTATCTGCGATGAAAGCATTTCCGACGGATTCCTACGCAGATGCAGAGAATGGGGCACCGTATATCGAATACAGCATCGTGACAAAGCAGGCGGGGGATTATGAAGCGGAATTTTATATGCAGCCGTCGAATCCTGTGACAACAGAGAACCGATTGCAGTATGCAGTGTCCGTGAACGGTGTTCCAATGCAGATTTTGGATGCCGTTACGGATGATTTTAAGATCGGAGATCATCAGCCTGTGTGGGCGCGCGGTGTGCTGGATCAGATCCGGCGCCGGAGTGTACCGGTGCAACTGGAACAGGGAATCAATACGATCAGGGTCTATCCGGTCACGCCGGGCTTTGTTCTTGAGAAGATCGTGATCTATCCCCATGGAAACAAACCGGCAGAAGCCTATCTTGGACCGACAGAAACGTATCGGTGCAGGAGCTGATCATATATCAATACAGTGAGGAGCATGTCAGTCCATTTGCGGAAAGGAAATTTGGTATGGGCTGACCGAAAGAGAAAGGAGAAAAATATGGCAGGAGCTTATGAAACAAAACAGTACCGCAATGTATTTGCGGAGTATGGTTATTCGGAAGAAGAAATCGAAAAAAGAGTACAGGAGACATTTGAGACGATTTTTCATGGCAGCGAAGAGGAGCGCTTTTACCATGAAGTCGGGGAGGATATGGGATTTATGGAAGATACCGGCAATCATGATGCGCGGACCGAGGGCATGTCGTATGGCATGATGGTCTGTGTACAGCTGGATAAGAAAGAGGAATTTGACCGTCTGTGGAAGTGGACAAGAACTTATATGTATATGGATGAAGGACCGGGAAAGAATTATTTTGCATGGTCCTGCGCTTTGGACGGCACAAGAAATGCGGACGGACCGGCACCGGACGGGGAAGAGTATTTTGCTATGGCATTGTTCTTTGCATCAAGAAGATGGGGAGACGGAGAGGGCATTTTTAATTACAGCAGGGAGGCAAAAGCGATCCTGCATGAGTGTGTGCATAAGGGAGAACCGGGACATCCGGGCGATCCGATGTGGGAGCCTTCCAACAAACTGATCAAATTTGTCCCGGGACTGGATTTTAGTGATCCATCGTATCATCTGCCGCATTTTTACGAGCTTTTTGCGGAATATGCCGATGAGGAGGATCGTAAGTTCTGGAAAGGCGCTGCCGAAGCAAGCCGGGCCTACCTGCATAAAGCCTGTCATCCGGATACCGGATTGTCGGCAGAGTATGCGGATTATGACGGAACCCCGCACAGTGCGCATCAGGAGATCTTCGGCCGCCACGACTGGTATTACAGTGATGCCTATCGCACGATCGCAAATATCGCGATGGACCATCTGTGGTTTGACAAGGACCCGTGGCAGGTGCAGATTGCAGAGAAATTCCAGAAATTCTACTGCGAGGATCAGAAGGATCACTGGGACGGCGTCTTTTTGACCGACGGAACCAGACTGGAGGAGAAAGCACTGCATCCGGTAGCCATCATTGCGGTCAATGCCGAAAGTGCACTGGCTGCGGACGGAACTTATGCGAAACAATGTGTTGACAAATTCTGGAACACACCTCTTAGAACCGGTGAGAGACGGTATTACGACAATTTTTTGTATATGTTTGCGATGCTTGCTTTATCGGGAAATTACCGGATCTATTAGAAATGATGATTCGAAAATGAGGTATTGGGAAAGGAGGAGAAAATGGGACACAGTGAGGAAATGATCCAAAAGGCGATCGCACAGGAAAACGGCAAGGTACATGTGAATGCACAAAGCATTCCGGAAAAATATCAGCAGAAGAGAGCCGATGAGGCCGGAGTGATCGAGCATATCCGCTACCCGTCAAAAGATTATTTTTTAGCTGGAAAAGAAATCACAAAGGAAGCAAATGTTTATCTTCCGTATGGTTACAGCCGGGATAAAAAGTACAACGTGCTCTACCTGATGCACGGAATCGGCGGAGACGAAGCCGAGTGGGGAATGGTTGATGAGGATTCGCTGGTAAAAAGAATGATGGACAATCTGATCTATTACAAAGAAATCGAGCCGTTCATCGTGGTGACACCAAACGGACGATCCACCGAAAACTGTGCAAGAGAAGGTTCGGATTATAACTCGTTTTATGTGTTTGGCAAAGAATTGCGTTCGGATCTGATCCCGTATATGGAAGCGCACTATTCGACCTATGCGGTGGAAGGCGATCCAAGTGCTTCAAGAATGCACAGAGCGATGGCGGGACTTTCGATGGGAGGGATGCAGACGATTAACATCGGAATCGGAGAATGTATGGATCTGTTCAGTTATTTTGGTGCATTTTCCGCAGCACCGACCAGCAATCTGGCGGAGAAGACAGCAAAAATATTAGAGGATACTCCATATACCGTTGATTATTTTTACAATATCTGCGGAATGGAGGATGAGATCGCGTACGACAGCGCGGCAGCAGCTGCAAAGAATCTTCCTGATTTATGCGATAAATTAACGGAACCTGATAATTTTATCTGGCAGGAATTAAAAGGCATGCATGATTTTCATATCTGGTATCTCGGCTTTTTCAATTTTGCGCAGATAGCCTTTAAGTAAATTGACGCGCGGTGTTATTTTACCAGTAAATGTAAAATTTCGCCGCGCGTGATTTATTTTATGTACAACGTTAGCAAACAAGCAGAATAAGGATTGGAAGTGTCCTAGCATGTGGGACAAAAATCACTAAAACATCACAACAAATTACACTCCTTGTTCAAAATCCAAGTCGGCAAACCCGAATTGTTTTACTGCAATTTGTCGGCTGTTCTTCTATAGTTTTTCCCTGTTTTTGTCGGCTTTGATTTTGCTACTATTAAGATGCACAAAAATTTATTTAAGGAGGAAAATAGGAGTGGGGAAAATGGGAAAAATGGGGGCGTGTATTGCACTATCTGCGGCAATGATGCTCACGAGTGTAGGCGGTATGCTGCCGTCGGATTGGGGGATTGAGACGGTATATGCGGATGAGACACAGACAACAACCAAGACGTTCACCGCGGACCAACTGACAAAGGCTTTTGCAGGTGGCGCTGATGGAACTTCCTGTGAATTAGGGAAAGAAGGTTGGAATGTTGCACTGAAGCATGATGCAGAGCAAGAGTATCCACAGGCAGTATGGAATTTGTCTGAGTCCTTTGATCTTGCAAATGTAGAGTCCGTTGCCTTCAATGTTGAAAGTCAGGAAGGCGATATTGCTTTGAAGCTTGGAATGACAAATGCATCGGGCTGGTATGAGGATGTGGAAGCATGCTATGGTCAGAATGGACAGAAACAATATACGATCGTTCCGGAAAAGACGGAAGGAACGTTTGATAAAGTCGTAATTATGACAACCCAGAATGATGCGTCATTTTGTTTGACCAGTGTGGTTGTAACGTTAAAAGAAGGAAGCGGAAGCCAGATTACTCATGGCGAGAACATCATTGATAATGGAGATTTTTCAAATCAGGATTTCTCATCCTGGAGTGCTTCATTAGGAGGCGCCAAGATTACAGCGGAACCTGTTGAAAATGGAGCTGATATTGGTGTTACAACATGTGGTGCTATTACAAGATCCAAAGATCCGTCAAAATCATATGAATGTTTTGCACAGGACATCACGGAAAACGTAAGCGAAGGCGAAGAATATGAGTTTTCTTTTTGGGCAAAATTGTCGGATGATTATAAGGATTCTGAAAATAAAAAATTGAAAGATTCTCAGAAAACTGTTCAATTTCAGCCGTATTATGTGAATGGAAATGATAAGGAGGTGTATGATACAACAGGACTGATTTCCGGTACATCCGTGCAGGTTCTTGAAGTTGGAAAATGGACGAAATTCGAAGGAACATACAAGATTCCATCAGGTGCGAAGAAGGTTGTGATTCGTATTTTGGAACAGGGAGATTGGCAGGAACCAGGTTCCTGTATCATGGGAAAATACTATGTGGCAAATGTATCCATGAAAAAGATCACAAAACCAAAACCGGAGATCGAAGAGAACATTCCGGATTGGAAAGCATCCGTTACAGGAAGTCTTGGAACTGGTTCGATCGCAGGTACTGCCATCATGTCAAGTGAGATTTCAGATGATACGTTGATGGCACTTGTCAAGAAGCATTTCAATGCGGTGACATTCGGAAACGAGTTAAAGCCGGATGCACTGTTTAACTATCAGATCGGACAGTCTGTTGATTCTACAACAATTACGTTCCAAGGGAAGGAACTGAAGGTGCCGGTTGTTAATGATAAGCAAGAGAATTTAGATTTCTCACGCGCGGATGCAATGCTGGACAAAATTCTTGAGTGGAATAATGCTAATCCGAACGATAAGATTCGCGTCCGCGGTCATGTGCTGGTATGGCATTCACAGACTCCGGAATGGTTCTTCCACGAGGACTATGATGTTGCAAAGCCATACGCAGATAAGGGAACTATGAACCGCAGACTGGAGTGGTTTATTTTCAGTGTGTTTGATCATTATTTTGGAAAGGCTGCAAACGGAAAGTATGACGGACTCTTTTATGGCTGGGATGTTGTAAATGAGGCGGTCAATGGCAATACATACCGTGATGATAAGGTTATTTCTGATGCAAGTGATACAAGTACATCGGATACCCGTCATGGAAGCAATTCCATGTGGTGGAGAGTATACAAGAGCAACGAATTCATC
>ENA-ORTQ01002804-ORTQ01002804.1-human-gut-metagenome-genome-assembly--contig:-NODE-2804-length-14373-cov-7.004470_pt1 | contig 14373 bp, 10 predicted proteins | sample MGYA00241912_ERZ509188 | MGnify/ENA primary metagenome ERZ509188 (study PRJEB26280, sample SAMEA2338849) | human gut metagenome | biome: human gut; feature: human-associated habitat; material: faeces...
AGCCGATGAGGTAATCGAGCGTAGACAGCGGCGTGATCTCACCGCAGGTGGCAACGTCAATATCCACGCGGAACGTAGCAAGGCAGGTATCCGGATGGTACTCCGGGTAGGTATGCACGGTAACGTGGCTCTTGTCGAGGTGTGCAACGATGGTATCCGGCTCAAGGGCCGGCTTCATGTGCTCCTCCGCGATAAGAAAGGTCACCGAGGCGCCCTGCGGGTCGTAATCCTGCTTGGAAATGTGCAGCACATGCGCACCGATCATCTCGGTTACCCGCTCGAGAATGCCGGTCAGTCGTTCGGAGTTGTACTGCTGGTCGATATATTTGATGTAGTCACGCTGTTCGCGCTCGGTCTTTGCATAGCAGACATCATAAATGTTGAAGGACAGCGCCTTGGTCAGGTTGTTGAACCCGTAAAGTTTGAGCTTGTTCTGCATTTCATATCCTCACAATACCAAAAAATCCCCAGGCGAAAGGGGTACACACGGTACGCTTTCACTTGAGGATGATCGTTCTCTTTTTGCAGATGCTTCTGCACATTCCGTAGGTTTTATGGAAGAGGAAAGAGTCTATATAGCAAGAATCGTTACTTTTAGGCAATACCGCATAATGAAGCAAGAGCGATTTGCGAGTAAATTTTGTGCTCTGATAAGGCGTGGTTTTGCGGCAATACTTGCTGTATTGCAAAAAATCACAACGAAATCAGGGTGCAAAATTTCCGCAAAGCGCCGCAGTCTTAATTGTACGGTGTTGCCTTTGTACTCTTATTGATCGTTTCACAAGTGTGATGCGCCCGCGGCACACGGCTTTTAGTCAGCCAACTTATAAAATTCAATAAGGCAACAAAGTTGCCAGTTTCGGCATTTGACCCGGCTGTCCGTATGGCCTTAGCACCGTTTTCGCGCAGAAACCGGGCGGTCAAAGAAATTCTGCTGAAAGGCTTCGCCTCTCCGAATAACTTTTATTATAAGGGAATCCGAGTACAAATGCAAGATTTTATTGCGGATTTTATAGATGTTGTGCCGAAATTTTCCCGGGCAGCAGCATATAATTAGACAAGCGCGATTTACGAGCAAATTTTATGCACTGATAGCGCCACAGTCCTGATTGTATGATGTTGCCCTTGTACATAGAAAGTTTACAGTCTTTGTTTTGAAAAATCGCGTAAAACGTAGTACAATGGAAAAAGCAAGACGATGTAATTTTGAAAAGACAAGGTGAATCATGGCACGCAAAAAGAAAAGCAAGGGACTTCGGGTCAGCCTGATGCTGACGGTCGGACTGATGATCGTGTCGTTTGCGGCAGGCATGCTGACACAGAAGATCGTGTTCCGCGAGCCGCAGACCGACGCCGGTCTGACCTACATTGAGGATATTCCGGTGATGACCGACTTTCTTCCCGAGGGCACACGCGCCCGTCCGGGACAGAAGCGCGAGATCAGGTATCTCGTCATCCACGAGACCGACAACACCGGCACCGGCGCAAACGCGGCTGCGCACAACTCGTTCATCCACCAGAACGCCAACGCCGAGGAGGGCATTGTTTCGTGGCACTACACGGTGGACGATCACGAGATCTACCACCATCTGCCGGATGATGAGACTGCCTATCACGCAGGCGACGGCATGGAGAAGAACGGCGGCAACATGAACGGCATCGGCATTGAAATGTGCGTCAACTCGGACGGCAACTACGAACAGACGCTCATCAACACCGAAAAGCTGTGTGCGCGGCTGCTGATCGAGTACGACCTGAGCCCGTCCAAGGCACTGAAAAAGCATCAGGACTTTTCGGGCAAAATCTGTCCGTCCACCCTCATCAACAGCGGCCGCTGGGACGAGTTCTGCAGCGCGGTAACCGCAAAATACAAGGAGCTGAAGGCCGACGAAGCGGCAAAAGCATCGTAAATATTCAGTTAGCAGCATGCAACCATGTGCAAAAACCGTGGAAAATCAAAGGGCGATTTGTCGTAAATCGCTCTTTCTTTTTATCCTCTGATATGGTATACTTCAAATCGTACGCTGTAAAAAAACTGAAAATTTTAAGCGTACCGTAAATCCTACTTAAAATTTATCACATTGTGAAGGAGTGAACTGAAATGATCGTTGTACTCAAACGAAACAGCGACAAGGAACATGTCGACAAACTGATGCAGCATTTCACGGATATGGGGCTGCGGATCAACTATTCCCAGGGTGCAGATACACTTATCCTCGGCCTGATGGGCGACACGACCCGGCTCGATGAAGGGGACATTATGGCGTATGACGTGGTCGAGCGTGTACAGCGCGTGACCGAGCCGTTCAAGGCCGTCAACCGCAAATTCCACCCCGAGGACACGATCATCGAGGTTGCGGGCCGCAAGATCGGCGCCGGCTACTTCAATGTTATGGCAGGTCCGTGCTCGGTCGAGAACGAGGCGCAGATCGTCGAGTGTGCCGAGCGCGTTAAGGCTGCCGGCGCCTCCTTCCTGCGCGGCGGTGCATTCAAGCCGCGTACCTCCCCGTACTCGTTCCAGGGTCTGGAGGCCGAGGGTCTCAAACTGCTGCTCGAGGCAAAGCGTCAGACCGGTCTGCCGATTGTCACCGAGATCATGAGCGAAAAGCATCTCGACCTGTTCGCAGATGTAGATATCATCCAGCTTGGCGCCCGCAACATGCAGAATTTCATGCTGCTCAAGGAGCTGGGCCGCTCGAAAAAGCCGATCCTCCTCAAGCGCGGTCTGTCCGCCACCATGGAGGAGTTCCTCATGGCTGCCGAGTACATTTTCGCAGGCGGCAATACCAATGTTATCCTGTGCGAGCGCGGCATCCGTACCTTTGAGAAGCTGATCCGCAATAATCTGGATATCTCCGCTGTTCCGCTGGTTAAGATGTTCAGCCACCTGCCGATCATCATCGACCCGTCCCATGCAGCAGGCCGCCGTGATATGGTGCAGCCGCTGTCCCGCGCAGCCATCGCTGCCGGTGCCGACGGCCTGATCATCGAGGCGCATAACGATCCCGCACACGCCCTCTGCGACGGTGCACAGTCGCTCGACCTCAACCAGTTCGATACCGTCATGAAGGACATCAAGCGCCGCGCCGAGTTTGAAGGCCGCGTGATGATGCCGTAAAAGCAAATAAAAAGACCTCTCCTTACTTGGAGAGGTCTTTTTATTTGCAATGGAGAATTGAGAATGGAAAATTGAAAATTAAGGAACGGCGCGGAGCGCCGTATTTTAATTGTCGCGCTGTGCGCGGACACATTCATTCTCCATCTTCCATTCTCCATTTTCAATTACTGCGCCAGCTCCGTCAGAGCACCAAACGTATATCCTGCCTCCTCCCACTTCGTCAGCAGTTCATCGAGAATCCTCGCATTGGTCTCACTGGTGGAATGCAGCAGCACGATCGCCCCGTTATGAATCCTCGGAAGCAGCTTGGAGAATGCCTGCTCATCGGTCGGCTGGTTATCCGTATACCAGTCCACATACGCGAGCGACCAGAAAACCGTGGTATACCCCAGCTCCTGCGCCTGCCGGAGATTCTCCTCGCTGAACTTGCCCTGCGGCGGACGATAAAATTTCTGCATCGGCTGACCGATCAGCGCGGTGTATTTCTCCTCGAGACCGTTCAGCTCCGCCGCAAACGCGCTCTTATCCGCAATGCCGGACATATCCGGATGGTGCAGCGTATGGTTGCCCACGATATGCCCCTCCGCTGCCATGCGCTTTACGAGTTCCGGTGCGGTATCAATAAAGTTGCCCACCACGAAAAAGCAGGCAGGCGCGTCATGCTTTTTGAGTGCATCCAGAATGGCAGGCGTGCAGCCGTTCTCGTAGCCCGCGTCAAACGTCAGGTAGATGGTCTTTTGGCTCGTGTCACCGACGTAAAACGCGTTGTACTGCCGCAGTTCCTCGGCGGAGACATTGCCGACCGGCGGCTGACCCTCGGTTTGGAACGACAATCCCCAGTCGCTGACAGCCGCGGGAACCGCCTGTTCGGCGGCTGTCGGCTCAGCATTTTCGCGCGGAAACAGGATGAAAACCGCGGTCAAAACCGCAAAAACGCTAAGTCCCACACCAATTCGGCACAGACCCGTGCGTGTGATCGTGATAAACATAGCAGTGCCCTCCCTTGCTCTACCCTATGCGCCCGCATGGACAGTATGACGGTTTTTGCCCGCCAATTTGCGCCAAACTGCGGATAGACAAATCCCACTGTTTTCCTGTACAATGGTAGTAACACCTATGTGAGGGGGCACAATATGAAAAAGAGAAACCGTTTTGCCGCTGCCGCACTCGCAGCGCTGCTGCTCGCCGGCTCGGCGCCGAGCGCGCTCGCACTGGATACCACACCGCCGATGTATCAGCAGTTTGGGTATGACAGTGCGGAGGAGTACATGGAACAGGAATCATCCTACGGCGTTTTCGATTATGATACGCTCAGTGACCATTATCGGCAGCACCTGGACGCCATCCATAAAGATCCCCAGATCGCAGTCGATTACTGGGGGTATGACGATCTGGAGGGGCTGTCCTTCGGCTGGGACGGTGATTTAGAGGAATGCTATCGTGATACAGCGCGTGCCATGACAGAGGGCGATGAATACAAACTCCGCTGTCAGCTTTCCGTGCAGCTCAACGGCGCGTATGTCCACTTTGCGGACGCACAGCCGGAAAAGGTAAACGGGCGCGTGATGGTTCCCTTCCGCGCCATTGCCGAGGCGCTCGGCGCCGAGGTCACATATGACGCCGGAGCAATCACCGCGAAAAAGGGCGGCGAAACGCTGTCGTTCGCGCTCGGCGGCAAGCAGCTTACCGTCACGGACAGCGCGGGCAAAACCGTCAAAACCGTGCAGCTTGATACCGCGCCGTACAAAAAAGGCGGACGCACCTATGTTCCGGTGCGCTTTTTCGCGGAAGGCTTCGGCCTTACCGTGCAGTGGGATCAGGATATGCAGACCGCCGTGCTGTATGACCGCGCGGCGCTTGTAAACGACATTGACAGCAAGTTTACCGTGCTCAACAAGTGGATCAAGGCACAGCCATCCACCGAAAACGCCAAGACGCTGCGCACGGTGGCGACAATCGGCGCGGCGTACACCGCCTTCGACACCATCGACGGCAACAAGGATTACAAGGTTGATGTCAAAACCGAAATTCTGGCGAACGGACAAGCCATTGAGGCGACCGTGACGGTCGATCTGCGCGTGCTGGCGTCTTATTTCCTCGGCGATTCGCAGGCGGATGACGTACTCACCGCCGCACAGGCAGCCCTCCTGCGCAGTGCGCTGAGCAACGTCAAGCTCGAGCTCCTATGCAGCGCGGACAGCGGCGACCTGTATTTGAAGTGCCCTGCCGTGGCAAAGATTCTGGCGATGGACGAAACGGACGACGCCGATCTCAAGGCGCTGTCGAACGGCGCGTGGCTGCACATCAACTGGGCGGACAGCACATTCGGCACTCTGTTCAGCGAAAATCTGAAGATTCTGAAGAACAATACCTTTACCTCGGTGGGCGAAAGCATCGTTGCCGCGAACGAATCCAACATGACCGCATATGAGCTTGGCTGGGAGGATTTTTATCTCAACATAAAGAATGACGTAAACCGCCTGAACAACCTGCTGGGCGATGAACAATTCACCGCAAGCGGCTCGCGTTACACCGCAAAAATCAACGGTCTGAGCAACGATTCGTATGACAACCTGACCGGCAGCTACACGCTGAACACGGCGGACGGCTCGTTCTCGGGCACACTCGAAAGCCGCTCCGATAGCTGGAACACCACCAAAACCGTGCTGACGTTCTCCGGCAGTGTGCAGAACTGCAAATTGAGCGTGACCTACCACACCAAGAACACCGGCATTCTGTCGCTCGATATCACGCTGAGCACGACCGAATCCAGTGTCGAGCCAAAGAACGCGCCGCCTGCAGGCGACAAAATCGTCGAATGGACGCAGCATGATTATTCCAATGACTGGGATTATGTCAATCCGGACGGTTCTCTCGGATAACGCAGTATAAAACCATAAAAAAAGAGCAGATGCCAAGCATCTGCTCTTTCTCTATCCAATTCGGGAACTTAACCGCGCAGCTGAGCGCCGAACTCGGTCTCAAGTGCCGAGATCGCGGCACGCATTGCCTTGTCGCACTCCTCGTCGGTGAGGGTACGGTCGGGCGCGCGCAGGGACAGCGAATACGCCACGGACTTCTTGCCCTCCGGGATGCCCTTGCCCTTGTAAACGTCGAACAGCTTGACCGACTCGAGCAGCTTGCCTGCTGCCTTCTCAACAGCGGCCTGCATGGAGGCCGCCGGAACGGCATCGTCAACCAGAACGGCGATGTCGCGGGTGGAAGCCGGGAACTTGGGCAGCGGATGATAGAGCTTCTCTGGGTCGATGGCAGCCAGAAGTGCGTCCATCTGCAGCTCGGCAGCGAGTACCTCGCCGGACAGACCGTAGCGTGCGGCAACGGTCGGATGAATGGTGCCGAATACGCCGATCTCCTTGCCGTCGATCAGCACCTTGGCACAGCGGCCCGGGTGATAGGACGGGTTGGCCTTCTCGGGAGCGAAGGATGCACCCTTGATGTTCAGCTCACGCAGCAGCGCTTCGATCGCGCCCTTGAACTGGAAGAACGACAGGCGGCCGTAGCTGCCGAGAGTCAGGATCTTCTCCTCGTGCGGCAGAACGTCCGGGTCAGCCTTGCCGTCCTTGACGGTCGGGGTGTAGATGGTGCCCAGCTCGTACAGCGAAGCGGTCGGGTTGCGGTGTGCGTGGTTGTGCGCCAGATTATCCAGCATGGACGGCAGCACGGTGGTGCGCATCACGCTGAAATCCTCACCAAGCGGGTTGAGGATGGTGGTAGAGATACGGCGCGGGTCGTTCTCGTCCCAGCCGATCATGTCGTAGAACTTCGGGGAGATGAACGAATGGCTCATGGACTCGTCAAAGCCTGCCTCGCGGCAAACCAGAGCGGCAGCGCGCTCCGCCTGCTGAGACGGCGTGAACTCACCCTGTACCATCTCGCCTGCGTACAGCGTGGTCGGGATCTTGTCGTAGCCGTACATGCGGGCAACCTCCTCAGCCACGTCGCACATGCGGTTGATGTCGGTGCGAAAGAACGGCACAACGACCTCGTTGTTCTCAATCTTGAAGTCCAGCTTCTCGAGCAGCTTTACCTGCTCCTCAGCGGGCAGCTCCAGACCGAGCAGGGCGTTCATCTTGTCCGGCTCGAACGGCAGACGCTTATGGTTCGGGTCGGAGTTGTCAACGTCGATAATGCCGTCGATGACCTCGCCTGCGCCCAGCTGCTCCACCAGCTCGCACGCACGGTTGACCGCATCGAGGGTCATGCGCGGATCAAGGCCCTTCTCAAAGCGGCCGGAGGCCTCGGTACGCATGCCGAGCGCCTTTGCGGTGATACGAACGGTAGCGCCGTGGAAGTTTGCGGACTCGAAAACGACGGTCTTGGTGTCGTCCATAATCTCGGAGTTTGCGCCGCCCATAACGCCTGCAACAGCAACCGGCTTGTCGTTGTCGCAGATGGCGAGCATTTTGTCGCTCAGGTCGTGATCCACGCCGTCCAGAGTCTGGATGGACTCACCGTTGCGGGCACGGCGGACAACAATGCGGCCATCGGACAGGCACTTGTAGTCGAACGCATGCATCGGCTGGCCGTACTCGAGCATAACATAGTTGGTGATATCAACGATGTTGTTGATCGGACGAACGCCGCAGGCGTGCAGACGCTCGCGCATCCACGCCGGAGACGGCTCGATCTTGATATTCTTGACAATGCGGGCGGTGTAGCGCGGGCACAGGTCGGTGTCCTTAACCTCGACGGACATATACTTGTTGATGTCGTCGCCCACGCCCTTTACCTCCGGGGTCTTGACGCTGAACGGACGGTCGAAGGTAGCCGCAGTCTCGCGGGCCAGACCGATCACGCTCAGGCAGTCCGGGCGGTTGGACGTAATCTCAAAATCGGAAACCCAGTCGTCCAGACCGAGCACCTTCTTGATGTCCTCGCCAACCGGAGTGCCGGCCGGCAGGAACAGGATGCCGTTCTCGCACGCATACGGTACGCAGCCGTGGGACAGACCCAGCTCCTGGAACGAGCACATCATGCCGTTGGACGGCACGCCGCGCAGCTTGCCCTTGGTGATCTTCACGCCGCCCGGCAGGGTGGACTTGTGCAGGCAGACCGGGCAGATCTCGCCAACGGACGCAGGCGTTACATTGGGTGCGCCAGTGACGATCTGCACCGGCTCCTCCTTGCCGACATCGAGCTGGCAGATCTTCAGATGGTCGGAATCCGGGTGATCGACAACCTCGAGGATCTTGCCGGTCACAACGTTGTCGATCTCCGCGCCGAGGTAGTAAACCTCCTCGACCTTGGAGCCGGACATAGTCAGCTTGGCATCATACTCCTTCGGGGTGATGCCGTTCATATCGGTATAATCCGAAAGCCAAGATAATGGCAACTTCATAGGATATTTCCTCCTTGATGGTATCGCGCCATCAGGCGCGCATGAAATAGAAACAGCCTTGCTGTTTCGTAAAAACGCGGGGCGTGTACCTGCGTTTTTACACCCCGACCCAGCCGCCGTGGGCGGCGTCATTCGGGTATCAAATCATGGTTTCTACGGAACCATGATTTGTATATAGGGGGCTTTTGAAGCCCCCTATAAAAAGTAAGCACAAGCGCAGCTTTACTTACTTCTTCAGCCAGCTCATCATGCCGCGCAGCTTCTTGCCGGTCTTCTCGAGCTCGGTGTCTGCTTCCAGAGCACGGGTAGCGAGGAACTTGGCACGGCCGCCTGCACGGTTCTCCTGAATCCACTCGGTAGCGAAGGTACCGTCCTGGATCTCGCGCAGGATCTTCTTCATCTCCTTGCGGGTCTCCTCGGTGATGATGCGCTTGCCGGTGCGGTAATCGCCGTACTCAGCGGTGTCGGAGATGGAGTAACGCATCTTAGCGAAGCCGCCCTCGTTGATCAGGTCAACGATCAGCTTCATCTCGTGAACGCACTCGAAGTAAGCGTTCTCCGGAGCGTAGCCAGCCTCAACCAGGGTCTCAAAGCCAGCCTTCATCAGCTCGCAAACGCCGCCGCAGAGGACAGCCTGCTCACCGAACAGGTCGGTCTCGGTCTCGGTCTTGAAGGTGGACTCGATGATGCCGGCACGGCCGCCGCCGATACCGCAAGCGTATGCCAGAGCGATGTCCATAGCCTTGCCGGAAGCGTCCTGATATACGCAAGCCAGATCCGGAACACCCTGACCCTCTTCGTATGTACGGCGAACGATGTGACCCGGGCCCTTCGGAGCAACCATGATAACGTCAACGTCAGCCGGCGGAACGATCTGCTTGAAGTGGATGTTGAAGCCGTGAGCGAAAGCCAGTACGTTGCCCGGCTTCAGGTTCGGCTCGATAACGTCCTTGTAGATGTCAGCCTGCTTCTCGTCCGGGGTCAGCATCATGATGATGTCGCCTGCTGCTGCAGCTTCAGCCGGAGTCATAACCTCCAGGCCGTAGTCCTTAGCCTTCTTCTCGTGCTTGGAGCCCGGGCGCAGACCTACTACAACGTGTACACCGGAGTCCTTCAGGTTCATTGCGTGAGCATGACCCTGAGAACCAAAGCCGATGATTGCAACGGTCTTGCCGTCGAGCAGAGATAGGTTGCAGTCTGCGTCATAAAACATCTTTACCATTTTTATTTCCTCCTAAAAATTTATAAAGAGTCAATTATATGAATCAGCAGTCAGTAATCAGTGATTGCAAGGTGCTTCCTCCCCGGTTATGAAACATTTCTCCGGCGCGGCAGCGCTTTTCATTCCCAATTTCCAACTCCTAATTAACCAAAATTATTTTTCAATTGCCGTAACACCCGAACGGCTCATCTCGAGGATCTTAAAGTTCGAGATGACGTCGAGGAAGGCATCGATGCGGCTCGGCACTTCGGACAGCTCGATGATGATCTCGCTCTCCTGCGTATCAACCACGCGCGCGCCGTACAGGTCGCACAGCTGGCGAATATCGCTGCGGACACTTACGTCCGGCGTATGCAGCTTGACGAACACCAGCTCACTGCAGCAGGAGCTGTCTTCTTCGAGGTGTACAACGTGCATGACCTCTTCCAGCTTTGCCAGCTGCTTCATGATCTGCTCAAGCACCATATGGTCGCCCTGCACGATGATAGACATGCAGGAAACCTTCGGATCAGTCGTGGCCGAAACGGTCAGTGAGTCGATGTTGTAGCCGCGGCGGCCAAACAGGCTGGATACGCGGGCCAGAACACCGGCGTTGTTCTGTACGGTGACAGAAAGGATATACTTTTCCATAATTTCTCCTTCCTTATTCCGTTACAAGATCGTCAACCGTGCCGCCTGCCGGGATCATCGGCAGGACGCGCTCGTCCTTGTCGATCTGTGCGTCGATCAGCACAGGACCGGTACGCTTCATCGCTTCCCGCAGCGCGTCGCGCAGCTCGGCGATATTGGAAACACGGAAGCCGCGTGCGCCGAAGGCGTCGGCCAGCTTGACGTAATCTGTCTTGCGGTGCGGGTCGGTCTGCGAGTAGCGGCTGCCATAGAACATGGTCTGCCACTGACGCACGTTGCCGAGCACGCGGTTATTCATAATGATCGTGATCACCGGCAGGTTATAGGAAACCGCGGTGCAGATCTCGTTAAGGTTCATGTGGAACGAGCCGTCGCCCGTGATGTGGACAACCGTTCTGTCCGGGAAGGCCACCTGTGCGCCGAGAGCCGCGCCGTAGCCGAAGCCCATCGTACCCAGACCGCCGGACGTCAGGAACTGACGAACGTGCTTGCGGCCGTTGTACTGCGCGCTCCAAAGCTGGTGCTGACCAACGTCGGTTGCGATGATGGTGTCCTCCGGGGTCTCCTCCGCAACCGTGCGGAGCAGCTGGTGCGGATGGATAACGCTCTCATCGTCCTTCGGCACATAGTCGAGCTTTGTCTGCCATTCGGTAATCTGCGCGCGCCATGCGTCGTGCTTTGCCTCCTTGATATACGGCATAACCTTTTCGAGGAAGGTCTCCGCATCGGAAACAATGGCATAGTCAACGCCGATGTTCTTATTAATCTCCGCGTTGTCAATGTCAACGTGGATCACCTTCGCCGACGGTGCAAAACGCTTGGTGTTGGTCGCAACGCGGTCGGAGAAGCGGGCGCCGATGCAGACCAGCAGGTCACAGCGCTCAACCGCCCATGCGGCGGAAACCGTACCGTGCATGCCGATCATGCCGAGGCTGAGCGGCTCGGTATCCGGGATGCAGCCGATGGCCATCATGGTGTGCGCCGACGGAATATCCGCCTTGCGCTGCAGCTGCAGCAGCATGTCGCCTGCGTCAGAGGTTTCAACACCGCCGCCGTAATAGATCATCGGACGCTCGGAGGCGGCGATCATATCCGCTACGGTCTGCAGCTCTTCGTCCGAAATCTCGTAGGTCTCGTTGATCTCAACCTTGCCCTTCGGGATAAACTCACACTTAGCGGCGGTAATATCCTTCGGGATGTCGATCAGCACCGGACCCGGACGTCCGGAAGCGGCAATGCGGAACGCATCGCGCACGGTGTCCGCCAGCTCCTCCACATCGCGCACAACGAAATTGTGCTTGGTGATCGGCATGGTAATGCCGGCAATGTAAACCTCCTGAAAGGAATCACGGCCGATGAGGCTGGTACCAACGTTGCCGGTGATGGCAACCATCGGAATGGAATCCATATACGCGGTAGCAATACCGGTTACAAGGTTGGTCGCACCCGGTCCGCTCGTTGCCAGGCAGACGCCTACCTTGCCGGTCGCACGGGCGTAGCCGTCCGCTGCGTGTGCCGCGCCCTGTTCGTGCGCGGTCAGAATATGTCGAATGCGGTCGCTGTTTTTGTAAAGTGCGTCATAGATGTTCAAAACCGCACCGCCGGGATAACCGAAAATGGTATCAACTCCCTGCTCTACAAGTGCGTCGATCAGAATCTCTGCGCCGTTCTTTACCATTGCGAATCCGCCTCCTTTCTCTCATTTCAACATAGCATACATACTTATGCAGCAGCCGGATAACGATTGCCGCAAGATACCGTATAAACAAAAAAGCCCTTGTCTCACAAAGAGACAAAGACCAAAAACTCTGCGGTACCACTCTTTTTGCCACACTGCCCTATTCGGCGGCATGACCACTCACCCGATCGTTTAACGCAGATCATGCGGGATAGCTTACACTGAACCCTGTTTCATTTCATTTCAGCAATCCGGCTCCCGGAGGACTTTCGCACTTTCCGTTTCCCACTGTCTTACACCAGCCGACAGCTCTCTATCATGGGTCCGGGACGCTACTTTTCCGTTCGCAGCCTGTATCTTTTTGAATGTTGTTTATATTATAAAGGCGTTTTCTCAGAATGTCAACGTCTTTCCGACTGCAAATATGCGAAAACTGTCGTGCATATTTCTTTGTTTTTTCGCCATACTACACAATGCCAAACATGTACAGTTTTTACTCCGGCAAACTGTGCGATTTTCACAAGTGAAGGAGGTGCGGGCGTATGGCAGTGCCGCTGCTGCGCACGCTGATTTTATACTGCGCGGTCATCTGTGCCGTGCGGCTGATGGGCAAACGGCAGATCGGCGAGCTGGACCCGTCCGAGCTGGTCGTTACCATTCTGGTATCCGATCTGGCGGCTGTGCCCATGCAGGATTTAGGGATTCCGCTGCTCTCCGGTCTGGTGCCGATCGCCACGCTCGTGGTGCTCGAGATTTTCCTCAGCTTCGCCGCACTCAAAAGCCGCAGATTCCGGCGGCTGCTGAACGGTCAGCCGGCCATCATCATTCGCAGGGGACAGCTCGATATTGGCAAGCTGCGGCAAATGCGGCTGACGACCGACGAGGTAATAGAAACACTCCGCAAGCAGAATGTTGCAGCCGTGTCCGATGTGAAGTACGGCGTCATCGAGCCGGACGGCACGCTGACGGTTATCCTCAAGCAGCCGCAGCAGCCGGTCACGGCGGAAATGCTCGGCATTACGCCCAAGGATACCGGTCTGCCGCTCGTTGTCGTGTCGGACGGCAAGATGGTTCCGCGCTCGCTCGAGCTGCTGCACCTCTCCCCTGCAGATATCGAGCGGCGGCTGAAAAACCAGAGTATCGCGGTCGAGGACGTGTTCCTGATGACGCTCGACGACTGCGGCAACACGTTCCTGCAGAAAAAGGAGGGCCGTGCATGAAGCGATTGCTGACGGCTGCCGTGCTGTGTGCCGTGCTCATCCTCGGCAGTGTATGGAGCGTAAGAGCCGTGGATAACACGGCACAGGCGGTCGCCCTCGACGTAGAGAACGACCGCCTGAATGAAGCGCGGGAGACATGGGACGCAGCACAGACCCTGCTCGGCGCTCTGCTGCTGCACAGCGAGATTGATCAGGCTGACCGGCTGTTCGACCGCGTGCTTGCCGCACAGCAAAACGGCTTGACGGACGAATTTTCGCTTGACCGCGCAGAGCTGCTCGCTCAGCTGAGGCATTTGCCGGAGGTGCAGCGTCCGACGCTTAAAAATCTGTTTTAAGGCAACACCGCACAATTAAAGCTGCGGCGCTTTGCGGAAATTTTGTGTCCTGACTTTGGCTTCGGTTCCTTGCGCGAGTTCCGTCCGCGCTGCCGAAGTTTCACGGTAATACATCAAGTATTACCGCAAAACTGCGCCTCGTCAGTACGCAAAATTTGCTCGCAAATCGCTCTTGTTCAATTATGCGGTATTCCCTTAACGGTATTCACGCACCTGCACGGACAGACCGTCCGGATCGTAAACGTAGAAGTAGCGCGCGTCTGGCTCCGGCTGGCGGATATCTGACGGATTCATGCCGTGCAGGACGGCACGCTCATGCGCGCTGGCGATATCCTCCGTACCGAAGCAGAGGAACATACCGGATGCCTTGACGGTCTCGCCCTCCGGCATACCGATCAGCTCCAGCTGGGTTTCGCCGTTGGCGTTCTGCAGATAAGCAATGCTGCCGCCGTTCGCGGAGAACTGCGTGTGAATCTTGAGCTCGGTGAGCGTCTGGTAAAAATGCAGCGATTTCTCGAAATCGCGCACGCGGAGCGCTAAATGGTGGATGTGCATAGCAGGCACCTCGTTTCGTTGTTTTGTTTTATTGTATAAAACTCTGCGACAGGCTGTCAATAGGAAAGTTTCTGCTGAAATGGTGATTTGTTGCTTACGAAGCAAGCGGAATCCTGCCTGCCCGGCAGGGGCACAAGAGGGTAGACAACCTGCGGTTTTCCACCCTCTTGTGGATCACCCCTTTTCCCTTAGAGGGTCTGACGCAGATTGCCGACATGTGACCGCTGCGAAATAGGGGAACGGCAGTCGGGTTACC
>ENA-ORTQ01002806-ORTQ01002806.1-human-gut-metagenome-genome-assembly--contig:-NODE-2806-length-14367-cov-3.359279_pt1 | contig 14367 bp, 10 predicted proteins | sample MGYA00241912_ERZ509188 | MGnify/ENA primary metagenome ERZ509188 (study PRJEB26280, sample SAMEA2338849) | human gut metagenome | biome: human gut; feature: human-associated habitat; material: faeces...
AACGGGAAAGGTCCTACTTTGATTTTTGAAAGTGTTGGATTATATAAGCGAATATTGGGTGCTAAGCGTATAGAAAAAGCAACAAGCAGATGGATGAAGGCTTATGAGAATGGTACATTAGATGTTTCTGCAACATTGCCTAATCGTCATCCGGTATTAAAAGCAAAAAATATTACAGATAAAGAGTTGATAAGAAGGCAAGAAGCAAAAATCAAGCTTTTGGAACTAGAGGTAGAACTATTAAAAAAAATCGACTTGAAAGAAAGGGGGCTGATAGGAAGTCAAAGACTGAAAAGTAGTGATATTTTTGAGTTGATAAGGATTACAATACGTGATAATAATCTAAAAAATGTTGTGTCTTATTTATGTGCGAGTGCAGGCGTATCAAGAAGTGGTTACTATAATTATTTATCAAATGAAAGTAAACGTGAAAGGCGTGAGGAAATAGATATAAAAGTGCGTGATGATATACTGATGGCAATAAGCTTTAGAGGATACAAAAAGGGTTCACGGAGTATAAAAATGCTGTTAGAGGATAAGTTTGGAATTTGTTACAATCGAAAGAGAATTATGCGGATAATGCGTAAATATAATATTGTATGTCCAATTCGCAGAAAAAAGTATAAATATAAAGTTACAAAGGAACATAAAGTCTGTAAAAATTATCTTCAAAGAGAATTTAAACAAAATGTACCTGGAAAGGTGATGTTGACAGATATATCTTATTTACAGTATGGTAACGCAAAAACAGCATATCTGTCAACAATTCTAGATGCAAGTACAAATGAGATATTATCATTCAAGGTGAGAGAAAATATGAAATTGGATTTAGTTATAAGTACGTTGAATGAATTAAAGGATAATCAATTTGTACATTTTGATGATGGAATGATACATTCAGACCAAGGATGGCATTATACAAATCCTCAATTTCGTATCAGAGCCGCAGAAATGGGATTGCAGCAATCAATGTCACGTAGGGGCAATTGTTGGGATAATGCACCACAGGAGTCTTTCTTTGGTCATTTAAAGGATGAAGTAGATATAAAGCACTGCAATACATTTGATGAATTACATACGCTTATATCAGATTACATTGATTATTACAATAATGATCGTTATCAATGGAACTTAAATAAAATGACACCTATACAATATAGAAATTATTTGTTAAACACTGCATAGGTGTATTTGTTATCTAATAAATTATGAAGGGTGTTAAAATTGTCCTTGACATAGGGCCCATGTTAATCTTAAATATATTATTTTTTGTAGACCGCCGCCCCCTTTTATGAGAAAAAACACCGAAGTTTTGACTACCTATTAAGCCGTATAAATGGCTTAAAATAAGGGTTTTAAGAAAAAACTTAAAAAAAGGAAGTGAAAAAATGGGGAAAAGAGGACCTAAGCCCGGAACGGGTGGAAGACCTAAACAGACGATAGATAAAAAATTCAGCAATAAGGCGGCTCTTATGAAAGGTGATAAAGCTGAATTAAATACAATCTGTTTAGTAGACAATAAAACAGCATTATCAATATATAATAATACAATCGAATGGCTAAAGGGTTTAAATTGTTATGAAGACGTTCCTAATCACATTATAGAAGAATATGCTTTATGTAAAGCAAGGTGGCTTGAGTGTGAATTGGAAATACAACGGAGTGGCTTAACGGCTGAACACCCTACAACTAAGAAACCGACAAAGTCATTTTATACTGAAATCAGTATGAATTATTTAAAACAAGCTGATATAGCTTATAATGCTATTGTTGAAATAATAAGGCTCAAATCACCACTTTCCGCCGCTGTAAAAGATATAGACCCAATGGAAAACCTTTTAAACGAAACTAAGGTATAAAGGGAGGTGTAGAATGAAAAAATTAATAAACGATTATAAGAATGGATTAGATGAAATATCTGTACTTTTGCAAGAATTAAGAGCATATACAACTATAAAAGGTTTGGATAAAAAGACAATAGAAGATATTATAAATCATATAGAAAATATTACTGATGAATTATGTAATATACATTTTAAATCTGATTCATTTCCGGAGTGTACAAGCATAGAGGAAATGAAACTATATAGAAAAATATCTGAAAAATTGTATAGTTCATTACAAGAATATTGTAATATAGTTATTAAAACCGATTTTGAATATATGTTTAATGATTTACAAGAAGATAAGCTGAATAAAACATTCCGCCGCATTTCTGAATTATTTGCGTTGTCTATGGGATTTATTACTTCGGCAAAAAAATATTGTAGAGATAATAATATATTTGATTTGATGATATATAATTCTTAAAATTTATAAAGTTACAGGTAGATTTAACAGGAGGACAAAGAAATGGAACAATTAAAAGCACTTCAAGAACAAGTTGAATATTTGACAAAATTAATTAAAGAACTTGTAAAACCGGATATATATGATTATATAGATGAAAATATGCCGGAATGGGCAAGAAAGCCTGTTCAAGCGGCGGTAGATAAAGGCATTTTAAAGGGTGACAAGGAAAACGGTTGGGGACTTACATATGAAGATTTAAAAGTTCTTACTTGGATGCATAGAACAGGTATATTTTAAATTATTACTCTGTTAAAAAAAGTTCAGAGAATATGCAATTATAGCATATTTTCTGAACTTTTTTGTTAAAATTCTTTCAAATCATTATTTATATTTTCAATAGTTTTAAAAATGTTTTCGAGGTTGTCGGCTAAAATATTAAATAAAGCCTTGGCTTGCCTGTGTTCCCATATAATGGCTTGATGGTCACTTGGAGCATTAACGTTATATTGATTAAAATAATTTTCTCTTATAATTTCAATTAAAAATTTAATATCAGCTATTTTACCGACTGTAAGACTTAAATTATCTTTTATTTGAATTTTATCTGACATTTTAATATATACCTCCGTGCTTGACATATTCGAGGCGGTAATATATAATTTAAGTGTGTGATATAGTTACCGCCCCTTGTGGTGGTGCTTGCCTTGTATGAGTTGGTAGCTTATACAAGGCTTTTTTCTTTTATGATAATTGTATGGTTATTACCGCCCCGTAATTCATAAAACGGGTATAATGCCCTCTGACCTCTTTAAAGGCAGTTTTAAGCTTAATTCCTTTATCGACTATTGCGCTGATATGACATAAGCTAAATTCTTCGGAATATAGCCTATTTTGTAAGCGACAGACCTATTTACACTTATCATAACGGCTACGGCGTTGTTATCGTGTAAAATTGCCTTATCACGTTCAAGACATACTCTTACTTGATTAGGTGTGTAATGTGTAAGTATTCTGTGTAATGCCTTTTGTCTGTTCCCTTTTGTTACTCCAGCGACTTTACTTTCAATGGTGTTGCCTTTTATCAGCTCCCAAGCCTTTTTAAATGCGGCGGAAAGCGTTAAGCCCATTTTCTTCAACCTGTTTGCTATTATGCAGATACGGCTCTTTATTTTCTTATCATACTTCATTGTGTTTTACTCCTTTCGTTTTTTTGTGTAGTCAACCTTGACTATAGTTATATTATACACTGATAATAGGTGTATGTAAATGTGTAATATACACAAATTTTTTGTGTATATTTTATATATATTGTACACTTGTATATTGTGTATATATTATAGTATAATATAAGCATAGCAAGGGGAAAGCGGTTATTTCTGACACCTTTTATAGAATGGGGGTGTCAATATGGATTTAGATTTATTTATACAGATGATAATTTTATTAATTACACTTGAGATAATCAAATACATAAAAAAATAACCGCCTACTCTGCACAGTAGACGGTTAAATTTATTTTAACAACTTGCAGAAATAACTGTTGTTATTCCTCTTGCTTACATTCTATTATAAAAATATCGGAATGTCAAGGGGGTTTTTATATTATGCCTATAAAATATAAAATTGATATTTTAGCGGGGTTAAAAGAAAAGGGTTATTCAACATATCGCATAAGAAAAAATAAATTGATGGGTGAGGCTACTGTTCAAAAACTACGAAATAAAGAGCCTGTTTCGTGGGAAAATATATCTACTATTTGTAAATTACTTGAATGTCAACCGGGCGATATAATGGAATATGTTGAAGATGAAACTGAATAACAACGGTGCAGATGTATAATTAAAATACCACTGTACACAGTATTTAAAGTATGTTATAATAACCTTAGATTAAAGATTATATTTAATCTCATGTAGTGTCGGGAGTGACTGGGCGGTTGTTCTGACTTACGGGGAAAGGAACAAGATATAATGAGTGAAAGCACTTTAGTATTAATTATTTTGTTTTTGCTTGTATATGTGATAAAAAAATAAGCCGCCCACTTCTGCAAAAGTGAACGGCTTGGGGTAGAAGTTTTCTTCTACTTTTAAAGTTTTCATAACAGCAGAATGACCGTTAAGTCACTCCTTTATCTACTTGTATTTTATCAAAAAATATAGGTATTGTCAAGGGGTGATAATATGACTGAATCTAAAGGAAATTCACAAACAAGAGCAAAAAATAAATATAATTCAAAAAATTATGATAGTTTAAGAATAGTAGTTAAAAAAGGCAAAAAGGCTATTATAAGCCAATATGCACAAGAACAAGGAAAAAGTATAAACGGACTTGTAAATGAACTTTTAGAGGAAAAAATACCACAATTAAAAGTATTGAAAGAAAATAGAACAGAATAAAAGCCGCTTTATGCGGCGGAATGTTCAACCTATCCGCCGCCATAAGCGGCTTTTTATTATGCCCGAAAGTATAGCAAATATATTAAAAAGGCTTTAAAGGCTAAATATGCGGCTTATATGGATAATAAAATTGAAATTATAAAATTTATGTCTTAAAAATATATACCAAATCGTTTGTTATACGGTTTGGTTTTTCTTTTTATGTGACAAATTTATTAATAATCTGAATAAGATATTTCAGTAATTTTGAAAGCAATAAAGGACAAATAAAGGACAAAATTAAAAAATTGTCTGATGATATGAAATATATTATAATAAACAAAAAGCCCCCAAACAAAGCTATATAGCCAAATTCGGGGACAATTTCTTGGAGCTAACGAGCGGAGTCGAACCGCCGACCTCTTCATTACCAATGAAGTGCTCTGCCTACTGAGCTACGTCAGCATTATTACAATACTGTATAAAATGCGTTACACACATATTTCATTTGTGTTTTAGTAACTATATTATTATATTATACAAAAAAGAGTTTGTCAATACAAAAACATTAAAAAAGGAGATTGAATTTCAATCTCCTTTACATCTTATCACGCATTATTTCTTCAAGTTCATCATAATTAATATTATTATCATCATAAACGCTCAAATCTTTTTGAGATTTATTTTTTGTTTTAAAATCTTCGTGGTCTTTCTTTGCGTCGACAACATTATGAATATTAAGTTCGTGCCAACGTTTTAAAATTGAGTTGATATATGGGAACGAGAGTTTTGTTGTCTGCATAATGCAATACTCATATGCAAGTTCAACCATATCTTCATCCATCAAAAATTTATCGTGCCACGTTTTTAGATAAGTTTCTTCTGTTTTTGAAAGGTTTCTGTTTTCAATACCGAAAAGCTTTCTGATTTTATACGCGTAGCCGTTTTTCTCTTTTTCGGCTGTTATGAATTTATCGGCAGCGTCTATAGTGAATATACCGTTTTTATTCCACGATATAGCTACTTTTTCGATATAGTTCATATTTTTTTTGCCGTTTGAAACACAGTATTCAAGCAATATTGTTATAACCTCCGGTGAAAGCTGAAGTTCATCATAAAAATAATAAAGTGTTTCAATTTCACTGTTTGTAAGCGTTTTACCAAGTATTTCCTGTGCAAGTAAGCATAAATCGGCAAGTTCTTTATTTTGAGTCATAGCATTTGAAACTTGGTCTATACTCTTTTTACTTGGACTGCTTTCTGTATTTTGAATAGGCTCGGCTTGTCTTGTGGAAATGCTTACGTTTATATTTTCTTCTTTAGCGGAAAAACTGATATTTCCGCTGTCTTTATCATATTTCAAAGCACCTTTTTTATTCCAATAGTCAAATGCGTTTATAACATCGCTTTCAAGCAAATTAAGCTGACTTGCAATACTGCTTGCGGACATTTCATATCCGTAAACCGCAAGAGACAGTGCAAGCAGGTATACTTTAACATAAGCACCGTTTGCCTCAGGCATATAATTTTCTATAAAATCCACCGATACGGGGATATAATCAATATTACAACTAAATTTAAGCATAACTAAAAATCTCTCCATATAAGTTATTTGGGCTGATGAAAAACTGTCACCGGCCTTATTTATATATTATATATCAGTTTGGGTCAAAATGCAAAGATTTATGAAAAAAATTCTAAAATAATACGGTATGCCCCTTGACATACCGTATTATTTGTGATAATATAATAAACTGTATCTTAGACTTAAAATCGGGATACTATCCAATAAATTTCACATTATCATTGTATGTATTATAGCATGAATATATACAAAATGCAACCCCAATTTTTTGGAGAGAAATTTAGGATAAAAGGAAAAATACTTAAACTACTATTATGATGATGAGGTGATTTAAGAAAATGGTGCATGAAGTAGAAGTAGGAAAAAATGTGCGTCTAAGCTATTCAAAAATTAAAGAAGTTTTGGATATGCCTAATCTTATAGAGGTACAGAAAGACTCCTATAAGTGGTTTCTTGAAGAAGGTCTAAAGGAAATATTCCACGATATTTCTCCTATAACAGACCACGCCGGTAAGCTTGTACTTGAATTTTTTGATTACAGATTGGATTACAATTCAAAGTACAGCGTTGAAGAATGTAAGGAAAGGGATACAAAGTATGCCGCTCCTTTGAGAGTAAGCGTAAGACTTATTAACACTGAAACAGGCGAAATTAAGGAACAGGAAATATTTATGGGTGATTTCCCTCTAATGACAGAGCAGGGAACATTCGTTATTAACGGTGCTGAACGTGTAATCGTCAGCCAACTTGTACGTTCACCGGGTATTTATTACGAATTTGAGCGTGATAAGACAGGTAAACCGCTTTACAGTTCAACAGTTATTCCTTACAGAGGTGCATGGCTTGAATATGAAACAGATTCAAACGATGTTTTCTCGGTAAGAATAGACAGAACAAGAAAACTGCCGGTAACAGTTCTTTTAAGAGCAATGGGACTTGGTTCAAATGCCGAAATACTTGACGTATTCGGTGAGGATATAAGACTTCTTGCAACATTTGAAAAAGATACTACGGAATCAAGAGAAGAAGGACTTCTTGAAATTTATAAAAGACTTCGTCCGGGTGAACCTCTTAACGTAGAAAATGCAGAATCACTTATAATGAATATGTTCTTCGATCCGAGAAGATATGATCTTGCTAAGGTCGGAAGATATAAATTTAATAAAAAGCTTGCTATTTCGGCAAGAATTAAAGGCAAAACACTTGCAGAACCTGTTGCAGACCCGAGAACAGGCGAAATAATCGCTAATGAGGGTGACGCAATAAGTGCGGATTTGGCTATGCAAATCGAAAGAGCAGGTGTAAATCAGGTTGAATTGTTTGTTGAAGGTAAAAAGGTAAGAGTATTCTCTAACAATATGATTTACCTTGACGAGTATGTTGACTTTGAAGTTGAAGATTTTCCTGTTAAAAAGGTTAGAAAAGCAATTATTGAAGAAATACTTGAAAATGCCGAAACAGAAGATGAAATCAAGGAACAGCTATGGGCAAGAATTGATGAACTTGCTCCTAAGCATATAATTATCGACGATATGTTTGCGTCTGTAAACTATTGTCTAAACCTTGCTAACGGCATAGGTAATGTTGATGACATCGACCACCTTGGAAACAGACGTGTTCGTTGTGTTGGTGAACTTCTTCAAAACCAATTCAGAATTGGTCTTGCTCGTATGGAAAGAACAGTAAGAGAAAGAATGTCAACACAGGAACTTGAAATTATAACACCTACATCATTAATTAATATAAGACCGATAATTGCGACAATAAACGAATTTTTCGGTTCATCACAGTTGTCACAGTTTATGGACCAGAACAACCCTCTTGCCGAACTTCGTCATAAGAGAAGAATTTCAGCACTTGGTCCGGGCGGTCTTTCAAGAGAAAGAGCCGGATTTGAAGTTCGTGATATTCACTATTCTCACTACGGCAGAATGTGTCCTATCGAAACTCCTGAAGGTCCTAACATCGGTTTGATTACATCACTTGCAACATTCGCAAAGATTAATCAATACGGATTTATTGAGGCACCTTACAGAAAAGTTGATAAGGAAACAGGTCGTGTAACAGATGAAATCGTTTATATGACAGCCGATACCGAAGATGAATTTGTAATCGCGCAGGCGAACGAACCTCTTGATGAGGAAGGACGTTTTATAGATAAAAAGGTTTCTGCCCGTTATAGAGATGAAATCTTGGAAGTACCGGGTTCAAGAATTGACTATATGGATATTTCGCCGAGACAGCTTGTATCGGTTGTTACGGCTTGTATCCCATTCCTTGAAAACGATGACGCTAACAGAGCACTTATGGGTTCTAACATGCAGTGTCAGGCAGTGCCTCTTTTGACAACGGATTCTCCTATCGTCGGTACAGGTATCGAACATAAGATAGCTAAAGACTCCGGTAGTGCCGTACTTACAAAGGAAGACGGTGTAGTTGAAAAAGTTGCCGCAGACCAAATCGTAATTAAGGGTGACAGCGGTATCAGACATACGCACAAACTTATTAAGTTTGCACGTTCAAACCAAAGCTGTTGTATCAACTACAGACCTATCGTTAAAGAGGGCGAAAGAGTTAAGAGAAACGACATAATCGCCGACGGTCCTGCTATGGATAACGGTGAACTTGCACTAGGTAAGAATATTCTTATCGGTTTTATGACTTGGGAAGGTTATAACTACGAGGACGCTGTTCTTATCAGTGAAGAACTTGTTAAAAATGATGTGTTCACATCAATTCACGTTGAAGAATATGAATGTGAAGCACGTGATACAAAACTTGGTCCTGAAGAAATTACAAGAGATATTCCTAACGTATCGGAAGATACTCTAAAGGACCTTGACGAACAGGGTATTATCAGAATCGGTGCGGAAGTACACGCAGGTGATATTCTTGTCGGTAAAGTTACACCAAAGGGTGAAACAGAGCTTACAGCAGAAGAAAGACTTCTTCGTGCAATTTTCGGTGAAAAGGCAAGAGAAGTAAGAGATACATCACTTCGTGTTCCACACGGTGAACAGGGTATAATTATAGATGTTAAGAAGTTCACAAGAGAAAACGGCGATGAATTGTCACCGGGCGTAAATGAAGTTGTACGTTGTGTTATCGCTCAAAAGAGAAAGATTTCTGTCGGCGATAAGATGGCAGGCCGTCACGGTAACAAGGGTGTCGTTTCAAGAGTATTGCCGCAGGAAGATATGCCATTCCTTGAAGACGGTACACCACTACAAATCGTTCTTAACCCTTTGGGCGTGCCTTCTCGTATGAATATCGGTCAGGTGCTTGAAATGCACTTGGGCTACGCATACAGATGTCTAAGCTTAAAGACTCGTGAACAGCTTGAAAATACAATTATTGACGATAATTTCAGACAAAATATAATTGACGCTAAGTCAAAGGCAAGAGAAGGAAGATTTATTAAACTTGCAACTCCTGTATTTGACGGTGCACAGGACGAAGATATAAAACTTGCATTTAAAGAGGCAGGTTTAAGACCTGACTTTAAGTCAGTCGTATATGACGGACGTACGGGTGAAAAGTTTGATAACCCTGTTACAGTCGGTGTCATGTATTACTTGAAACTTCACCATCTTGTTGATGATAAGATTCACGCACGTTCAACAGGTCCTTACTCACTTGTTACTCAACAGCCTTTGGGCGGTAAAGCTCAGTTCGGCGGTCAGCGTTTCGGTGAAATGGAAGTTTGGGCTTTGGAGGCTTACGGTGCCGCTTATACATTGCAGGAAATCCTGACAGTTAAATCTGACGATATTGTCGGTCGTGTTAAGACATACGAGGCAATCGTTAAGGGTGAAAATATTCCTAAGTCAGGTATTCCTGAATCATTTAAGGTACTTGTTAAGGAACTTCAGTCACTTGCACTTGATATTAAGATTCTTAATCATAATATGGAAGAAATCGACCTTGACGCATCATTTGAAGATGAGGACGAAGGTGTTGTAAGCGAAGAACTTGTACAAACAATGGAGGACAAGGACGGAATTACAGATACTTTTGATGAAAATGATCTTAATGATGCAAGTATGGTTTTGGATGATTCAGACGAAAATGATTTCGGCGTTGATGATTCTGATGATATTGATTTCGGCGATGACGACGAAATATAATCATGACGTGTGAATAGACTATGGAGGTTTTTAGATGTTAGAATTTAACAGCTTTGAGGCAATTAAAATCGGTTTAGCTTCTCCCGAGACAATACTAAGTTGGTCACACGGTGAAGTTTTAAAGCCTGAAACCATAAACTACCGTACTCTTAAGCCTGAAAAGGACGGATTATTCTGTGAAAAGATTTTCGGTCCTACAAAGGATTGGGAGTGTCACTGTGGTAAATATAAGAAAATCAGATTTAAAGGAAAGGTCTGCGAACGCTGCGGAGTTGAAGTAACAAAAGCAAAAGTAAGACGTGAAAGAATGGGACATATTGCTCTTGCAACTCCTGTTTCACATATTTGGTATTTCAAAGGTGTTCCGTCATCAATGGGACTTATCATTGACCTTTCTCCAAGACAGCTTGAAAAGGTACTTTACTTTGCATCATATATTGTAACTGATCCGGGTACTTCAAACCTTATGCAAAATCAGATTCTTTCAGAGACTGAATATCGTGAGGCATATGAAAAGTATGGAGATAAGTTCAAAGCAGGTATGGGTGCAGAGGCTATCAAGACTTTGCTTGAAAGAATTGATCTTGAAGAACTTTCAAGAGAATTAAAGGAAGAGCTTGACGCTACACAAGGACAAAAGAAAGCAAGAATTATTAAAAGACTTGAAATTGTAGAGGCATTCAGACTTTCGGGTAACAGACCTGAATGGATGATTATGACTGTTATTCCGGTAATTCCGCCGGAACTTAGACCTATGGTACAGCTTGACGGCGGACGTTTTGCAACGTCTGACCTTAACGACCTTTACAGACGAGTTATAAACAGAAACAATCGTTTAAAAAGACTTCTTGAACTTGGCGCTCCTGATATTATTATCAGAAACGAAAAACGTATGTTACAAGAGGCTGTTGACGCACTTATCAATAACGGTCGTCGCGGAAGAACTGTAACAGGACCGGGTAACAGACCGCTAAAATCACTTTCGGATATGCTTAAAGGTAAGCAGGGACGTTTCCGTCAAAACTTGCTTGGTAAGCGTGTTGACTACTCAGGTCGTAGCGTTATCGTTGTAGGTCCGGAAATGAAGATTTATCAGTGCGGTGTGCCAAAAGAAATGGCTATCGAATTGTTTAAGCCTTTCGTAATGAAAGAACTTGTATCTCGCGGACTTGCACATAATATAAAGAGTGCAAAGAGAATGGTTGAGAGAACAAAGCCGGAAGTTTGGGACGTTCTTGAGGACGTAATTAAGGAGCATCCTGTACTTCTAAACCGTGCGCCTACACTTCACAGACTTGGTATTCAAGCATTTGAGCCAAAACTTGTTGAAGGACGTGCTCTAAAACTTCATCCGCTTGTATGTACGGCTTATAACGCCGACTTCGACGGTGACCAGATGGCTATCCACGTTCCTCTTTCACCGGAGGCACAGGCCGAGGCACGTTTCCTAATGCTTTCAGCAAATAACTTGCTTAAACCGCAGGACGGACACCCTGTAACTGTTCCTACACAGGATATGATTTTGGGTTCTTACTACCTGACAATTCAAAAGGAACATTATGACAGAATTATTGATACAATTCTTGATGATGAACCTAAAATCAATGTATTAATCGAAAGACTTTCTGATATGGAACAGGAAGAAAACGTTGTTATATACAATGAAGAAGAACCAATCAAGAGCTTTACTGATGTAAGAGAGGCTCTTAAATATATGAGAGAGTTGCCGGAAGTTGCAATGAATGAAACAGAAATTCACGCAAATCCTGTAACTTTGGTATTACCTAATAAATCACTTCAAATTTCACTAAAGAAATTAATAAGTGAGGCTAAGAAACTTGTAATAAAGAAGTATACTACATTTGATGAGGCACTTCTTGCTTATTATAACCACGAAGTAACTCTGCACGAAAGAATTCTTGTTGAAGTTACAAAGAAGATTAACGGAGTAGAAAAGTCAAAACTTATCGGTACAACTGTCGGTAGAATTATATTCAATAATAATATTCCTCAGCATATCGGTTATATTGACAGATCAAATCCTGAAAATGAATTTGACCTTGAAATCGACTTTGTTGTAGGTAAGAAACAGCTTGGTAAAATTATTGATAAGTGTATCAGAGTTTGCGGTACTTCAGAAACAGCCGAAGTGCTTGATAAGATTAAGGCCACAGGTTATAAGTATTCTACAAGAGGTGCTATAACTGTTGCCGTATCAGATATCGAAGTTCCTGAAAAGAAACAAGTTATCCTTGCTGACGCTGAAAAGCAAGTCGAAGGAATTATGCAAAAGTATCAGATGGGTCTTCTTACAAATGAAGAACGTTATCAACAGACAATTAAAATTTGGGCAAAGGCTTCATCTGATGTCACAGACGCCATGATGGAACACCTTGGTGAGTTCAACCCAATCTTTATGATGGCTGACTCAGGTGCCCGTGGTAGCGTTAACCAAATTCGTCAGCTTGCAGCTATGCGTGGACTTATGGCGGATACACAGGGTAGAACAGTCGAAATTCCTATCCGTGCTAACTTCCGAGAAGGTCTTAACGTACTTGAATACTTCATTTCATCACACGGTGCGCGTAAAGGTCTTACAGATACAGCTCTTAGAACAGCCGACTCAGGTTACCTTACTCGTCGTCTTGTTGACGTATCACAGGATGTTATCGTTCGTGAAATCGACTGCGGTACTGATGAAGGCGAATGGGTAACTGAAATCACTGACGGTAAAGAAAGTATCGAACCGCTATATGACCGTATCGTCGGCCGTACAGCTATGCAGGATGTTATTCACCCTGAAACAGGCGAAGTTCTTGCAAAGAACGGTGAACTTATAACAGACGTACAGGCTAATAATATTGTTAATGCCGGTATCGAAAAAGTATATATCAGAAGCGTACTTACTTGTAAGTCAAAAATTGGTGTTTGTGCTAAATGTTACGGTACAAACCTTGCTACAGGTGAACTTGTTAATGTCGGTGAGGCAGTTGGTATTATTGCCGCACAGTCAATCGGTGAACCGGGTACACAGCTTACAATGCGTACTTTCCACGCCGGCGGTGTTGCGTCAGGCAGCGATATTACACAGGGTCTTCCTCGTGTCGAGGAACTTTTCGAGGCAAGACGTCCAAAGGGTCTTGCTATAATCTCAGAAATCGGCGGTACAATTACTGTAACAGAATCAAAGCGTAAGAGAGAAGTTACAGTTGCCAATGACCAGACAGGTGAAGCTAAGACTTACACAATTCCATACGGTTCAAGTATTAAAGTTCATGACGGTGACGTTATTGAGGCGGGTGACGAACTTACAATGGGTTCTGTAAACCCTAATGATATTCTTCATATCAGAGGTCCTCATGCCGTTCAGGTTTATATCGCACGTGAAGTTCAGAGAACATACCGTATGCAGGGTGTTGACATCAACGATAAGCACGTCGAAGTTATCACACGTCAAATGTTGCGTAAGGTTAGAGTTGAAGAGGCAGGCGAAACTGATCTTCTTATCGGTTCACTTGTTGATAAGTTTGAACTTGAAGAGGCAAACGAGAGAGTTAAGGAAAAGGGCGGTACTGAATTTGCAACTGCATCTCCTGTACTTCTTGGTATCACTAAGGCTTCTCTTGCAACCGAATCATTCCTTTCAGCCGCATCATTCCAGGAAACTACAAAGGTTCTTACAGATGCAGCTATTAAGGGTAAGGTTGACCCGCTTCTTGGTCTAAAGGAAAATGTTATCATCGGTAAACTTATTCCTGCCGGTACAGGTATGAGTATGTATAAAGATATTAATATTACTATTGACGGCGAAGAAGTTGACAACGAAGAAATAGAATAAAATAATTATGAACTGCTGTGAATTTTCACAGCAGTTCATTTTGTTTAAAAAAATTATATATAAAACTGATATAAATAGGCTGCTTTTTGTGCAAAAGGAAGAATTAATCATTAAAATGATATAAATTTAACATATAGGCTTGTATATTTT
>ENA-ORTQ01002808-ORTQ01002808.1-human-gut-metagenome-genome-assembly--contig:-NODE-2808-length-14363-cov-3.060316_pt1 | contig 14363 bp, 10 predicted proteins | sample MGYA00241912_ERZ509188 | MGnify/ENA primary metagenome ERZ509188 (study PRJEB26280, sample SAMEA2338849) | human gut metagenome | biome: human gut; feature: human-associated habitat; material: faeces...
GCTCTGGAGTCTTGAACAGTTTATGATCGAGAACCGGATATCCTTTCTGACGCAGGATTTCTACTTTCGCATCAAAAGCCTCATGGCATTTTTTATATTTCTTTCCACTGCCGCACCAGCATGGATCATTACGTCCGATTTTTGTTGACATTTCACTCTCTCCTTTTGTCTGTGACTGTCTCTATGGCAGCCCTTTTCTTTTGTAAAAATTTGCTCTGCTCCCATTTTATACTTGAAGCAGATAAATTGCAACAGATTTTCTTATAGAAGCCCCATAGAAGCCTCTACCCCGTTACTGTTCACGAAGTGAACCGTAACCCTACCCCAGCGCCACGTCCAGCACCATCATCAGCACAAACCCTGCTGCAAAAGCAAGGGTTCCAATATTACTGTGCTCTCCTTCACTAGATTCCGGGATCAGCTCCTCCACAACCACGTAGATCATAGCACCGGCTGCAAAGGATAACAGATAAGGAAGCACCGGCGTAATGTATTTCGCCAGCAAAAGAGTCAGCCCGCCTGCGATGGGCTCCACTGCCCCGGAAGCAGTTCCATAAACAAATGCCTTTTTCCTGCTCATCCCATTTCCACAAAGAGGCATGGAAATAATAGCTCCTTCCGGAAAATTCTGTATGGCAATTCCAATGGCCAGGGCAAATGCGCCCGCCATGGTCACCGTCTCATTTCCGGACAAAGCTCCCGCAAACACAGCTCCTGCCGACAGCCCCTCCGGAATATTATGCAATGTCACCGCAAGTACAAGCATTGTTGTTTTTTTTAAATTGCATTTTGGTCCTTCGTTTTCCTCACTGTCCAGATGAAGATGAGGCACTGTGCGGTCCATAAAAAGCAAAAATCCAATTCCAATCAAAAATCCAACTGCCGCAGGAATAAAAGCCAACCGTCCCATCCTAGCATTCATATCCATTGCCGGAATCAAAAGGGACCATACCGAAGCCGCCACCATCACGCCCGCCGCAAAACCAAGAAACCCTTTTTGCACCAGCGGATTCAGTTCCTTTTTCATAAAGAAAACACAGGCCGCCCCCAGGGTCGTTCCAAAAAAAGGGATCATCAGTCCCCAGAATACATTCATACGCACAAAACTCCTTTATATTCTACAATAGCTTATGCCGGAAAAAAGGTTCTGTACCAGATCTCTGCCGCATCCACGCGGCCAGGTACCATTCCTGCCCTTTTTATGTCCGGTCAAAAGCAGTCTCATTTAGTTAGAATATCCTAACTCATAATATCATATCACATTTCCCTCTGAATTCCCATACTGCTTATTGGTAATTTCTATCATCAATCCATCCAAAACATTTTCGTATGCCGCTCCAATGGTACGGAATCATTCTTGCCTAATATTCGTCCCTATGTTATACTTACTCCTTGCGGGTTACTGCATATTCAGGCAGTCCTGCGATCCTTACAAATTACTTCTCAGCACCTGGCAGATACACAGTTTAGAGCGTGCCCCCAAAATCAATCCCGCAATCTGCACACCCCCGCTTTGCGGTATATTTTGCCCGAAGTCCGTTGCTGCCCGGAGGCTGAGTTTTAGAAAAGAGGTATTCCATGGAACAGACAAAAGAACAGAAACTTGGCACAATGCCCTTGCCCCGTCTTATGGCTAGCCTTGCAATTCCTTCTGTAATTGCCCAGCTGATCAATGTTCTTTATAACATTATTGACAGAATGTACATTGGGCATATCCCCAAAGTTGGACCAATCGCACTGACAGGAGTAGGACTTACCTTCCCCATCATTATGCTGATCTCCGCATTCAGCGCATTTATCGGTGCAGGAGGTGCTCCCCTGGCTTCCATTGCCCTTGGAAAAGGTGACAAAGAACGTGCGGAAAAAATCCTGGGAAATGGTGTCAGCGTCCTTCTTATTTTCTCCATTTCCCTGACAATTATTTTCATGATTTTTAAGCGTCCCCTTCTGTTTTTGTTCGGGGCAAGTGACCAGACCATCACCTATGCGGTAAATTACATCACCATTTATCTCATGGGAACGATTTTCGTACAGTTTGCTCTGGGACTGAACATGTTTATTTCCTCCCAGGGACAGGCGCGGACTGCCATGCTTTCCGTACTGATTGGAGCCGTGATCAACATCATCCTTGATCCCATTTTCATTTTTGTATTGAATATGAATGTACAGGGCGCTGCCCTTGCCACGATTATTTCCCAGGCAGTGAGCGCAGTGTGGGTAGTAAAGTTTCTTCTCTCTGAGAAATCCGCCATCCGCATCCGCAGGAAAAACCTTGCCATTGACTTTTCCATTCTGAAAAATATTATGGCACTTGGAATTTCTCCTTTCATCATGCAGGCAACAGAAAGCGCCATCAACATTGTATTAAACCGCGGACTTTCCATTTACGGCGGAGACCTTTATGTAGGATCCATGACCATCCTGCAAAGCGTAATGCAGCTTGCGGTAGTTCCCATCCAGGGCTTTACCCAGGGCGTACAGCCGATTATCAGCTATAACTTCGGTGCCCGTAAGTTTGACCGTGTGAAAAAGACCTATCGTCTTACCATCAGCTTTACCTTTGCGGTTTCCACTATTTTCTGTCTTCTGACCGTATTTTGCCCGGGTATGTTCGCCGGAATCTTTACCTCTGACCCTGAACTGCTTGCACTGGTGAAAAAAGTAATGCCAATCTTCATGGCGGGAATTGCCATCTTTGGTATTCAGATGGGCTGCCAGACTACTTTCATGGGACTTGGACAGGCGAAAATTTCCCTTTTCATTGCCCTGCTTCGTAAGGTGATCCTACTGATTCCGCTGGCACTGATTCTTCCGAAATTCTTTGGTGTTATGGGAATTTATTACGCAGAACCAATTTCCGATATCACCGCGGCAACCACAGCCTTCACTATTTTCCTCTGCGTCCGCAAGAAAATCGTGTCCGAGGAAGCCCTTTCCAGGCTGGGATAAAACACAACTATCATAAAAAGAGAGTATCTTCTTACCTTCCCCAAAAGGAAAATGGTAAAGATACTCTCTTTTATATTTCATAAATTTCAGCCGAATTATTAATTACCGCTGTCCGTTCCTGCATCCGCAGCCCCATCTGTACTTCCCGCGGTGTCCTCGCTTCCGGACATGATCTTGCTCAGCTCATCGATCATCTCGTCATCCTTCAAGCGGAACTTAACCTCAACACGGCGGGACGCTTCCTTATCTACGTTTCCATTGGCATCCAGAATAGGGTTCGCCATGGAATGTCCGTTTACGGTAAGGTAATCCTGCAGATCCAGACTCTGGTCTGCAGTCAGGAATTCTCCCTGGATGTCCAGAAGATACTGTGCCACTGCAAGGGAACGTCTCTGTGACAGTTCCAGGTTGTACGCATAATCACCATCTGTATCCGTATAACCGTCAATGATGATCTCTGCAAGATAGCTCTTATATGTATCCTCCATCAGAACCTTGCAGTAAATGGGAAGTACGTTTCGAAGTGCTTCCTTACCAGCATCTGTAAGCTCTGACTCATTTACATCGAACAGAACGCTGGCATCCAGTGTAAGGGCACCAGTCTGGGAATCCAGATTTACATTGATGTTGTTGTTCTTGAACTCTTTCTGGAGAGCCTCTACAACCTCAGCTTTGACACCGATAATATTATCGATCTTGGTCTGCTGTTCACTGAGCAGTGTAGTCTTCTCATCCAGATCTGTCTGCTGCTGATCCAGAAGAGCCTGCTGCTCTTTCAGCTTGGCTTCCTGCTCTGCCAGTGTCTGGGCAAGGGCCGTGAGCTTCTCATCCTTGGTCTTAATGGTGCCTTCCTGTTCCTCAATGGTATTCTGCTTGGCAAGAAGATCTGCTGTATACTCTGCCTGAAGGGCCAGCTTCTCATCTCTCTCCTGAATACTCTCGTCGTAGCTCTTCTGAGCCTGAAAAAGCGTCAATGACATGATCAGTATGAAAAGAAGCAGAACACCGGCCATAACATCGGAGTAGGAGCGCCATACATTAAAGCCGTCCTCTCCTGATTTTCTTTTTTTGCGCATGTTTCTCTCCTCTTATCTGAATAAGCCGAATTTCCCTTTCTGTGCAGCTTTGGAAAGCTCCTTCATGTTCTTGTTGATCTCTTCCAAAAGAGCCTGCTGTCTCTCATTCTGCTCTGCGATCAGGTCCGCAAGCTTGTCCATGGAATCATTTCTTCCGCTTGCGATCAGAGATACATCTCTTGTGTTGGCTGCAGAAACCTCGCTAAGGAGACGTCTTACCTGCTCCATAGTCTTATAGGAAAGCCGCTGATACTGGGCAAAATCTTCCATCTGCGCGGTGAAATTCTCCGCCATCTTCTTGTTGGCCTGGATCAGATCTGCACTTTCCTGACCTGCAGAAGACACCTTCTCAATAGAAGCAGCTGCTGTCTCCACATATTTCTGCATTGCCTGATTACATGCAACCCAGAACTTGGCTGCGGATTTCTCTGCATCCTTCAGGTAATCCACAACATGCTGGTAATCCTGCTGCTGCATCTTCTGGATCTCCTGATTCTCGGAAAGGATGCGGTTGGCTGTGGACATATACCGTGTCTGCATGCCGCCCATCTCCTTCACCATATCGGTGATGGCCTTATCCTGCTTCTCATAGGTCTCAGAAAGCTTCTGACTCATAGTCTGATACATGGCAGAGGTATAAGCCGTATTCTCCTTCTGGGCCTTCTTCAGCTGGTCAAGAGCCAGGTTGAAATCACGGAACTGCAGATGGAAGGAATTGTTCATCTGCTTCAAAAACTCATCGGAAATATCCCGGATGGCATCCTCCTGGCATCTGGTCACAGAAGCCACCAGCATATCCAGAGAATCGTTCATCTTCTGGAAGGTAGGGGTAATGACCTTTTCAAAGCTGTCTGCCATCTGAACGGAAAATTGCTCTGCCATCTGCTTCATGGCACTTGTCTGCAGCTTCTGGCTTGCAAGAAGCAGGTTCCTGGATTCATTCTCCGCAGTAGGCATTACACAGGAGTGGAATTTCTCAAGGAATGCCTGCAGTTCCTCTGTCATGGAAGAATACTCTCCTTTCATGCCAAAGGTATATACAATGGAAAAAGAAATACCATAAATAGAGGTAAGGAACGCTACCTTAATACCTTCTACCAGCGCTGCCACAGAGGAAGTCATGGCGCTGTAGTCTGTAGGCTGGAAATCACGAAGTCCCCATACCAGACCAAGGAAGGTTCCCAGAATACCGATGCTGGTGAAAATATCCGGCACCATTTCCAGAAGCTTCTTGTGGATGTGGATATCCAGCTCGTCTTCATTGATAAACTCCTCGATATCTCCAAGACCTTCCTTACTGTTGTTGATGCTGTCTGTGAAGCTGTCCATCTTCTGATCCAGATATTTATCATCAAACAGTTCTCCTAAGTAAGTGAGATTCTTCGGGTCGGTCTTGCCCGGAGTCTTGAACATGCTGTTCAGTTCTTCTACTGCCCTGTGAAATGCAGAGCCAAGATTGTTCATGCGGAACATTCCGCCGAACATTGCGATCATGTACAGTACTGCGATCACCGCCAGGAATACGAAATTGTAAATGGTGGATGATACATTTCCTCTGCCTGCGTATAATGTCAGCGCAGTGGTACCTGCAAGGACCGCAACAAACAATACAGAATGTGTTATTTTTTTCTTCATTGTCTGCCTCCCCATGTTTAATTTTGATGTTAGGGTCAAAAGGTCTTTTGCCCCTAACTTGATATCCACGAATTGCTCCGCTGCAAAGCAGCTCCCGCAATTCTCGAACATTCGGAATCCGCTGATTTACTACGTAAATCGCTACTTCCTTATGTTCGGCGGGTCCCAAGTTCAAAAGCCTTATCATGCAAGCATGAACGGCTTTTTGACCTTTTGCCCCTGATATCATCATATATTGTGAATTATAGTATATTTTTATTATAATATCACAATTTTCTAATAATAACAAGTCGCCAGGCATAATTTGCATTACTATAAAAAATACCAGGCTAAAAAAATACCCCTGTCCGGTAAAAAGGCCTGTTTGACTGTCTTTTCACATAGACAAGGGTATTATAACATATCACATATTTTCAGGCGTAAACCTTATCTTCCTCCAGGAATCTGGCTTTGCCATCTTTTACTTCTACTAAATTGATGCTGCAGTTGGGCGGCACGCATCCATGCCAGAAATGCTCCGGATCCTGATACAGATTCTGAAGCAGCGCCCGCACTGCACATCCGTGGGAAGATACCAGCACGGTCTTATCTGCCAGAGAAGGATCCGTGGTTTTCTCCACCCAGAAATCCCTGGTCCGCTTCAGCACATCCTGAATATTTTCCCCATTGTTGGGACGTGGGAATTTCAGAGGATCCTTGAAAAACAGATCAAATTCTCCGCAGTCTGACTCCATGGCATCGCCTTTTCGCATCACATGGCCTTCCAGATCTCCGAAATTAATCTCCTGGATCCGCGCATCCGGTATCGTTGGAACATCCCTGCCCCCAAGTACCAGAGCCGCTGTCTGTCTTGCCCGGGTAAGAGGGCTGGTAAAACAGATGTCAAAATCCACATCCCGCAACACCTCTCCCGTCTTTTTCGCAAGGTCGATTCCCTCCTGTGCAAGAGGAATATCCGCTGCCCCCTGGGCCTTATGCAGATGATTCCAGGGAGTCAGCCCATGTCTTATCACATATAAAAGCATCAGCTTCTCAACTCGATTCCAAGTCCTTCCAGACCATTTAAGATTTTCTTCATTGCTGCAGAAATCTCGCTCTCCTCCAGAGTCTTGTCATGATCACGGAATACAAGGGCATAAGCCATAGACTTGTAGCCGCCTCTGATCTGGCTTCCTTCGTAGATATCAAACAGCTGATAGCTCTCCAGGATCTTTCCGCCGCGCTGTACCAGAATATCCTCGATCTGTCCTGCAAGAACGTGCTTCGGAACCAGCATACTGATGTCACGGGTTACAGCCGGATATTTGGCAATTCCAGTGAACTTGTGGTTGAAGTTTGCAAACTCCAGAACGCTCTTAATATCAATCATTGCAATATATGCACGGTCGCCGATTCCGTAATTGTCAGCAACCAGCGGATGAACCTCTCCAAGGTATCCCACAACAGTGCCTTCATAGATCATGTTGGCCTGTCTTCCAGGATGAAGGAACGCCTTCTTGCTTGCAGGATCATATTCCATTTTCTTCTTCATGCCGATCTTTTCAAAGAATTCCTCGCAAACACCCTTCATGTCAAAGAAATCACCGTTTCCGTACATTCCAAGTGTGAACATGGTTCTCTCATTCGGCAGTTCTGTAAGCGGCAGAGCCTTTGGCAGATAAACATTTCCAAGCTCGTACAGGCGAACGTCTTTGTTTCTTCTGTTGTAGTTGGTTGCAAGGGAAGAAAGCATTCCGTTCAGGGTGCTGGTACGCATGATGCTGTAGTCCTCACCAAGCGGATTGCTGATGGTGATCACCTGGCGGAGCATATCATCCTCCGGGATTCTTAACTTGTCAAATACCTTCGGGCTTTCGAAGGAGTAGGTCATGCCTTCGGAAAATCCGCAGTACTCTGCGATATCTCTTGCAATGTTCTCAATGCGAAGCTTAAATGGCATTTTTCCTGTGGTAGCTTCACCGGACGGTAAAGTAGTCGGGATCTTGTCATATCCGTAGAAACGTGCAACCTCCTCAGCAACATCTGCCATGCAGTGGATATCCTGACGGAAGGTAGGTGCTACGATCTCATTTGTTTCCTCATCATAGGCAAGCTCAATTTTTGCAAGATAGCCAAGCATCTCTTCTTTGGAAAGATTGGTTCCAAGAAGTCCGTTGATGCGGTCTGGCTCAAATTTCACACGGGATGGCTCACTTACTTTGCTGCAGATGTCAACCATTCCTCCAACAACCTCGCCGGCGCCAAGCTCTTCCATCAGCTGGCAGGCTCTGTCGATTGCGGCTTTTGCATTGTTTGGATCAAGGCCTTTCTCGAATTTACCGGAAGCATCTGTACGAAGTCCGATTCTCTTGGAGGAAAGTCTGATGTTGGTTCCGTCGAAGCATGCTGCCTCGAAAAGAACGGTGTGCACATTGTCTGTGATCATGGAGTTCTCGCCGCCCATGATACCAGCGATTCCAACCGTCTTCTCGCCGTCGCAGATCATCAGCACGTTCTCATCCATGGTACGCTCCTGGCCGTCAAGAGTGACGAATTTCTCGCCCTCGCCAGCACAGCGGACAACGATCTCATGGTTTGCAATGGTGTCAAGGTCGTAAGCGTGCATTGGCTGTCCGAACTCTTCCATTACATAGTTTGTAATATCAACCAGGTTGTTGATCGGGCGGATTCCGTTGGAAGCCAGGCAGCGCTGCATCCATTTCGGGGACGGTCCGATCTTTACATTTTTTACCACTCTTGCACAGTAACGCGGGCAAAGCTCCGGTTTCTCTACAGTTACTTTCACGTAGTCGGATGCTTTCTCATCGTTTCCTGTCACCTTTACTTCCGGCGGGCAGAATTTCTTGCCGAAGGTAGCGGCTGCTTCTCTTGCGATTCCAAGAACGCCGTAGCAGTCTACACGGTTGGAAGTAATCTCATATTCAAATACAACGTCGTCAAGTCCAAGTGCCTTGATTGCACTCTCGCCCACAACTGCATCTTCCTGGAAAATATAGATTCCGTATTCCGGAGCTTCCGGATACATGTCGCGGTTGCTTCCAAGCTCTTCGATGGAGCACATCATACCGTTTGACGGAACTCCGCGAAGCTTGCCGGCTTTGATCTTGATTCCGCCAGGTGTCATTTTGCCGTCATGGCCGCCGGCTACACGTCCGCCGTCCAGAACAACCGGAACCTTGTCTCCTTCTTTAACATTTGGTGCACCGGTTACGATCTGAATGGTCTCGCTGCCGATATTTACCTGGCAGATGATCAGCTTATCAGCATCCGGGTGCTTCTCGATCTTCTCGATCTGTCCGATGACGATTTTGTCAAGGTCTGCGTCAAGCTTGGTAAATCCCTCTACCTTTGTACCTGACAGGGTCATTGCATCTGTATATTCCTGTGCGGTTACATCAAGATCCGGCACATACATTTTCATCCAAGATAATGAAGTATTCATTTATTTAATCCTCTTCTCACTTTTTATTTATTAGAGCCTTTTTCAAACATGCTCTAGAACTGTTTCAGGAAACGGATATCGTTCTCATAAAGCAGGCGCATGTCATCGATCTCATATTTCAGAAGGGCAATACGCTCAAGACCTACACCGAATGCAAAGCCTGTGTACTCATCCGGGTCAATGCCGCACATGCGAAGTACGTTGGGATGAACAGTTCCGCAGCCAAGGATTTCAATCCAGCCGGAGCCTTTACAGAAACGGCAGCCTTTTCCGCCGCACTTGAAGCAGGAAACGTCAACCTCTGCACTTGGCTCTGTGAATGGGAAGTGGTGCGGTCTGAATTTGGTTTTTGTCTCAGGTCCGAAAAGCTCTTTGGCAAATACTTCCAGAGTTCCTTTCAGATCTGCAAAGGTAATGTTCTTGTCAATGACAAGTCCCTCGATCTGATGGAAGGATGGAGAATGGGTTGCATCCACCTCATCAGAACGGAATACACGACCAGGTGCGATCATACGGATTGGCAGCTTGCCTTTCTCCATGGTACGGGCCTGTACCGGGGAAGTCTGGGAACGAAGAAGGATGGAGTCATTGATAAAGAAAGTATCCTGCTCGTCTCTTGCCGGATGGTTCTCCGGGATGTTCAGTTTGGTGAAGTTGTAGTCTGCATACTCCACTTCCGGTCCTTCTACAATCTCATAGCCCATTCCGATGAAAATACGCTCCACCTCTTCCAGGGCGATGCTGTTGGGATGACGATGACCGATTCTGGATTTCTTTGCAGGAAGAGTTACGTCGATGACCTCGGCTTGCATTTTCTCTTCTCTGACTGCTTCCTCTAATTTCTGTCTGGATTCTTCCAGAAGACCCTCGATCTTGGCTCTTGTCTCATTTACAAGCTGTCCTACTTTCGGTCTTTCTTCCGGTGATACGTCCTTCATTCCTTTTAAGATTGCGGTCAGTTCACCTTTTTTTCCAAGATATGCAACGCGCACATCGTTTAACTTGTCCAGGCCTTCGGATTCCTCGATCCGGATTCTGGCGTTCTCAGCCAGTTCCTGAAGTCTCTCTTTCATATCCATGGTTCATTTCTCCTTTATTCTTATGATCTGCCAGAAGAGTGGAAGGAAGGAAAGGAAATCTCGGCATAGCCGATATTTCCTATTGTAAAAGTGGATTGCTCCGCGCTTCGCGCTCCCGCAATCCACCCCATATTCACAATCCGGCCTATCGGCCTACTTGTTCATATGGGGTAGCCTGGGCAATATCTGTGCCTGCGTGCAAGCAAGCTTTCACGCAGGCACAGCTGCTGCCCAGACTTTTACAATAAAAAAGCTCCGTCCCCAGCTAAAGGGACGAAGCATATCCGCGGTACCACCCTGATTCCTGTGTATACAGGCTCTCTCGCCGCTTAACGCGCAGCATCACGTCGCTTCCTACTGAATCTTTCAGAAACGCGGCTCCGGTGCGAAACTCAGAAACTATCTGAACTTAAGGAAGCTTACAGCCGATGACTTCCTCTCTCTGGAAGAAAATAATTTCCTAAAAACACCTTCCTGGCTTTTTCTCTTTTATTACTATGCCACAGGAAAGCAAATCTGTCAAGGGCTTTCTTTTTCTTTCTTTTTGGCTTCGGAGGATTGTGTTTTCTTCTCCGGCACTTTCTCCAGAAGCTTTCTTTTCTCTTTTTCGATTTCTTTTTCCGCTTCCTCGTGCTCCCGGCTTAACATTTCCCGCACAGATGCCTGGGCCAGCCGGAACTGTTTCTCAAAGTAAGAATTGATCTCCGCACCGTACAAAAGCAGGTTCATGCAGATGTACAGCCACAGCATTACCATGATCAGTGCCGTCAGGCTTCCGTACATATTGCTGAAGCCTGGAAACAGCTCGAAATACAGGGAAAAGAAATAGGAAAACAAGGACCATCCCGCTGCGATCAGCACCGCTCCCGGCACCTGGCTTTTGAAGGTTGCCTTGCGGTTGGGAAGCATTTTATACAGAATCAGGAAGATCAGAAACAGGCCGGCAAACACAAGGGCTGTCCTGGCTCCGATCACCTTGCCGATGATTTTTCCCACAAAAGGAATGTATTTCAGCGCCATGGCCTGGATCTGGTTTCCCAGTACCAGAAGAAGGAGGCTGGCAATGATGGCAACGCTGAACATAAAAGTATATACCACTGCATACAGCCGGGTCATCAGCCAGTTACGGGTCTCCTTTACATGGTAAATGGTGTTCAGCCCATTGGTAAGGGACTGCATGGCTTTCCCCGCAGACCACAGTGCCATGATAGCGGAAATAGGCACCACTGCCGTGCTTCTTCCATAAACCTCAGATACAATGGTAAGCACAAAATTCTGTATATTATGGGGCACAAATGCCCGGATGGCCTCGCTGACCATGTTGTACGTCAAAGGCGTGTAACGGATCATAGTTGTAAGAAACAGAATAAACGGAATGAACGACATGATCAGAAAGTACGCAGCCTGGGCTGCATATGCGCCCACATGATCCCCGTTTGCCCGCTGCATGAACCCACGGATCAGCTGGACAACGCTCTGTTTTTCTTTCTTCTTATCCATACAATTGCTCCTGCTGTTACTGCGATAGGCGGTGCAGGACCTGATATAGCAAACATTAAACATCTGCTGCATTTAAGTACCCCTGCCAGTCTATCGCGCAATTTTTTTGTATCATACCATGAAATGGGATTTCTGTCTACTGTCTGCCTGGATATTGCCTGCCATCGGAAAATTTATTCGTACCTGTCCAAGGTAATGTCCCGGAAAAAATATTCCAGGATTTCCTGCCAGCTGTAACCTTCTTTTGCCATCTCATTGGCTGCCGTCTGGCTCATTCCCACGCCATGCCCGAAACCGCCGCCTGTGATTTCCACGCAGCCGCCTTTATTTGCCTTCAACTGAAAATAAGAGCTTGGCAGAAGGCTTCCCCCAGTCACGGTGCTTCCATCTTTTTCCGTGATGGTCTGGCCCTGCGGGGACAAAAATTCCCGGATTTCGTATTCCCCTTCTAACTGCACCGCCTCCTTTTCTGTGGTGATCTGAAGCCCGGTTACGGCACCGCTTTCACTTTTTTTCACCACCTGTATGGATTCCAGGCTTTCACTGCCGGTCAGATTCCTGGTTCTCTCTTCCAGAACCGTCCAGGGAATTGTCACCTTCCAGCTACTCCAGGGAGCGTTCTGATCAAACTCGCATTCCACGCTTTTCAGATAGGAGGATGACGTCCCGCCCCAGATTTCGTCCGTGCTGGTTCTGCCGGATGAGGTGGAAAAATAATAGGCAGTTACTGGCTTTCCGTCCTGGCACATGATCTGGCCGCTGGTTTCTCTTACTGCCTGGCTGGTTTTGTCTGTGGGCGCAATGTTGCCATAGACCTGGAAATTCACGCTGTCATCCACATCTGCCCCGTATTCTTCCTGAAGGCTGCCCTCTTCCATCTGGCATACAGCATAGGTTCTGGCACATACTGCCTGTGCCATCAGGGCCTGGCCTTCGTAGGAGGCCGGCATCTCGCTTGGAACCACGCCTTCCAGGTAGGTTTCCAGGGGAAGTTCATTGATCAGAAGCAAGCCCTGGGGCGTATTTTGAATTTCCAGGGTTCCGTAGTAAACCGGCGGACTCTCCTGTCTTTCTATGGAAGTGATGGTGATTCCCGCTTCTCCGCCGCCCAGGACAAGTTCGCCCTGGGAAAGTTCGGGGGAATCTGGAGTATACTCATAATCTGCTCCGTTTAAATTCAAAGTCACAGAGGAATGATAATAAGATTGATAGCCTGAATCCATGAGAAGCACACGGATTTTTCCTGACAGCGTAGAAAGTCTCTCATCCCCAGATTCAGCAATTTCTGGAAGGTCATCGTTCTCCGTTGCCTCAGCGCTTCCAGTATTCTGCATACCAACCGCCATTCCGCTCTCAATCCCTCCCGCCCCGGCAATTCCCAGCACACATCCTGTCCAGGTTTTCCAGCCTTCTTTTTCCCTGGCGCGGTTCACCTCCGCCGCCTTATGAAACAGCAGCAGCCACCCCAACAGCACAATGAGAAAATAATTAATTTCATAAAAAAATCTGGTCTTCTTCATACAGTAAATATATGAAGAAGACCAGACAAACATGTCCTTATATATGGGAATATTGCCACAGGCAGCCTGTCCTTTTATTTGCGCACGCCAAACTTATATGCAGTAAAGGACTGGTATTTCTCTCCGACTTCCAGTACAGGAGAATGGAAGGTCTCCACATTCACTGCGTTTGGCTCCACCTGTGTCTCCAGACAGAAGCCCTCACGCTTGTTGTAAACATGTCCGTTCTTGCCTTTCTCATCAATGACGAAATTGCCTGCATAGAACTGCACGCACGGACAATCAGAAATTACATCCATCGTAATACCAGATGCCTCATTATAAGCAGATGCGATCACTCTTCTGCTGCCCTTGGCGTAATTGTCGGTCACATAGTTGTGGTCGTAGCCGCCAGTAAACTTCAGCTGCTGGAAATCGGCGTCAATCTCGTCACCAATCTTCTTAGCCTTGTTAAAGTCCATTGGAGTGCCCTCTACCGACGCATACTCACCTGTAGGAATGGAAAATTCATCCACCGGAGTGTAATCCTTGGCATGAATGGTAACATATGTATCCAGAACCTTGCCGCTGCCCTCTCCTGCAAGGTTAAAGTAAGAGTGGTTGGTCATGTTGGCCACGGTTGCCTTGTCGCTGATGCCGCCGTAATAAATCTGGATGGCATTGTCCTCAGTCAGCTCATAAGTAACGGAAACCTCAAACTCTCCCGGAAATCCGTTCTCCCCGTCCGGGCTGACCCTGAAAAAAGTAACTGCATTTTTATCCTGATCGGTATTCTTCACAGTCCAAATCTTCTTCTCGAAGCCATTGGGACCGCTGTGAAGATTGTTGTCATTCTCATTCTTTCCTAACTGATATTCCTGTCCATAAAGGGAAAATTTCGCGCCTCCGATACGGTTGCCGCTTCTTCCGATAATGGCTCCGAAAAAGCATCCGTTCACCTCATACTGCTGAACGTCATCATAGCCAAGCACTACATCTATAAGCCTGCCGTCCTTATCCGGAACAACCACCTTCACAAGGATGGCACCGTAATCCATAACCTCTGCATAAGCGCCCGACTGATTCTCAAGATGATAGAGAGTAATCTCCTCGCCGGAGGTTAATTCCCCAAATTTCTTTGCTGTAACACCCATGTTACCTGCCTCCTGATTCTAAAAAATCC
>ENA-ORTQ01002819-ORTQ01002819.1-human-gut-metagenome-genome-assembly--contig:-NODE-2819-length-14334-cov-4.754254_pt1 | contig 14334 bp, 12 predicted proteins | sample MGYA00241912_ERZ509188 | MGnify/ENA primary metagenome ERZ509188 (study PRJEB26280, sample SAMEA2338849) | human gut metagenome | biome: human gut; feature: human-associated habitat; material: faeces...
CATGAATCAGGCTTTCCTTAGTCGTCTCACTCTTGGACACCAGCACAATGTTTTCCGCTCTGGGGTTCGCGTAGCTCTGCGTAATACAGGATTCAAACCAATTCTGCACTTCTGCAATCACAGGGATATTGTAGTTGATTGCCAAAAAAGAAAGATACGGCATCTTCGGGTTGACATCCAGATTGATGTTCGCCTTACTGATGCTCGCACCCAATTCAATCTTCTGGCCGTCTCGTTCAAAAATCAGTCCTGTCTTCTTGCCACCAAGAGTGCGCCACAGAAGAGACTCAAAGACAATTTCTTTCTTGAGCGAAATGTAATACTGGTACTCCTTCTCGCCTACACGGAAGAACACCTGAAAAATCGTAGGTTCATTCGCAGAGCTTTCGTCCAGCATAAAAGGCGCCACACTGCTGCCCTGCTGAAAAATCATCGGCTGTCGATTCTTCTCTAACGCATGAATCGGCTTTACGACAAGGTTAATCAGGCAAAAGAATGCCTGAAGCAGATTTGTCTTACCGCCACCATTAGGGCCATAGACCGCGCTGACCGGAAGCAAATCTTCCGCTTTCTCCTGCCGAATCAAGGCATCCTGAAACTCCGGAATTGCCATTGCACGGAAATCAAATGTCGTTTCATCCTTATAAGACTTAAAATTCTGAAAAGAAAATTGGCAAAGCATTCTTTCAACTCCTTCCTGTTATTAGTATACCTCATTTTCAATTTTTATTCCAGCATTTTAGAAAATTTCATTCTTGTATAAGTTTTATAGAACGAAACCGAAGAGTAAAAAGTTTTTATTTATACAAAAAACGGAGCTTCCCGCAGCATGGTATCACCTCGCAGATGTGAGTTACTTGTTATTATTGTACCTTCTTTCCACTCACAAAATAAGACGCAAAATGCCCGCTGGCTCTTGATAAAGAAAGCCAGACCTGTCTGATCGGACGAAAACCATCCCAAATGTCGAAACTGGATTTATTGCAGTCTGTAATGATTTTTCCATTCGGCATAATGAATTTGAAGGGCGGATATCGAAAATACGCTGCCTTTGATCAAATCGCCCTATAAGAAATCCCAAAAAACAGTTTATTATCATTCTATTAGATTTCGATCTATGGATAACAGTGTCATAAACCACCAGATAGAATGCTATGCGTTTTTATAGTAGTTCCTCCCGAACAATTTCTATTTGATTCATAACATCCTGATAAATCACAAAAAGAGGTGTTTTTTATGACAATAGCAAAGAAGCTCCCACTTTTAGCACCTTCCATTCATACGTTTGAAGTGAATGGAACGTACACCGATTGCGAAGCGAAACGCACTGTATTTATGGCAATTCAAAAAATGGTATCCGCTGGATAATACTATCGGATTCCGTATTACGCTGCGAATGCAACAAATGCCACTGTAATCGCCAGTTCAATGACCAGAGGCATCTTATGTGCACCGAACAGCTTCCGGGCCGCCTCCTTTTCTTCTTCCACCTGCTCCGCAGAAATTTTTTCAGGACACAGGATGGCGATCACCTGCGACAGCAGAACGCTGCTGAAAACTGCATACAGATATTCTTTCTTGCTACTCTTGGATGGCTTGGTCAGGATGGTCATTTTCAGACCATCGGCTGTGTTTTTCAGCTGATAGGTACCGCGCTTTTTGCTGTAAAAGGTCACGGCATCCTCAGTATCCGTAACCTGTTCAACGTCCGGGTTGGCAAATCCGCGACGGATGCGGTCTACGGCTTCTTCCCAGTTCATTCCTTCCGGCAAGGGCAGCTGGCCTCTGTCATGCTCCGGGCCATAGACTTTTTTATAGACATCATCCCGGAAGCTAAAATAGATTACTGCAGCGATCAGAAGCCCCAAAAAGACGGATACCGCTCCGGCACCGGTTGCAACACCTGTCACCACGCCCACAACGAACCCCAGCAGCAGCCAGATCTTTAAGGAATCCAGCGCAATGCTTCTGCGCGCAGATGCGGTAAACAGTGGATGAAATCCGCTCAGATTTTTGGATTTTCCTTTGGCTTTTTTAGCTTCTGCACTGCCATCATAGATTTCAAATCGTTCTTTCATGATGTTTCCTCCCATCTCAATGGATGCATAACCTATTCCGTTCGGAATGATTCAAATGAATCATTTTGATGCTTTTATTATAAAGCGTTGATTGGACATCAAGATTGTCCATCCGGCAAACTTCCATTGGGATTTTTCTATATAGCCTTACATAGAAAAACCGCCCCGGCTTCCTGCTATGGAAACCGGGGCGGTTCGTTTACTTTATGGGTGCTTTTTCAAACACTCAATGCCTACCAACTGGCATTCAGTTTTTGAAGTTTTAGTCATATCTGTATTTAGAGGACTTTCCATACACCTTCCGGAGCGATTTTTTCAGGCTGACCACTGTTTCTTTGATGATCTTTGCCTCATCGGCGGAGCAATCCGCAAGCTGTTCGGTCATCCAGCTGTCGAACACTGGCTTTGCTTTTTTGATTTCGATGCACAGCAGCTCGTCCGCTGAACAGTCCAGCGCGTTGATGATGTCGATTAGCGTTTTCACGCTGGGCACGGAGTTTCCTGTTTCGATATGGCTGATGTGCGTGACCACCACGCCGACCTCATTGGCCAGCTGCTCCTGCGTCATGCCCTTTGCAAGGCGGCAGGCACGGATGCGTTTTCCGATGTCGGCGTAGTCCACCATAGTACAAGTACCCTCCGTTCAGTGAAATGATACTTGTATTGTATGTGCAATCGACCGAGATTGTAATAACCCGAACGTGCAGTGGACTTATAAGTTCATTAAAGACTATTGCCTTTTTGCATTTTTTCGCGCAATGCAGCGATCCAGATACTCTGAGATAGAGTTGCACAGAAGTTGCTTTTTCTCATACTGTATGGCATATACCTTTCCATCATGGCTTACTGCCGTAATAATACCATCTATGCCCTGATTTTCAAGAACAAAGCAATCCTTCGGAAAATTTGGATTCAGATTGCGCTCTTCCTTGGTTACATGCACAACATCTAGAGATTCAGGCACATTCAGTCCTGTCCATTCTGTTGCATAAAAACTAATGGCACCATAACTTTTTACATAATCAATAAATTCTTCAGGAAATTTCAGGCCAAGCTCTTTCTGAGCCGCTTGAATCTGGCTCGTTTTACAGCCTTTTAATTTGTACAGATGTTCAATTTTACTGATTTTTTCAACGATATTTTCCATTACGAACTGCTCCTTTCTGTTGCACGGTTTTCCCAATGCTCAGCACGCTCAACACCAAACACAGCTCGATCTATTTCGGATTCACCGGACTTATGGTGCAGAACATGATAGTTTTCCTTGCCGCGGTGTTCTTCCTGTGTAAGCTCTGCTAACGGACTGTCTGCATGCTGTCCAATGTGATGAAGCTCGATTACTTTTCCGTCTTTATTGTAAGGAGAGAGTCCCTGCTGCACACGTTCTCGGTTGGTACGCCCCATTTCATCTTTCTGCTCCCAATCGATATCACCGCGAATAAGACATTTACGACCATTGATTTCAGCTTCTTGTAATCCAGCTTTTTTGTAGATTTCATACTCTTCCATGGAGCTAATTGCATCTATGATCTCATCCGACCAGCCGGTTTCTTTTTGGATCATTGCTTTTTCCGCCGCAGAGAGTCCTTCGTTCTTTATTTCCCCGACGCCATCCGTTAGTTTCGTTTTGACTCGAGCATCCTCAATTCTTACCGGTCTTGCCATCCTCGGCAGTTCTTCCCTGCCGGGACGCTCATAGACGATATTGATATCTGGTCGTTTTTCGTAGGGTATCTCCGGCCCGGGCAGTTTCTCTTGTCCGGGACGCTTATTGATGCGCTCCAGTGGGCCATTTTTAATGATATCACCGTCTATCGGCTTTGGAAATTCTTCTCTGCACGGGCGGCACAAAGCAGACTGCTCCGCACTCTGCTCGAGTGCGCCGCCTGCCGCTTCCGCCGTTTCAGCGCTGTCTGCTACTTCCGCAGCAGCAGATGCAATTTTATCTAGCATTATCCAAACATCCTTTCTTTCTGATGCATAAGACACAAGTCCTGAATCGGTTTGTTTTCGGGATGCTTCTCATGTTCCAGAATACAGACGCAGCTGGTGATCTTGTGGAGTTCTTCGGTCTGGAACCCGGCAAAATAGATGGATAGATTTTCCTGCACCAGTTGTCCCAGCTGTTCCACCGACTGATAATCCGTCGTGCCACGGAACACGTCATGATACGCATAGCTTTCCCGAATAAAATCCGCCAGCGCCCACTGGTAGATGCTGTTCTGTTTTTCCGCATTTGTCAGCAGGTCGTGCCGGACTTTAGCAGAAACGTTCACCCGGCAGAGCTTTTCCTTCAGGTTCTCTTTTTCCTCAGGGGCAAGCTGCGGCTTGAGCAGGATGTGAAGGATGGCATCATACCGGCTCTTGCGGTCTGGAACGGAAGGCTTCGGTCTGGACTGCACAAATCCTCTGCTCTCATATTTGGGCAGCGCGCAGAGGACGGCTTCCTGCCAGTCGTTCTGGTACACCGCCGCCACACCGGTGGGCAGCTTGGAAAGTTCTTCATCCTGCACATCCTTCAGCGCCATTGCGCCGCCGGTTATCTCGCGGTCGTTCTCTTCCGGCAGGCGCAGGACGATTTTCGTATTGGTGTTGCGGATTGCGGCCGTATCCAGCAGGTTGGGTGCCTGATCCACGATGATGAAGCCTTCGCCGTAAGTACGTATCTCTGCAATGGCATTGGTGAGCATCTCCACTGATTTACCCAACAGATTCGCAGACTCGGTACTCTGCTCCGTGGAGGTTTTTTTGAGCAGGTTGTGCGCTTCTTCCAGAACAGTGATGTGTCGCAGCGCCCGGTTCATGCCCGTTGCATTGGCCATGCGGTATTCTTGCAGCTTGAGCACAACAAGACCCATGATGAGGGATTTGGTCTCCATAGAGCCTACCCGGCTCAAATCAATGATGGCATTTTTATCAAACAAGTTTGCCATCGGCATCTCATCGCTGACAAAGATGCAACCATTGATGCCGTTGGTCAGCGATTTCAGGCGGGTGGAAAGCGAGCCAATGTAGTCGCCTTTGGTGTCTGCGGAGTAATCGGAAGAATGGATCGTTTCTTTCAGTTCCCGCAGCACGTCCGCAAAGGTCGGGAACAGGCCCGGCACCTCAGTATTTTCGGACAGTTCCATATCCCAGCCTGCCGAGACATACGCTCGCTCGATGGAATCCTTGAGCACTGCCGGCATGGCGGCATACATCGGCCAACAGACGTTGAAGATCTCCACGATGCGGTCAATGTGTTCCAGTACATGAATGCCCTGCGGGAAGGCGAATGGATTGATGCGGAGCATCTCACCCAGCTGCGGGTTTGTGCCGAAGCACCGCACCAACGGGAACACGCGGCGGTATTCACCCTTAGCCGGTTCCACCACAAGGAACGAAACATCCTTTTGCTGCGCCTCCGACAACAGATGGTACACGGCATTGGATTTGCCCGAGCCGGTGGAACCGGTAACAAAGGTGTGCATAGTCAGACTGTTCACATCCAGCCGGACCTCGGTGCCGGTCTTTTGTCCCAGATGGTACACCTCGCCCAGCAGGATGCCGCTGTCGGTATTCTTTTTCCGGGAGATGACTTCCTGCGCAAAGGCTGCGTGCTCCACCACCGGCAGGCCCCGCACCGAATGACGGGGCAGGCCCATGTGAAGCGCAAGCTCATTGGTGCTGACCAGTGCAGTGGAATCCACAGCCACCTGCCGGACGCCCTGATAGTCAATGCCCTGATACACGAACAGCGGGTGGAGGAAGTGCTGCAGATACTCCATGAGCTGCACTACCCTGTCGTGCTCCGACCACGAGTTGACCGCGCTCTTTTCGATGCCGCTGTTCTCACCTGCCACAACGGCCTTGTACGTGTTGGCTGCTGTTTGCGCATCCGCCGTCGTCTCCCCAAGGAAGTATGCGGCAAAATTCCACATACCGATGCTCTCGCACTCGTCGATGCGTTTAAGATGTTTTTTCAGGCGGTCCAGCGTACCGGTCAGGGTCGCGTTCTGCGCGTTCAGCGTAATAGCGCGGGAATTGCCGAAGGTATTCGTCATCGACTCGGTGTTGACCAGATTGAAGGTTTCTCCAATCGTTTCTGCCGTGCTGTGGGTCGTGCCGCTCACCGTGCTGTGGGTCGTGCCATAACTTTCAGTGGTGCTATTGCTCCCGGTGGTGCCGTTACTTTCGGTAGTGCCCTGTGTGAGGGTAGTGCTGTGGCTGGTGCCGTGAGCATTGCTGACGCCGTGGCTCAGCGTTTTTGTGATGGCATCCGACACCGTGTCGGTATGGCTGGTACCCTTGGACACGCCATGGCTGTAACCTGCATTGACGCCCACGCCTGCAGAATGTCCTTTACTGTGTGAAAAGATGAAGCCTAATCCATTTGTGACCGATGTGCCCGAATTGATGCCCACGCCAGCTGATACCATATTACTTACGGTGCGGCTGGTGCCGTCCGAAGCGCTCACGGTGTGAGTCGTGCCTTTGGATTCCGTATCCGAGACAGTATGGGTATCGCTTGTGCCGTCCGTTGTGCCCTTGGAGGAGCTGGTGCCCTGCGTCTTGGACCAGCCTGTTGTCTGCGTAGCACCCTGCGTCTGCGTCCAGCCGTCCGACCGCGAAGCAGAAGTACCGCTGGTGTCGGTGTGAGAGGTCGTCCGTGCAGCGCCTTTGCTGATGCCGGAGGAAGCGCTCTGCCCATCCGAGACAGAGAAGTTGAGTTGCATATTGGCAAAGGGAGATATCTGGGTGCAGATGCTCTCATACTCCCGCCGACGTTCCATCAACTGGCCGTAGCTCACACTGTCGGCCAGAAATACCGCTGTATAGGCCGTGCCCTGCATCGCGTACACGAACTTTTCCAGGCCCTGAATGAAGTCCTTGTTTGTGACAGTATCCTCATTCCGCTTGTAGTCTGCCACGCTGGTCACGCTGGAAACGCTCCGCACCTTCAGCTCGTTCATCATCTTTTTGCAGTTCTCATCGTAAAAAGTCTCGATGCGGCTGCCGGGGAAAAAGCCCAGCAGGGTCTTTTTGAGCATCTTGAGCAATGTTCCGGTAGTACGGTCCGGGTCGTTGGAACGGACGCCCAGATAAAAATCCGTCTCGCAGCCGTCGCTCTTGAGCATGAGCGACAGAGTGCAGGCGCAGCCGGACAGCGCATGGAACACCATGGAAAGCTTGTCCACCGAGAACTCGTCCTCCTGATAGACCAGCTCCGTGATGCGGAAGAACTGCACGTTTTCCAGCCCTTTCAGGTCGAACTGTTTCAGATCCACGAGCGGCAGGCTGTTCAGGACAGAGACATAGCCTTTCATCACCTCGTCATCGATTATGCTCAGGCAGTTGCCCAAATCGTTCTGCAAAACGGTCAGATCCAGATTTTCCGGCAGTGGTTCCGCATAGGGGTGCGCGTCCATTCGCGTGCCATAATTCATTTCTGCGTAGCTCATTTTTTTGTTCCTTTCGGCACACGGTTGATCTCGTAATAGTATTTTTCCTGCTGGTTCGGAAACAACACTTTCAGGTTTCCCGTCCATTTCCCCTTTGCATTCAACTGGTAGGTCAGCTGATAGGGTCGGCGCATATTCTTCCACGGCTTGTCCCAGCGCACGCTGCGCTCGATGACCTGTTTCAGTTTTTCCGGTTCGATTGCCTGCTGGTAAGCATAGACCTCATCCGAAAATGCGACCGTAAGAAATTGCTCGTTATCGGCCAATTCTGCCTTTATGCTGGGCAGCATCGATTTATAGATTACAGTGCCCATCTATATTACACCTCACTTTTTGATACGCCGGTAATAATCCGCGTCCCGGGGTTCAAATTTTATTTTTCCGCTTACGGGGTCTTCCTTCCATTTTTTTACAACACAAAGGAGAGTCGGATTTCCCGAATCGTTATCCTTCGGAATACAAACCACGCAACTTGTACCTGTATAGTCTGTACTTTTCTGATAAACTGTCCATCCGCTACCGCCATTTTTGATTTTGCATATAACTCTGCTTTTTTCGATGTTGTCCGTCACTTGTTCAAACTGCACATCATTAAGAGAGATTCTTCCCGTCTTATAGAATTTGACTCCGTGCTGTTCTACATAGGCAGCGCTTTTTTTCTGCATATCATTTTGGTATGCTCTTTTTAAGCCCTGTGTGGCATTTATAACTCTCCCGGCAAATTGGCCAGCACCTCTTGCGAAGCTTTCTGCGCTGTTATAGCTGCCGCTGCTGTATTGGGGCTGCCCCGGAGCAGAAACACGATGGCCAGAATAATAACCACCGCCGCCAGAACAACCCCCAGAAGTTTTTTTGAGCCGTTTCCTCCGTTTCTGTTTGCACGGTTTTCCTGCGCCAGCTCCTGCCGGGCCTGCTCAAGAGCGCGTTCTTTTTTGCGCTTGGCTTCGGCTGCCTTCCGGTTTGCTTCTTCGATTTCCTCCCGCATCTGGCGGATGCGTTCATTTTCTGCTGCGTTCAAATCCTTTTTGGGCGTCTGCTTTCTCGCCTCCTGCTCTGCCGGTGCTGCATTTTCCCTTGCTGCCGTCGGCTGCGGGCGCACCGCGTTCTGTCCGGGCGCAGCAGACGTGCCAGCATCCTGATTGTTCCGGCTGCGCTGTGCTCTCTCAAGCTGGATGCGCTTGATTTTTTCGGCATAATACACCTGTGCCATCTGGCGCAGATACTCATACCGCTCCTTGGAAAAGTTCTCCATCAAATCCATCTTCAGCTGCACCCAGTAAGTTTCGTCCTTCCAGCGGGAGTTGTCGAAGGGCGTCAGCTCGGTGTGTTCCACAAAAAAGCCCGGGACTTTTTCGCAATAGTCATAAGAGTCCAGCCAGTTCTCAAAGGTCGGGTCTGCATCCAGTGCATCCCGGAAGATATAGTGCAGGCCGCGGACATTCCCGCTGTCTGCATACTCTTTCACATTTGGTCTTAACATGGCGCTTTTCCTCCTTATCAGATGTTCAGCGCATCGTCGATTTCAGCCTTGCACTCCTCGAGCCAGTTCATCAGTTCACGGTTCTTCTTCAGAGTCTCTTCGCTGGCGTGCTGCTTGTCCGCAGCCTCTTCCAGTTCCTGATACTTTTCCTTGATAAGGATATCCAGCTTGTCGAACATCTTTGCGAACTGTTCTTTGGTCTGCTGGACCTGTGCGGCCGCATACTCAACGGTGTCTGCAATGCCACCTTCCAGACTGTTGCTCAGTATTCCCATCAGTCCGCTCTGAATGTCCGACACATTGACCTCGTACTTCTCGACCTGCTCCGAACGCTTTTCAAAGATATCCCGCATCACGGTCTTGAACACCGCCTTGGTCACATACTGATCCTCATCTCTGTAGTCGTCCACGTTCTCGTAAACATCCTCTTCATAGTATTCCGGATCAAGCCATGTCCAGAACTTGTACCACTTTTTGTCGGTGTTCTTTACGGTTTTGGTGCCGACTTTTTCCCGATGAGAGCCGGCCTTGACCTTTTTGGTTCCGACCTTCACCTGCTCGTTGTGGTCAAAGACCTGCTCTTCTTCCTCACCCACTTTTTCGTACCACTCCTTGGTCTCTGTGGTCGTTTTGCCGTAGTTGTCCACGGCCTCCGCCGCATAGCTTGCCGTGTTCTGCGTGCTGACCGATTCCCGCAGGCCGCTCAGTGCGCCCCTTATCAGGTCCACAGTGCTGAAATCCAGCTGCTCATTCTGATCCGAAGCACTTTCATCGATTTTCAGCAGCTTTTCCTGATACTGCTTCAACAGCTCCGTACCAACGCCGACTACTTCCTTGTCGATGAGCGCTTCAATATCTGCGGTCATCTGCGCAATGAGGTCTGTACTCTCGTTGGTGAAGTGCTGCACAAGCTCCTTGGCTACAGCCTTGTTGGTGATGGTTTCTCCGTAAGGCCCAAACATCCGGCCTACTTTTGTGATGATCTGCGCCGTTTTGCCCTGTGCTGCGCCTTCTATCTTCTTGACCGGGTCGATAGCGGCCACCTTCTGCTTGAAGGTCTTTGCTTCCTCGCCGCCATCGATTTTTACGCGCACGGCTGCTGCACGCTGGGCGCAGGCTTTTGCGGCTTCCTCATCCTGTGCGACCGTCATCTTGGCCTTGACCAAGACCTGCGTGCTGTCCAGAATTTCCTCAAAGGATTCCACCAAGTCCTTGATTTTCTTAGTCTTGGCATATTTCTTCACATACGCCGTGATGGCTGCTTCCAGCGAGCAGTTGCCGCTGTGGATAAGTGCCTGCTCGTTGGCATCGCCCTCGGCCTCTGCCTTCTTCAGGCGGTACTCCAGTTCGTTCTGCGCACTGGGGCAGAGCGTGGAATACTTTTCCAGATGCATACACTCTTCTTCATTGAGCATTTCCAGAACGGGAATCGTTTTCCTTACAGCGAGCGAAATCTTTTTTCCAAAATCATTCAGCCGGTCAAACTGCATTCCTTTCAAGCTCGTTTCCAGCGTGAGCGCAGAAAGTGCGGAGCAGGGGAAGAGCTGCGGGTCATGAATGCCGCGTTCTGCAAGATATCCCCTGACGGACTGGAGTATCTTCTCCGGCGTTTCGCCGTCGTCTAGGTTCAGCTCATCGATTTTATTGACCACGAACAGGAAGCGGTCGCGCACCTGTTTGCCGCCCTTCCGAATCTGCTCTGCAACATAGCGCAGCAGGTTGTCGTCATCGTTGGTTTGCAGAGACTGCGTATTGAGGATGTAGATAACAAGGCTGTTGGAGCTGCTTTCCAAGGCACGATATGTTGTATTTTTATGCTCCTGATTCCGGGAATTATTCGTACCCGGAGTATCGATGAGCTTGAGCGCGGTATCGTCTGCCGTAAGGAACGGGATATCGCCCTCCACAAAAATCTTGCGCACCTTGCCCGTATTATCATTGTTCAGCTGTTCCATGATATCGTAGGTCAAGTCGGGATACTCGTCAATCGTATTGCCGTCTGCGTCCTGCACCCATGCATGGAACTGGTCATTATCGTTGTCCAGAATCTCCGTGATTTTATCTGTGCAAGCCTGATTCTTGGAAGGCATCAGCTTGCGGCCCAGCAGGGCATTGATGAGGGTGGATTTGCCCGCGCTCATCGTTCCGATGACCTGAATGGGAAATACGGTGCTGCTGATGCTGTCGAACGCCTTTTTCAGCTGCGGTGTGCGGAACTCATCCATCGGGCCTTCCTGCAGTTTAGTGAACACGCCCACGATTTTCTGGTTGATGTCATCGCTCGGCTTGCCCTCCTGAAAGCGGATATTGGCCGAGCGGATGATGCCGTCCTGCTCCGCATGCTGGAATGCTTCCTTAAAGTCATCATAATCCAGCTCCGCGCCGTGGAACTCCACATCAAAGCTGGCCGAGTTGAGTGCCTGCGTCAACTGCTCCGGGAAACCGCCCACCCACTCCTGCAGCCGTTTTTCTTTGACGTACTGCAAGAGGTTATCATCGGAGATTTCATTTCCATTCACAAAGATTTTGGTGTCCATCCGATAAGGGTTGTACTCTACATAGACCTGTGCCATTTCAGTTCCTCCCTGTTCGCATTATGATTTCTTCAATGTATGCAATCCCGCTTGCCCGAAGCAGCCGCTCCCGTTCGGAGCTGCACTTGCTCTTGAGCAGTCTGGGAAACACCTTTTTGTAATATCCGGGGATGTCCAATTCCTCCAGCAAATCTTCCGTTGTTTCTAACCATCTTGTCTCTCTACGGGAAAGGCTCTCCTTTTCCATATTTTGGGCCATCCAGCCGGTTTTTGCCGACACCGGGCAAATCAGCGGGCGCTGAAATCCTTTTTCTTCCAGATATTCCCGCATGTCACGCAGTGTCCGGGTCAGATTCTCCTCTTCGGGATCCAGTTCGTCCACCTTGTTCAGCACAAAAATCACAGGAGTCGTTCCCACCGTCTTTTTGACGAAATCCAAATGTTCGTCCTCGTCCTGTGTCGCCAGCTGTGCTGCGTTCATCACGTAGATCAAAATGTCGCAGTTTCCTGTTTCAAGCGTCCTTCTCGTGATATCCCGGTGTTCTGCACTGCCGCTGAAGTTCACACCGGGCGAATCGTTGATGATGAGTCGGGTGTTCTTCAACTTTCCGTCAAACTTTGCAGCAACGGCAATGCTGTCCGACTGATTTTCTTCGTTATCATCCATCAGCTCTTCGGCTCCCGCCGTCAGAACAAGTGCATGGTCATACTCATAAGACAGGCCATCCTCAAACGCTTTGTTGTAGATCGTGTGTATCTTGCCGGTACACGCTTCCACGCGGGACTTGCAGAGCTTTTTCCCGGCCAGAGCGTTGATAAAGGTAGACTTGCCTGCGCTCATGGTCGCTGTCACCAGCAGCGTGCAGGGCTTTTTCTGCTGGAATTGTCGATTCCTGCGCATAAGCCGGATGTACTCCCGCTCATTGCTCAGCCTCGGCTTTCTGAGCAGGCCATCCAGCCGCACCAGTTCTCTGGCAAACGCTTTGAGCAGCGCCTCTGCAACGCGAGCATCCTGACGGTTGTTTGCAAAACCAGTCTGACGATGTTCTGCCAGCAGAATCTCCATTTCTTTTTCCGTAATTCTGCCGCCCAAAATAAATATGGTATCCAGCAGCAGAAAATACTGGTAATATGAGAACTCCCTCTTTTGAGTGCTGACTCTGTCCGTCCGGAGCAGTCTTTCATATGCTTCCAGCTCTGCCGCCTCATACCATCCGTTTCCTCTGTTCACTCGTGCAACGTATTCCCGCAGCTTGACAAAGTAAAGGGAGCGGCATTCCGGTGTATCCTGCATCACAGGATTCTGTGGAAGAAGCTGCGACAGTGGAAAGTATTCTGCTACTGCTTCGACTTTTTTCTGCATTTCTTCTGTGCCGGTCATATGAACCGTTTTTTGTTCGTCATCTCTGATGCTCATCCTGTTTATTCTTCTCTCTGCGCTCTGCGCTCGATCACCAGAAGCTTGTCCTGATAAGACTTTACTTTGTAGTCCATCAGCCGATTTTTCATCTGCGCATCCTTCACGAGCTTTGCACCAAACACCGGTGCCGCCAGCGTAAAATTGATGGAATTGCCAACGCGTACCGCTTTCTGACAGGCTTCCAACGCCGCGATTTTAGCCGGTTCCCTCACAAGCTCCTTGGCGTAGCAGTTTATCACCTCGTCTGCGTACGGGCCTTCGATTCGTATCTCCGGCTTGTTTTCCTTCAGGGCGTATTGGAGTTCCCCTTTTGATGCAACGATAATAATCTTGTCTTTCTCTTTAAATCTGCCCGGATTTACGGGCGTTTTGTTTCTGATATGATCTTTACATAATCTCCCTGACTTCTCACCCACATTTGAATACCCGTGCCAAACACCTCGGCTTCCACGATCCAGCCCTTTTCCGTCACCTGCAAAACCTTTGCAGTGGGCAGTCGGTCGAGAACGGATTCCAGACTTGGCCCGGTATACTCAAACCGGATGGTCTGCAACTCGCCGCCATACATAAACTGGATGCGCTTGCGCATCTCGCCCTCCTGAAAGCGGTCGGTATAGCGCTGAGCAAAGTGCCTGTCGAGGGTCTTATAGCTCTGAATGCGGTCGATGCGGTAAATGGTGGGGGAGTTATCCTGCGGGTTCTGGAAGTGCTTATCCTTATCGATGCCCTCAATAAACGCAGCCAGATAGAAATAATACTCGCTGAACAGGATGCCCACCGGCTCAATGGTGCGCACACGGGTCTCGCCGTCGTGGGTGCGGCAGTAGGTAATTTCCATGACATTGTGATTTTCTATTGCCGTACCGATTTCCCACAAGCTCTCGATAAACTTCCGGCCATGCTGCGGCTCGACGTAATGGAAGCGTTCGTTGCTGATGAGATCTTTGACCTGATTCAATCGGTCCAGCGGGGTGCACACCTGCACCAGCTTGTCCAGAATGGGGAACATCTCCTCCTTGACCATGGAGCGGCTTTCCAGCAGGATCTTGCACACTGCCAGAATCTCGCTGCTGGTGAGGAAGCGTGAAAGCGTGTCATCCAGTAGATAGCCGCCCTTTGCGGAGTTGTATAAGATCTCCCGGCGCGGCTCGCTGTCTGCAAAATGATTGCGCAGGGTGTCAAGATCGCGTTGGATGGTTTTCTCACTGACACCGAAGCGGTCAGCCGTCTGCTGTTTGTTCAGCACACCACCCTGTACCAGCATCTGCTGGATATAGAGTATACGGTCCAATCTACTATTACGCACAGTTCATTCTCCTTCTCTGCTCATTGTAACACAACACAACTATCGCTGCAATTCTTTGTGTGAAGTTTTGTCGTT
>ENA-ORTQ01002848-ORTQ01002848.1-human-gut-metagenome-genome-assembly--contig:-NODE-2848-length-14166-cov-2.337396_pt1 | contig 14166 bp, 6 predicted proteins | sample MGYA00241912_ERZ509188 | MGnify/ENA primary metagenome ERZ509188 (study PRJEB26280, sample SAMEA2338849) | human gut metagenome | biome: human gut; feature: human-associated habitat; material: faeces...
CAAGAGCGATTCGTTCCGGCTCTCCTCGCTGCGCAGGGCGTAGGCCTCGGTCGGGAAGTATTCGGTCTGCGAGAATCCCGTGCTGCTCTGGCGGCTGCGCCCGAACCGGACGCTGGTCGAGACGTTGGTGGAGTCGCCCCGGCGCAGGGTGTAGTCCGCCTGGGCGTCGGTCTGTTTCGAGGGGGTTGTCTTCGAGTTGAACGAGACGCCCTCCCCCTGCCGGATGTTGTCCTTCGAATTGGAGGCTTCGAGGCGCCAGTTGCCCTTCTCGGTGTTGCGATAGAAGCTCCCGGCCTCGGAGTGGCGGATTTCATGCCGGCCCGAGTAGTCCCTTTCGAGGCTCGCGCCGAGCGTTCCCTCCAGGTTGCCGCCCTGGATGTAACCGCGCTTCGACTTGGTTTCGACGTCCATCACCTTCTCCTTTTCGGCCGTGTTGTCTCCCAGGCGCTTTGCCTCGGGGCTGAAATCCTCGTAGACCCGCACGCTTCGGACATCCGAGGCTTCGAGGTCGGTGAGGGCGTAGGAGGTTTTCGTGCCGAAGAGGTTTTTCCCGTCGATCAGCACCCGTTTGACCTCTTGTCCCTCGGCGTAGATTTTGTTGTCCTTGATCTCGACCCCCGGCAGCTGTTTCAGCAACTCCGCGAAACGGTCGTCGGCCATGGTTTTGAACGATCCCGCGTTGTAGACCGTCGTGTCGCCCCGGAAGACCATGGCGACCTGCTGCCCGACGACCACGACCTGCGCGATCGACTGTTCGTCGACCTCCATCTTGACCTCGATCCGTCCCCGGAATCCGGTATTCCCGTAGCGCTTTTTAAACGGTTTGTAGCCCACGTAGGTGACCTCCAGATCGACCGAGTCGCGGAAAATCCGGTCGCAGCGGTAGACGGCCATGATGCGGTAGAAATCCTCCTTGACGGTCGTGCCCCGCAGCGTGTCGGTCTTGCTGATGATCGAGACCGTAGCGCCCAGCAGCGGGTCGTGCGTCTCCTTGTCCTCGACCATGACGATCGTGCGCGCCGACCGGCCGAAGTTCATGAGATGGGTGGAGACGGCGAAGGATTGGAGCGCATGATTCCCCGCCGGGTGTGCGGAGGGCATGCCGACAAACCCGAAAAGGGCGAGAATCAATAGTATGTAACGCGTCAAACCGGGGAGTGAAGGTTTATTGGCCGCAAGATAACAATTTCCGTCCATAGTACAATCGGTCTGCGGGAAAGAAATTTCGGCCCGGAAGGGGTATTTCGGATCGAAACCGCATGCGGGAATCCGGTTAAACATTGTCGCGATATGGCGCAGGATGCGTCCGGATTGTAACTTCGGTTAAATTCATAGCCTGAAAAGGCATTCGGAATGGCGTTTTTTTCTTACCTTGCGGGACAAGACCCGTCTTGAATCAAATGACACTGGCATGAGGAAGAGTGGATTGACCCGCCGCACGGCGACCGCCCGGATCAGCGTTCCGGACCATGCCGACGAACTCCCCGCCCGGGTTCCCCCCCCCGCGGGAATCGCCGTACCCTCTGTTGACAGCCGCGTATTTTGCGATGTCCGACAGTTGCGCCATGCAGCTGCCGGAAGTCGTTATTGTGTCCCCTGACCGGTAAAATCCCCATTTCTCGGGATTGCCGTCTGTCGGGCGGTTCTCTATCTTTGCCCTTCAGAAACGAACGATATTCTTACTATTCACATAACCCTGTTTGCCGTGAAGAAATTTTTACTCATGCTTTTATTGGCGGGCTTCTGCATTCCGCTGGGTGTGCAGGCCCAGGCTCCGAAAAAGGTCTCCATCGAGGGAACCGTGACGGAGTACAACACGAAGGAGCCGATTGCGGGCTGCGTGGTTTCCATCCCGACGCTCGAGCTGTGGGTGGTGACCGATGCCAAAGGCCGGTTCCGGATGCCGTCGGTGACTACCGGCAGCTACACCATCGAGGCGACCTGCCTGGGCTACGAACCCCTTTCGTATAAGGTGACGATCACCGCTTCGATCGGGGCGCTCTCGCTGCGCCTCAAAGAGTCGAGCCTGCAACTCAACACCGTGACCGTAACGGCCCAGCGGGGCCGCAGCATCAACTCCTCGTCGACGATCGACCGGCAGGCGATGGACCACCTGCAGGCCACCTCCGTCAAGGACGTGATGCAGCTGCTGCCGGGTGTCGTGACGTCGAATCCCGATCTCACGAGCAGCTCCTATAACTTTATTGGTATCCGCGACCTGAATCCCAACATGACCTCCGTAGAGACTTTGGGCGTCAATTCCAGTACGGTCGGTATTTACGTCGACGGGGCGTCGGTGAAAAACGACGCTTCGCTGGTAGGCGAAAAGGCCACGGGCTTCGGGCAGCCGGTGAGCAAGGGAATCGACATGCGTACGATCTCCACTGACAACATCGAGTCGGTGGAGGTGGTCCGGGGCGTGGCTTCGGCCGAGTATGGCAATATGAGCGCCGGCGCCGTGATCGTCAAGACCAAGCAGGGCCGCACACCCTACGAGGTGCGTGTCAAGGCGGTTCCCAACACCAAGGCCGTGGCGCTGACCAAAGGCTACGCGCTGGGACCCGATAAGGGTTTCCTCAATGTGGGGCTGGACTATGCCAATGCCATGAAGGACATCCGCACTTCGAAGGACGCCTATGACCGCGGAACCTTTTCGGTGAACTATTCCAACACCTTCAACCGCGACCGTACGCCGTTCCAGTTCAATGCGAAGGTGAGCGGCTACCTTTCGAAAGGCACGAGCAAGCCCGATGCCGATGACCTGTCGCAGGATGAGCGCAAGTTCCTCGACGACAAGAGCCTTTCGCTCAACCTGAACGGCTCGTGGCTGCTCAACAAATCGTGGATCACCTCGCTGAAATATGTCTTGAGCCACACCATGACGCGCGAATACGCCCGCAACAAGGCACTGTCGACCTTCGTCGGCGTTGCCAATCCCGGGGCGACCGAACCGGGTGAAGGTTTCGTGGAGTTCACGCCTCACGATTACATGAGCGACATCCGCAACTTGAGCATGGCCTATTACACCAATGCCAAGCTGATGGCCGAGGTTTCGGGCCGCTACGGCAAGGTCTACAACAAGGCGATGCTCGGTGCCGAGTGGAGCAATTCGGGCAACACCGGCAAAGGACAGTATTACGAGGGCGTGCGTCCCATCCAGTTCCGTCCCCAGCCGTTCAGCGATATCCCCTTCATGAACCAGGTGGCCGTTTTCGTCGAGGAAAAGGTCACCCTGCCGGTCGGCAAGACTTCGCTCACGTTGCAGGCCGGAGGGCGTTTCACCTATCTGGCAACCGATCGGCTGAATGACAAATGGGCCGTAGATCCGCGTTTCAACCTCAAATACACGATCATCAGCAATCGTGCGCCGAAAAAGGTCCGCGAACTGTCGCTGCGTGCCGGTTGGGGCATTCAGACCACGCTGCCGGGCCTCTATACGCTCTATCCGTTCGCATCCTATATCGACAACTACTCGCTGCGTCTGCCTGCCGCCGGTGAGCGGCCTGCCATGGAGGCATGGACGACCGAGGTGACGACGGCCGAGGAGTTGAGCAACCGTGACCTGAAGATGCAGTACAGCAAGAACTTCGAGGTCGGCGTCGACTTCGAGATGTTCGGCATCAAGGGAAGCATCGCTTACTACAATGAAAAGATGCGAAACGGTTATTCCACGATGTATACCCCCGGCGTATACTCTTACCGGGAGTATAATTATTCCGGTGCGGAAACCCCGGTCTACATCGACGACCCGAATAATCCGGGGCAGAAGGTGTTGGGAGTCAACGGTGAACCCCTCGACTACGAGACGGTCACCAAGTTTAAACGCATTGCCAAACCCGGCAACAACAACAAGTACGACAAGCAGGGCGTCGAGTACACGTTCGATTTCGGGCAGATCCGTGCGATCCGCACCTCGATCATCGTCAACGGCGCCTATATGCAGATGAAAAATATGCCGGACGTCGGCGTGAAGCAGCTTTTCGATCTCTCCTATAACTCCGGAAAAATACAGATCAATGGGGAAAACGTCTATAATCCCGTTTATGGAGGATATGACGGCGGAAAGAGCTTACAGGGCACAGCGATACGCAAGCGGTTCAATTCCAATTTCAGTTTTATCACCCACATTCCCAAACTGCGCCTGATCACCTCGCTGACGGTCCAGTGCGTGTGGCTCGACCGCAGCCGGAGTTTCAAGAACAGCGGAGTTTATTACGAAGATGCCGAGGGCAACAAGATTTACGATTTCGAAGGACAGGTCGACGGTACGCTTTACAAGGACCCCGATTGGTATATGGATGCCGCAGGCAACGTGCTGCCGTTCGATCCCAGCCTGTATGACGGGGAGCTGGGCAACGCTTTTCAGATATACCGGACGACGTCGACCAATTCGAGCCTGTTCGTGCAGAACTCGTTCAAACCCTATTTCATGGCCAATATCCGCATTACCAAAGAGATCGGCAATATCGCGCAGATTTCGTTCTACGCCAACAACTTCACGAATTCCCGTCCCAAGATGAAGTTGCAGAGTACGGGCAGTTACCGAATGGTCAATACCGAGATGTATTTCGGTGCGGAACTCAAACTCAAATTCTAAACGCCGCAGACGATGAAAAAGATTTTAACCTGTATTTTACCCTTGGCGGCCGCCTTTCTGTTGAGCGGCTGCCTGAAAGACATGAAGGACAGCGAACTTTTCGAGGGCAGCAAGGAGGTCGAAGTGAGCATTACGCTGCCCGAAGCGCTGGCTGCCGAGCCGAAAAGCGATTTCAAGGTCATGCTGCGAAATTCGAAGACGGGTGTTGTCCTGACGTCTGTGACCGATGCGCAGGGCGTGGCGCGCCTCGAAGCCGAATACGGCACGTACAGCGTAATCGTGAGCAAGCAGATCGAGGTGGAAGGGGCCGTCAAGATCCTGTCGGCCTCGCAGAATATCGTGCTGTCGCGCGACGACAAGCAGGTCGAAACGCTTGCCGCCGAACTTACCGCCGCGAATAAGGGAACCATTATCCTGAAAGAGGTCTATTTCCACCTGGCCAAGACGCCGAGCGGCGCCAATTACAATTACGATCAGTATTTTACGCTCTACAACAATTCGGACAAGGTGCAGTATCTCGACGGCATCGGTCTGGGCACGCACTCCACCTATAACTCCAACGCCAAACGGATTTACGTGAAATCGTGGCTGGGCGACGACAATACCGATCCGCGCGATTCGGTTCCCATCAGTGCTTTCGGATTCAATTTCCCGGGTAAAGGAACGGATCATCCGCTTCAGCCCGGCGAAGAGGTGGTGATCGCATTGAGTGCGATCAACCATACGGGTGCTATGACGACTGTGCCTGTAAATTTGGCGACGGAGAACACCTGGGCCATGTGGATTCCGGCGTTTAAAGGTCAGAAGACTCCGGAAGTTCCCGAGGAGCGAAGGTTGAATCCCTATTGTCAGCAGGGGCTGGGAACCGCATTTACGATTTCCCGGACTTCTCCGACGGTCGTCATCTATCGTATCGAGGGAAGCGCCGAGGAGTATGTGAAAGACGGGGTCAAACTCGGAGAGCCGGGCGGACACATGATCTCCGCGCCGCCGGCATACACCGGTAAAATATATTCCATCATGATTCCCAAGGAGTGGGTTTACGACGGAGTCGAATTCCGCATTGCCGAAAACGAGGTCCCGCGTCTTTGTCCGGAGATCAGTCTCCAGGCTCTCATGATCACTTCGGGAATGGGTTCGGGCATCTCCTACATCCGTAAAGTCGACGAAGAGGCGACGGCTGCCGCCGGACATACCGTTTATCAGGATACGAACGACTCTTCGCAGGACTGGATGATGATTCCGCGGCCGACTCTTTACAAGGGCAATTAACTCAAAACGAAACAGATCATGAGAATCAATACGATATATGCGGTATTCCTGGCAACGGCCGTAATGGCATGCACGGCGTCGGCGCAGTCAGCCCGCGGGGAGAACCTCGAAAAATACTATACGATGGAGCGCATCCGCTCCAAAAGCGGCTGGCTGGTCTCGGACAACGCCGCCGGCCTGATCTTCAACCGTGCTTCGCTCTCGACAGCCGACGTCAGCTACGATTTCGAAGAAGGCGGCCTGCGTAACGTCGGCGACGCTGCCCGGACCCATAAGACGGGCATACAGTCGGAATCCTTCCAACGGTGGGACCGTCTTTCGTTCTACGGCAAACTGGGCTATGACTATACCGCAGGCTCGGACCGCAACTGGGCGGGTAATACACATCTTTATACCTCGCCGATGAACGTGGGCGACTCGGTTCCCGGCAATACGCGCAATGAAACCTATCTGCTGAAAGCCGGAGTGGCCTATCAGATGGGAAATTGGGTGATCGGTCTGCAGGGCGAATACGAGAACCAGAGTCTTGCCAAGCGGCGCGATGCGCGCAACAAGACGACGTACATGCATTTGAGCGTTCGCCCCGGTGTGATGTTCACTTCCGAGACGGTCGATGCGGGTCTGAATTTCACCTACGAACGCACCACCGAAACGGTCAATTACCTCTCTTTCGGAACCAACGAACAGGCTATTCCGCTCTATCTGTTCGAGGGGCTTTGGTTCTATATGGCCGAGCTGGTTCCGTCGGGCAGTAACAGCAATCCGATCCATTACAAAGAGTCGGAGTACGGCGGGGCTGCACAGTTCGAACTGAAGTTCTCTCCCCGGGTGAGCCTGTTCAACCAGTTTTCGGCGATATATGGTAAGATGGAGCGTTATCATTTGGAAGAGGATGAACATTTGGGCGACAACGACCGGTTAACTTACCGCTATCTGGGCGTGCTCAATGTTACGGGGCGTAGTGTGGATCAGCGGCTTTCGGTCGATGCTTCGTGGGGAGACCTGTTGAAATACAACAATATTCAGGAGTTGGCCGTTGATCCGGTAACCAATCTGAAATATTACAAACAGTACGGCCGCTTTCTGAAATTCTCGCAGAAGCAGCGCAGCGTCGATGCCGATTACAAACTCTACGTCAAGCGCAACGAGTGGAGCAGTTCGTGGATCGTCGACGTGGCCTATGACTATTGCAAGACCGAATCGGAATATACGATCTCCCCGGCGCGCTACAACCAGGACCTGCACTATTCGAAGCTGATGCTGGGCGTGACGAAGAACTTCCGGTTCAGCGGCCGCAGCTGGCTCGACGCGACGGTGCGCGGCGGCTATACGTTCGGCGGCGGAACCGAACTGGAGAAGAGCTGCCCCGAGGGGGTGCAGATCGACAACGAGAACTACCGCGCCGACCTGCTGGCCCGGGAGTATGCTTTCCTGACCAACGACCGTCTGAACGGCGAGGCCGGCCTGCGCTATACGCACTGTTTCCCGGCGAAGAAAATGAGCCTGTACGTCGATCTGAAAGGCCGTGCGGCGTGGGGGCGCAGCGGTCTGATGGACGGCAGCCGGCGCGGCGGCCTGTTCGCGGCCGTGGGTCTGAACTTCTGAACCGCGGATCATTCGTAAAAAACCCGCAGGACATGCAAAGTCCTGCGGGGTTTTTGTCGGCGGGGATTCCTAAAAAAGAACGGACCTTTGCCGGGTCCGTTCCTTCGTAGAAAGTGCGGGGCAGGTTATTTCACCAGGCGCATTTCGTCGATCAGCGACCCGGCACCGGCGTATTTGTCCATGATCCACAGCACGAAACGGATGTCGACGCAGACCGTCTTGAAGTTGGTCGGGTGGAAATAGACGTCGCCCGACATCGACTCGCGGTTGCCGTCGAACGCCAGTCCGATCACGTCGCCCCGGGCGTCGAGCACCGGGCTGCCCGAATTGCCGCCCGTGATGTCGTTGTCGGTGAGGAAATTGACGTACAGCCGGCCGTTTTCGCCCCAGCGGCCCCAGTCCTTGCTGCGGATGAGCGAGGACATCCGCTCGTCGACACGGAATTCGTAGTCGTCGGGATTGTATTTTTCGAGGTAGCCGTCGACCGTCGAGCGGGAGTCGTAGTGCACGGCGTCCTTGGGCGAAACCGGACCCACGGTTCCGTAGGTGAGCCTCATCGTCGAGTTGGCGTCGGGATATTGGGGCGTGCCCTCCGATTCGCGCATCTCGTAGATGGCATGGGCGTAGCGGAGTTCCTCCTTGTCGGCGTCGATGCCCGACGCCTCCTCGGCCTGCTTGAGTTTCTCGGCGAAGCGCCGCGAACTGACCGAGTTGGCCATCGCCGCCATCGGGTCGGAGAGGATCTCCTCCGCGGTGCGCGGCTGTGCGAACCAGGCGCAGAGTTTTTCGTAGCTGGTGCAGCAGGTGTTTTCGAACGCGTAGTCGACCAGCGCCGGAACGTCGCCCTTGAAGCGGTCGTAAAGCTGCGGCAGCTGTTCGCCCCACATTTCGCGGGGCACGTTGCCGGTGAAACTCTCCATCATCCGCGTCAGCACCTCCTTGTCGGTGGCCAGGTCGAAGTCCTTCATCATCCGGCGGGTGTTGGACTTCACGCCCGCGAAGTTCTTGTCGCCGTCCTGCACCGAGGCGATGCCGTCGCGCCGCATGCGGTCGACGAGCGTGCCGAGACGGTTGGCCGTCATCATCACGTCGCTCGGGCGAATCCACGTCTCCTGGTAGTAGCACTTTTCGCGCACGGCTTCGGCGCGGGCCTCGTAGCCCTTCTTGAGGTTGGCGAGCAGGTCGCCGTATTCGGCCCTGCGGGCCGGGTCGGCATCGATCCAGGCGGCGAGGCGCGCCTCCTCGGCGGCGCGGATGCCGATTACGTCGTAACGACGCAGGCAGATGTTCTCCCACTTGGCGTAGTCGGCGTAGTTGCTGATGTTGAAATACTTGTCGCTGTACATCAGCCGCACGTCCGGGTCGGCCTCCATGTGGCGCAGCATGATGTCGAGGCGGTCGCGGCGCGCCTTGATCACCACGGGGTTGGTCACGTGCTCCTTTTCGCGCACGGCGAATGACGACATGTAGCGGTTGGTACGGCCCGGAAATCCGATCACCATGGCGTAGTCCCCGTCGTGGATGCCGCTCGTCGAGACGTTGAGCACCTTGCGGGGCGTGATGGGCACGTTGTCCTCCGCGTAAGCCGCCGGGCGGCCCTTTGCGTCGCCGTAGACGCGGTAGAGGGCGAAGTCGCCCTTGTGCTGGGGCCAGCCCCAGTTGTCCTGCTCGCCGCCGAAGGCCCCGATCTTCACGGGAGGCGCGCCCACGAGGCGCACGTCCTTATAAGTCTCGTAGTAGAACAGCAGGTATTTCTTGCCCTTCCACATCGAAGCGCACTCCACATCGAAGGGGGTGTCCTTGCCGTATTTTCGTTCGAGGATGCCGTAGACCTTGCGCGTCCCGAAGACCCCCAGGCTGTTGGCCTTTTCGAGCGAGTCGCGGATGGCCAGGGCCTCGTCCGTCACGTCGCGGACCTGCCGCAGGAAGGTCACGGTCTTGCCTTTGAGCGGCAGTTCGTCCTTTTGGCGGAGCGCCCAGAAGCGCTCTTCGAGGTAGTTCTTCGCGGGGGTGCTCAGCGAGTGGATGTCGCCGTAGGCCACGTGGTGGTTGGTGATGACGAGTCCCTTGTCCGAAATCACGCTGCCCGTGCCCATGCCGCCGTCGACGGCCACGATGGCGTTGCACAACGCCGGGGACTCCTCGTTGTAAATCTCTCCGGGTTTGAGTTTCAGCCCCTCCTTCTTCATCTGGGGGTAGATCACGTCCCGGAACGTGCTGACCAGCCACATGCCCTCGTCGGCCGACGCCGCAACCGGGAGCAGGGCGCAGGCCAGCAGGTAAAAAATCGCTTTTTTCATAGTCTTCTCGGTTTATCTCGAAAAAAGGGGCTTGCGTATCACAAGCCCCCTGTACGTATTTTGTGTCAGAGCGTGTGCCCTTCGGTTCTGAAGGTGAACTTCGGCTCCTCGTCCTTGAGCGTGCCGTCCTTGTACTTCACGGGCCACACCTTGGCGTTGAGCAGTTCGTTCCAGATCTTCGCATCGTCCCACATCGACTTGACGTAGACGATCCGCAGTACGGGAACCTCCTCGTCGTTCAGCGCCACGTCGAGCCGCGTGATGCCCTCCTTGAGCGAGAGGAACCCGCGGAAGTAGGGGAAGCTGCGCTTGATGAGCGGCTTCTCGATACCCCGGCACTCGACTTCGTAGACGCCTTTGGGATACTTCGCGTCGTCGCCGTAGGTCTCGGTGTTATGCTTGAACGGCGCCGAGAGGTCGCGGGTCTGCTCGAACATCAGGTCGAGGAACTCGCGGCGGCCGATCCTGCCGGCGGCGGGGTCGTAGCTCTTGAGCTGGTAGTGGACCGGAATGACGCGGACCTTGCCGCCGTGGGCCAGCATGTGGGCCTCCTTGACCTCGATCGAGTCGCGGAGCATCTTTTCGGGAATCGCGGCCGACGGGTCGACGTAGAGCGTAACGGCTACCGGGCAGTCGTATTGCGCATCGAAGCCGCAGATGCCGTCGATGTTGCGCAGGATGGCTCCGAAGTAGACCATGTCCATCTTATCGTGGAGTCCCTCGACGCCGATGCGGACCACCGACAGCGAGTCGACGCCGGCTTTCGGCGTTGCGAACTTCATGGTCGTCGGCGAGAAGATTGCCTTGTCGATGCTCGTCTCGTCGATCGCCTTGGGATCGTAGCTGATCACCACGGCGTGGCGTTTGACGAACGTTTTCACGCCGTAGACGCCCGGCACTTTCTGCATCTTCGCGGAAAAGGCCTTCGAGCTGCCGAAGCACTTCACCGAGGTCAGCCCCTCGATTTCGTAGGTCTGCATGCCCTCGACCTGCTCGTATTCGCCCCACTTCTCGTCGATGGTCGGAAGCTCCCAGTGGCTGCCGAACCACAGCGCCGCGCCGAAGAGCGCGACGGCCAGGATGCCGGGCAGCGCAGCGAGCGTTTGCCGCCGACCTGCAGCGAATCTTCGGGGCAGGCCGAGACGCACGTTCCGCAGAGCGTGCAGTCGATGTGCTTCACCTTGTCGAGGTTCTTGATGTCGATCGAATAGGGACATTTGCGGCGGCAGACGTCGCACTTGGTGCACGTGGCCTCGTCGCGGACGATGTGCAGCAGCGGGAAGACTTTGCTCCGCAGGTAGATCATCTCCCAGAGGTAGCCCGCGAGGCAGGCGATGCCCAAAGCCCATACCCAGGCCGAAGCCACGCCCAGCAGCCCGAGCACCCACAGCAGGATGACGATGCACACGAAGGTGACGGTGAATTTGAAGATGTTGCTCAACGCGCCCAGCGGGCAGATGTATTTGCACCAGAACATTTTGACGAAAAAGCTGCCGAGGAAGAGCACCGCAACCGAGATGACGGTCATCCAGACGGTGATCTCGCCCTTGAAGCCCGTGGCGACGGCGTAGTAGGGGTCGAAATTCTTGCAGAAAAGCTCGCTGCTCGACGCCGACATGTAGAATACGTAGAACAGCAGGGCGTATTTGACGGCGCGGAGCAGGCGGTCGGCGATGCTTCCCGGGCGTATTTCAACGCTGACCTTCAGCTTCTTGCCGCCCCTGCCCATCCATTCGCTGACGGTTCCCAGCGGGCAGAGGTAGCCGCAGAAGAGTTTGCTGAAAAGGATCACTCCCACGGCGAGCATGACGCCCACCATGATCTGCGTCATGGACATCGTGCAGGCCAGCGAGTTGTTGACCAGGTAGCTTCCCAGCGCCTGCAGTCCGCCAAACGGGCAGTAGGCCTCCACGTCCGCGGGTTTCTCCCCGAGCGTAAGCCCGTAGACCACGAATCCCACGATTGCCGCAAGCGTGCCCCATTGCAGCAAATTCTTTAACCAATTGCTTTTTCTTTTCATTGTTCGGGTTGTAAATGGTGTGTGTAACGCAAAGGTAGTTATTTTGAAGTGTAATTGATACGCGACGGTTGTTTTTTAGCGCCTCTTGCGCGACTTTTTCGTATATTTGCAGGACTACACTACGTAATTAAGCGAATCCACGATGAAAAAATCCGTTCTGATCCGTGCGGCCCTGCTCTGTCTGCTGGCCGTTCCGGCGGCGGGGCAAGTCCCCGCAGGCCCGCAAGAGAAGATGCCGCTCGACGGCGAGGTGCGGGTCGGGCGCCTCGACAACGGGATGACCTACTACATCCGGCATTACGACAATCCCCGGCAGCGGGCGGATTTCTTCATCGCCCACGACGTCGGCGCCCTGCAGGAGGAGGACGACCAGAACGGGCTGGCCCATTTCCTCGAACACATGGCCTTCAACGGAACGAAACACTTCCCCGGGAAGGGTATTCTCAACTACCTGGCGGCCAACGGGGTGCGCTTCGGCTACAACGTCAACGCCTACACCTCGCGCGACCGCACGGTCTACAACGTTTCCAACGTGCCGCTGGTGCGCGAGGGGCTGGTGGACTCGCTGCTGCTGATCCTGCACGACTGGTCCTATTACATCGCCTGCGAACCCGGGGAGATCGAGTCGGAGCGGGGCGTGATCCGCGAGGAGTGGCGGCGCGGCAACGACGCCCGTTCGCGCATGGCCCGCAAGTCGGCCGAGGTCGAGTACGACGGGTCGAAATACGCCCGGCGCGACGTGATCGGCGACATGGAGATCGTCAACAACTTCGGGCGGCAGACGCTTATCGACTTCTACCATAAGTGGTATCGTCCCGATCTGCAGGCGGTGATCGTCGTCGGCGACGTGGATGTGGACGCGATGGAGCGGAAGATCCGCGACGTGATGGCGTCGATCCCGAAGGCCGAGAATCCCGCGCAGAAGGAGGTCTACGACATTCCGCAGCGCGACAAGCCCCGCTACGGCCTGGTGACCGACCCCGAGACCAAGGCCGTGGCCGTGAAGTTGATCTTCTACCAGCCCTACCCGTCGGAGGAGGAGCGTGCGACGGTGGGCGCCGTGCGCGGCGAACTGGCGCGCAAGGTCTTCCTCGAAATGGCGCGCGCCCGGCTGGCCGAGGCGGAGAAATGCCCCGAAGCCCGCTACAAACGCGTGGTGGCTGTTCTCGGAAGCCTCGCCACATGCCGGAACACCTTCATGCTGACGGCCCTGCCCAAGGAGCACAATATGCGCGAAGCGTTGGCCGGGGTGCTGACCGACGTGGAGCAGATCCGCCGCTACGGTTTCAGCCGCGAGGAGTTCGAGACCGCACGTGCCAAGGTGGTGCGGAGCGAGAAAGCCGCGCTTGAAAAGTACCGGCTCGCCACGAACACCGACCTGGCCGGGCGTTATGTGGAGCATTTCACGCGCAACGTGCCCTACGTGACGCCCGATGACCGCGTGCGGATCGTCGGGGAGCAGCTCGACGCCCTGACCTATGAGGAGGTGAACGGCCTGCGTGCCGGCATGACCTCGCCGGAGGGGATGCTCGTACTCGTGTCGTCGTCCGAGGAGTACAGAGACAAGATTCCCGCGGAGGCGGAGGCTTTCGGCCTGATCGACTCGGTGAAGCACGCGGAGATCGCCCGTCCCGAGCGCCGCGGGAAGTCCGCCGGGCCGCTCTTCACGGAGAAGGTGACACCCGGAAAGGTTGTCAGGACCCGCAAGGCGCCCCTCGGGGCCGAAGAGTGGACGCTTTCGAACGGCGTGAAGGTCCTCTGGCGCACCGTTCCCGAGGTGATCGGCGTCCGCAAGGTCGCGGTGGCGGCGGTCAGCGAGGGCGGCTTTGCCCGCGACAGCGACGTGGAGGGCATGCACCTGCTTCAGAACTACGTCCGCACGATGGGCGTGAAGGACCTCGACCGCACCGGGATGCGCGACCTGCTTTCCGCCCACGACGCCAACCTGATGGTGACGCTGGGGCGGACTGAAAGCGTCTTTTCGGGAGCGTCCGGCGTAGCCGATTTCGAACTGCTGCTGCAACTGCTGCACCTCTATATCACCTGCCCCAATTTCTCGGAGCAGGCCTACGGCGACTATATCGACCTGGCCCGCACGTCGCTCGGGAAGGAGAAGTCGCCCAAAGCGCTTTTCGCCGAGCGCGCCGACAGCGCGAAATACGGCGGCCATCCGTGGCTGCGGCGGGCGACGCCCTCGACGCTCGACCGCTTCGACCGCGAGGCTGCCCGCAGGCTCTACGACAGACTTTTCGGCAACGCCGCCGACTTCGTCTTTTTCTTCGCGGGCGAGATGCCGGCCGCCGAGGCGCGTCCGCTCGTCGAGAAATACATCGGCTCGCTGCCCGCGGCCCCGAAGCGGAAATTCGCGAAGA
>ENA-ORTQ01002858-ORTQ01002858.1-human-gut-metagenome-genome-assembly--contig:-NODE-2858-length-14133-cov-3.355448_pt1 | contig 14133 bp, 19 predicted proteins | sample MGYA00241912_ERZ509188 | MGnify/ENA primary metagenome ERZ509188 (study PRJEB26280, sample SAMEA2338849) | human gut metagenome | biome: human gut; feature: human-associated habitat; material: faeces...
GAGATTTAAGGCTGTAAATAAAGGTGATGAGGATAAGATTTCCCAGGCTCTGTCCGAGATCATGAGCGAGATCTACGAAACCTTTGTTATTTCCTGTTATCTCACCGGGCTGATCAACCCGCCCGGATTTTGGGATAAAAAGGCGGATTACCTGGCGCATAAATGGGTGCAGGCACCGAAAAAATGGATCGACCCGGCCAAGGAAACCACCGCCACAAAAACCGCCCTGGCAACGGGCCAAAAGACATTCCAGGATGTCGCAGCCGAACAGGGCAAGGACTGGAAAGAGGTCGTGAACGAAATGGCCGAGGTCCTGAAATATGGCCGTAAAGCCGGCATTGAGATGGGAGGTGTAATTTATGGCCAAGGAGCAGCAGCACAGCAGAACACCGGAACCCAGGGACAAGAGCCAGGGAACCAGGAGCATGGGGCAAATTCTGGCCCGACAGGAGGAGGGGCAGGACAGCCGCCGGAGGACAATTAGCTTTTCCAGCGAAACGCCATACCGCCGCTATTTCGGCATGGAGATCCTGGACCATGCAGAGGGCGCCGTAGACCTGGGGCGCCTGAACAGCGTGGGTGTCCTGCTTTTCAACCATGATGTGGACAGGGTGGTGGGCCGCGTGGTCCGCGCCTGGGTGGAAAACAACCGCGGCATGGCAGAGGTGGAATTTGACACCGACGCAGACGCGGAAAAGGTTTTCAGCAAGGTGCAGAGCGGGACCCTGAAAACCACATCGGTGCGTTACAGCGTGGACAGCTGGGAGGAGGTGCGGGCCGGGGCCACATCGGCAGATGGACGCTTCACCGGCCCCTGCCAGATCGCCAGACGGTGGACGCCCCTGGAGATCTCCGTTGTTTCCGTGCCGGCAGACGCAACCGTGGGTGTGGGCCGATCCAGTGAAAGCGCAGACACACCGGACCTGTCCGCATACGAGCGGCAGATCCAGGTAAACAAAAACAATTTCAGGAGGTAAGAAAGCATGAACATTCAGGAAATGATCGCCCGGCAGCAGGCGATTGTGGACGGCGCCCGGAACGAGGGCCGGGGCCTGACCCGCGAGGAGCAGGCGGAGTTTGACCAGCTCCAGGGAAAGATTGACACCGCCCGGAACGCGGGAGGTCAGGACGGCCACCAGGGCGGCGGAGAACCCCCTGCGGAGGGAAACCGCGGAGCCGGTGAGCCTGCCGGCGCAGAGGGCCAGGACGGCGGAAGCGACGCAACCCGCCAGGCGGCGGTGCAGGCAGAGCGCCAGCGAAACAGCGAAATTGTGGCCCTGTGCCGGCAGGTGGGCATGGATCCGGCGGAGTACATCCGCGGCGGCCAGACCATGGACCAGGTGCGCCAGGCGGCGGTGGAGTTCATGATCTCCCACGGCGGCCCCGTGGGCACCCGGACCGATGACGGCCAGGGCAATGAGTTCCGCAACGCGGCGGTGGACGCCCTGCTGCTGCGTGCCGGCGTCCCTGTGAGCAATCCGGCCAGAGAGGCGGACAGCCTACGCGGCATGTCTGTGCGGGATCTCATGATCGAGTGCATGGCCCGGAGCGGCGAGGGGTCCACCACCTCCCTGCTGCGCATGGGCAAGAACGACCTGTGGGACATGGCGGTGCGCCAGTTCCTTTCCCCCACGGCCTCTTTCCCCGCCATTCTGGATCAGGCTATCCAGAAATCCATTGTACACCAGTACCAGCTTGTGCCCACCACTTATGACCTGTGGACCAGCAAGGGCAGCCTGCCGGACTTCAAGCCCAGCAAGGCCCATGAATACACCATCGGCGGCGGCCAGTTCGACAAGGTGACCGAGGGCGGAGAGCTGAAGCACAGCACCCTGGACACCGACATGAACCCCCTGCGCAAGCTGGACACCTACGGGACCCAGTTCACCATGACCCGTGAGGCGTTCATCAATGATGATATTGGCTTTTTGTCTGAAATGCCGGGCCAGTACGCCCGCGTGGCAAAGCGGAAGATCAACAAGCAGGTGTATGAGGTCATCGTGAAGAACCCCGCCGTATATGACGGCGTGACCCTGTTTGAAGCCGACGCACACAAAAACTTGATCGCCACCGGCACCGCCCCCACCATTGAGAGCGTCCAGAAAATGATGATGAAGCTGCTGCGCCAGACGGATCCTTTCGGGGAAAGCATTATGGTACAGCCCAAGTACATTCTGGTGCCCGTGGGGTACGGTTTCCTTATGTCCCAGCTGCTTGAAACCGCGCAGGTGGATGTGGACGGCATTGGCAGCCACACCGCAAACGCGCTGTACAAGTACCGGACCCAGCTCCAGGTTGTGGAGGAGGGCGCGATCAACGCCCTGGCCGGATCCAGCGCGGTGCCCTGGTACATCGTGGGCGACAAGACCACGGCCAAGAGCGTACAGGTGGACTACCTGAACGGCGTGGAAACCCCCAGCTTCCGCCGGAGCGAAAAGGCCGGTTACCTGGGCTTTGTGTGGGACATTTGGCTGGACTGGGGTATCACCGTCATGGACTACCGGGGCATTGTCCGCAATAACGGCGTAGCTATTGCCGAGTAAGGAGGTACAGAGAAATGAACGCAAGATACTGGCAGAGAGGCGAAACCCTGGACTACACCGCTGAGGAGGCCGTGGCCAACGGCCAGGTGGTGAGCCTGGGAAATCGGATCGGCGTGGCCGGGAATGACATTGCGGAGGGCGCAACCGGCGCCCTGCATGTCACCGGCGTGTACATCATGGACAAGAAAGCCTCCGAGAAAATCACCATGGGCGCCCCGGTGTATTATGACGCCACGGAGGACGAAATCACCGCCACCGAAAAGGGCAATGTCCCCGCTGGCTATGCCGCCGCTGACGCGGAGGCCAGCGACGCCACCGTGCTGGTGAACATCGGGGACCCGGACGGCGCCCCGGCGGTCCACAGCAGCCTGGCCCTGAAATGCACGGACGGCAAGGTGTACGACATTACCGTGGCCGTCGGCGGCACCCTGACGGCTACCGAGCGGACATAAGGAGGGCGGAAGGCATGAAAAAGCTGATCGCCAAGCGCCCCGTGCTTTACCTGGGGCGGATGTACGACAAAGGGGACACCCTCCCCGCCAACGACCAGAAGATGGTCACCGCATGGCTAAACGCCAGGAGCGCGGCCTGGGATGGTCAGGAGGCCGAGGAACGCCGCCAGGAAGCCCAGGAGGACGCAGGACAGGCGGACGGGTCCCAGGATAGCCGAGGCCAGAACGGAGGCCAGGAGGGCCAGGAGAACGGCCAGGAGGCGGGAATGGTGGAGGGTCACCTGGACCCCGACCAGCTGGCCACCATGAAAAAGGCCGATCTGGAAAAGCTGGCCGACCAGCTGGGCGTGGATATTTCCGGAGCAAAGAACAACAAGGAACGGGCAGAGCTGATCGCGGCGGTCCCCGTTCAGGCCCCCGCAAATGAAACAGGGGGTGCCCAGTAATGGGCGTCCCCACATTCAAGGACTGTGTGGCCGGAGATATTCACGGCGTATTCCTGAACCGGATGGAGTTTGCAGACACCCACACCATTGACGGCCGGGAAATGGACGCGGTGGTGGACGACGACGCCCTGCTGGAGCGGGACGCAGCCAGGGGCGGGGTCCATTCGGATGGGATCTACCGGGTGCGGCGGCTGATCTATGTGGCAAAAGCCGACTATGGAGGCCGCCCACCGTCCGGCAAGCGCCTGAACCTGGACGGCCGGGAGTACCGCGTGGTGCAGGCGGACGACGCGGCCGGCGTCCTCTCCATCGAAATCGAGGCGATCCGAACATGAGTTATGATCATAGTTGGTATGGCTGGAGAGAGAGAAACGGCGAAAATGACACTGGTTTAATTACCCTGGAGGCAGACGGGAAGCCGATAGACCTTTATAGCGAACGGGGAAATATTGCTGCCGCATTGGGCTTGGATGAACTGGACAAAACAGTGGGCGATATTCTGGTTAAAGCAATTAACGCCTCTGCAAGAAAAGTCATGGCAAAAATGCGGGAAGATGTAAGCAACCGGTACGCGCTGGAAGATGAATCCATGTTGAAAAGGCCAAAAGACGGCGGTCTGCGAAAAAAGAAACTGGGGAAAGGAACGGATGCCGGTATCCTGCTGATCTCAAAGGGGCCACAACTTGAACTGTCGGATTACGATATTAGCCCGAAGCCAGAAAGTTACCAAGACGGAGAGCCGGAGGAAGTAAAAGGCCGGGTCATGCAGTCCACAAGCAAAAAACTCCTGAAGCGGAAGGGAGCAAAGGCATTTCTGGCAAGGTTTGAAAGCGGTCATGTGGCGGTGGTCCAGCGAAGGCCCGGGGAACTTTACACGTTTGAGGGAGCGACAAAAAGACTTGCAAAACACCAGGCAGCAACGCCAAAAAGGGGCTGGCAACCTGATTTGACCAGGATCAAAAAACTTTTGGCCCCAAGTGTGCCAAAACTATTCGGAAATGAGGAAGTTATGGACGGCGTAGGCGAAATGCTCCGGGAGATCATGGATCAGGAAATACAAAAGCGAATCATAAGGGCAATGAAAGCCAAGAAATAAAAAGCGGCCCTTTCGGGCCGCTGGAGGTTACGGACTGGGGACAAGTTGAACCTGGACGCCATCAATGGTGAGGGTTGTTCCCTCCGGCAGGTCAATGTTTTTGTACTCCTGTTCGTACATATCCATAAGTTCGTTTTGATCTTCGGTGCCAAGGATCGCATTGATCCCGCCGTCGTACAGATTGCTGGAACTGACATTCCCGCCGCCGCTGACGGCCACAATGTTGTAAACACCCGCGGGGAAATCCTCCCCGGCCACAAAGTTTCCGTTTCCGAGGTCAACCGTTTCCGTGATCTCCTGATTGCGGGGTGTCAACGGTGCGCCGCTGGCGTCGTCGCAGGTGAGGCGGACCGTGACGCCGGAAATGGAGAGCACCACGCCCTCCGGCAGGTCAATGTTTTTGTACTCCTGTTCGTACATGTCCGCGACTTCGTTTTGCTCCTCCGTGCCCATAACGGCATTGATCCCGCCGGAAAAGGCATTGCTGGAACTGACGTTGCCGCCGCCGCTGACGGCCACAATGTCATACTTCCCGGCGGGGAAGTCCACGCCGGCGGTGTAATTCCCGCTGGAAAACTCCTGATCGAAAGCAATGCTTTCGGGTTCGGAGGACGGCGCGGGCGCCTGGGCATCAGAGGACGGCGCGGAGCCGCCGGAACCATCCGGCGCGGCCGTCTGTTCGCCGTCGGAAATGGTGCAGGCGGCAAGGGTAAAGACAAGGGCAAGAGAGAGCGAGAGGGAAAGCAGTCTTTTCATCTTTTTTAATTCCTTTCTTTTCAGAGTATTGCCAACTTATACAGACTATTAGCGCATAAAGAATTTAACACGAAAAGCGGCAAAAAGTCAAGGAGGCGAGAGCGACGACACCGGAATTTTTGCAGGACGCCCTTGTGGCGGACCTGGCGGATCTGTTCGAGGGGCAGACCTTCACAAGTTCCGCAGGCGATAAGCGGCCGATCCGCGTCTACCCCCAGGATCTCCCCATTATCGAGGGAAACGACGAAACAGAGGACCGGACCGAGGAAATCCCGGAGCCGTACATCATCGTGCGGACCAATGAAGGGAACATACAGGACGCGAACAGCGCCCAGGAGGTAGACCTGATTCTGGTGATCTGCGTCTATGACAACAACCCAAACCGCCAGGGATACCGGGACGTGCTGCACATCATCCAAGAAATTTATGGGCGGTATGCGAAAAACCCGCTTGTGAGGATCAAGCCGGACAGCGGCGGAGCGGCGGGCGGCCCGTATGCCATCAAGTTCCCAATCAAGTGGGTTACACAGCAAGACGACACGCACCCCTATTATTTCGGGGCCATGTCGCTGAAATTTGAGGCGCCAGCGGTGCGCCAGGAGGTGCCATTTATATGACCAAGAAAACGACCAGAAAGGCGGCGGAGGCCGCCGGCACGGTGGTGTACTGTGGGCCGTCCATTCGGGGCGTGGCCAGGCAGTACACCGCGTACAACAACGGGATCCCGCAGGGGTTGAAAGAGGCGACGGAGAAAAACAAGATCCTGGCCGCCCTGATCGTGCCCCTGGAGGAACTGCCGGAGGCCATGCGCCAACTGCGCCAGAAGTCCGGCCGCATTTACACCCTGTATCAGGCCGTGCAGGGAAAGACCTAATGGGAGGGATGAACAATGGCATATAACCATGGTGTGTATAACCAGGAGCAGGAAACCAGCCTGACCACACCGCGCCAGGGAACGGCGGGCCTGCAGGTTATCTTCGGCACCGCGCCGATCCACCTGGCAGAGGATCCGGCGGCGGCGGTAAACAAGCCCGTGGTGTGTTACTCCTTCGCGGAGTGCCAGAAGGCCATGGGCTATTCGGACGACTTCAAGGACTTCACCCTTTGCCAGAGCATGGACGCCTGTTTCCGCGTGTTCAACGTGGCGCCCATTATCCTGGTGAACGTGCTGGACCCCGGGAAGGAAAGCCACACCACGCAGAACGCGGAGGAAAGTTGCGACGTGGAGGCCGGGGCGGTGGCCTACAATAAGCAGTTTGTCCTGCTGGACACCATCGTGGTGAAGAACAACGACGCCACCCTGGTGGCAGGCAGCGACTATGTGGCCACCCACGCGGAGGACGGCACGGTGCTGATCACCATTCTGTCCGAGGCGGCCAAGGAGGCGGAAACGCTGAAAGTGGCCAGCACCAGCCTAAAGCCGGACGGCGTAACAGAGGCGGACCTGGTGGGCGGATACAACGCGGGGACGGGCGCGGAAACCGGCCTGGAACTGGTGCGCCAGATCTATCCCCGGTTCGGCATGACCCCCGGGATCCTGCTGGCCCCCGGATGGAGCCATAACCCCACTGTGGCGGCGGCCCTCCAGGCAAAGACCGAGGGGATCAATGGGAACTTCGACTGCGTGACCTATCTGGACATTTCCACGGACCCGGAGGAGGACGGCGCGGCGGTTTACACCGACGTGAAAACCGCCAAGGAGGCCCTGGGGGCCACCTCTCCCCACGCGGCGGCCCTGTGGCCCATGGGGGCGGTGGGCGACAAGATCTATTATCTGTCCGCCATGTTCGCGGCCATGACGGCCTACATCGACGCCGGAAACAGCGACGTGCCCTATGAAAGCCCGTCCAACAAGGACTTGAAGATCACCGCCACGGTCCTGAAAGACGGAACGGAGATCCTGCTGGATCAGCAGCAGGCCAATGATCTGCTGAACGCCAACGGCGTGATCACCGCCATCAACGCCAACGGGTACAAGGCGTGGGGCAACAACACGGCGGCCTATCCATCCACCACGGACCCCAAGGATCGGTGGCTGGCGGTGCGGCGGTTCTTCGACTGGGATGGAAATAATTTCATTCTGACGTACTTTCAGAAGGCGGACAAGCCGGGCAACACCAGGCTGATCCAGTCCATCGTGGACAGCCAGAACATCATCGGAAATGGGTATGTGGCCCGGGACTACTGCGCCGGATACCGGACGGAGTTCAAGAGCGACGAAAACCCGATCACCAACCTGCTGGACGGCCACCTGACTGTCCACACCTACCTGGCGCCCTATATCCCGGCGGAGTACATCGAGAATATCAGAGAATACGACACGAAGGCCCTGGAGGCCGCCCTGACTGGCGGAGGTGAATAAACATGGCGAGTATCCCCGAGATCCCCAGCAAAATCAATAATTACAACGTCTACAACGTGGCGGAGCGCCTGATCGGAATGGGGGATGAAGTCACCCTGCCCGACTTCGAGGCTCTGGCGGACACCATTTCCGGCGCCGGGATCCTGGGAGAAGTGGACGACCCCACCGTGGGCCACTTCTCCAACATGGAAATGGAGATCCCCTTCCGCCTGGTGGACCATGAGGCCGCGGACATGATGGACATGACCAAGGCGGTGCAGTTGACCCTCCGGGCGGCCCAGCAGACGCTGACCGTGGAGGGCAACACGGAATTTCGGTCCATGCGCGTGGTGGTGCGCGGCAAGAGCGCCACCCTGTCCATGGGGAGCGTGAAAAGCGGCAGTTCCATGGGCAGCGGCGTGACCCTGAACCTGACCTATATTCTGATCGAGGTGGATGGGGAAAGCCTGATCGAACTGGACAAGTTGAACCCCACCTTTAAGGTGCGGGGCGTGGACATTTTGCAGAAAGTGAGGGAAATGATCTAATGAGCGCGAACCACGAAAACGCCGCCCTGGAGGCGGAGAAGGTACAGGGAGCCGAAACCGCCGCCGCGGGCGCGGCGGGAGATCAGGAGGGCGAGGAGGAAAGCCTGGTCCTGAAATTCAAAAAGCCCTACAAATTCGAGGGGCGGGAGTACACGGAGGTGGACCTGTCCGCCATGGAGGACATGACGGCGGCAGACCTTTGCGCCGTGGCCAAACTGTCCGGCCGGGATACCGGCATTACGCCGATCCCGGAAATGACGATCCCCTATGCCATCCACATGGCGGCTAGGGCGTCGAAACTGCCCGTTGAGTTTTTCAGGGGACTGCCGGCCCAGGAGAGCATGAAACTGAAAAACCTTGTATCGGGTTTTCTTTACGGCGGGGATGGAGAGGAGTAAACCCGCCGGAAATCAAAAAGAGCTGTATTGCCCTATCCCTCCAACTGCACAGCGGTGTGGACTGGCTCCTGGGCCTGCCGCTGGATGAACTGAACGACATGGCAAAGGTGGTGCTGGAAATTGCCAAAAAGCAAGGTCATGGAATTGGCCATAAAAATCGCGGGAAAAGTTGACAAGACCCTGGGATCCAGTACCAAAGCGGCCAACAAGCAACTGGCGACGATACAAAAGGCCGCCGACAAGGTATCCACCACCATGACGGCGGGACTGGCGGCGATGGGAACGGGGGCCATCGCCGCCACAAAATACTTTTCCGACCTGGGTGGAGAGTGGCAAGAGGCAACCAACCAGGTGGCCTCCTCCACCGGAGCGGCCGGGAAGGAACTGGAGAGCCTGCGGGGCGCCATGGAGCGCGTGTACGCGGACAATTTCGGGGAGGACGTGGCCGACGTGGCCGACGCCGTGGCCCTGGTGGACCGAAACCTGGCCAACCTGGACCAGGAGGGGCTAACCAAGGCCACGGAGGGCGCCCTGGCCCTGCGTGACGCCTTCGAGTATGAGGTGGAGGAAAGCACACGGGCGGCAGAAGCCATACGCAAGAACTTCGGCACAAGCGTGGAGGACGCTTTTAGTCTGATCGCCGCCGGCGCACAAAATGGCCTGGACTACTCCGGGGAACTGATCGACACCATCAATGAATATTCCAGCCAGTTCTCAAAACTGGGTTTCACGGCGGACGGCATGTTTAATCTTCTCCAGTCTGGAGCGGACAGCACGGCGTGGAACCTGGACAAGGTGGGCGACGCCATCAAAGAATTTTCGATCCGCGCCATCGACGGGAGCGACACCACGGTGTCGGCCTTCGAGGACCTGGGGTATAGCGCGGAGAAGATCATGGCCACTTTCGCCGCGGGCGGAGAAGGGGCGAATACCGCGTTTTTCGAGGTCCTAAACACCCTGATGGACGTGGACGACCAGGTGAAACGGGACGCCCTGGGCGTGTCCCTGTTCGGCACCATGTGGGAGGACCTGGGCGTGGAGGCCATGGAGGCCATGGCCAACGCCTCCCAGGCCGCCTATGACACCGGTGACGCCCTGGAGCAGATCAACCAGGTCAAGTATAACGACCTGGACAGCGCCCTGCAGGGGATCAGGCGGCAGATGGAGGTGGATCTGCTACCGGCGGCCGACGCGGTGTATCAATCCCTTATGGACAGTATGCCGGAGATCAGCGCGGCCATTGAGGAAGTGTCCCCGGCGGTGGCGGAGATCGCAGAGGACTTCGCAGACTGGGCGGGCGGCGCCGTTTCGGAGGGCCTGCCGGTCCTGGTGGATGGGATCCGCGATTTTGCAGACTGGACCGGGAAAGCATACGAGAAGGCAAAGCCATTTTTGTCATTCCTGTGGGAGCACAAAGGAACCGCTGTGGCCGTGGCCGCGGGCGCAAAGGTCCTTTCCGCGAGCCTGGGCGCGGTAAACAAAGCCATGGGGGCATACAAAAACGCCAAGGGTATGCTAGCAGTCCTCCAGAAGATCCTGGCCGTGTATCCCAGGCTGATTGCGGCAAAGGCGAAGGACAAGGCAGAAACCGCGTACCTGTACGCGCTGGAGGCCAAAGACGTGCTGATCCGAGCAAAGACCACGGCGGCCACATGGGCGCAGACAGCGGCCACAAAGGCCAGCACACTGGCCACCAAGGCGGCGACCGTGGCCACTAAGGGAATGAGCGCGGCGGTGAAGTTCCTGACCAGCCCCATGGGAATAACGCTGGGGATTATCACGGCCGTGGCGGCCGCCCTAGTCCTGCTGTATAAGAACTGGGACAGCGTGAAGGCGTGGATGGTGAACTTCGGCAACACGGCGAACCAGATTTGGACCAACTTTTCCAACGCGGTGGGAAATGCAATCGCGGCCATCGGGGAGAAATTCCCTGCCCTGGGGGCGTTTTTGCAGGGCTGGTGGGAGAGTATCCAGGCCGCCGTCGAGAACGTAAAAGCGATTTTCCAAAATATCATCGACTTTATCAACAACGTGTTTTCCGGCAACTGGGAAGCGGCCTGGGATAATATCGTGAACATCTTCGGAAACCTGTTCGGCATGATCGTGAACCTGGCCAAGGCGCCGATCAACGGCGTTATTTCGGCCATCAACTGGGTGCTGGAGAAGATCAACAGCATTTCCGTGACGATCCCCGACTGGGTGCCCCTGGTAGGCGGCGAAACCCTGGGCTTTAATATCCCGACGATCCCGCAACTGGCGGAGGGCGGCGTGGCCACCTCCCCCACCCTGGCGGAGATCGGAGAGGGCGGAGAGCCGGAGGCAGTCATGCCGCTGTCCAAACTGGCGGACCTGCTGGACAACTGGCCGAGGCCAAAGCCGGGCGGCGGAGGCAGCCAGCCGGGCGGCGACGGGGAAACCATCGTATTTTCCCCCGTGTTCAACTTCTACGGGAAGGCGGACCGGGAGGACGTGGAGGAGGCCACCCGCATTTCCTTCCAAGAGTTCAAGCGCCTGTATAAGAAACTGAAAGCGGAGGAGCGCCGGAAAAACTTCAAGCCGGAACCGGTGACAGGGTAAGGAGGAAACCATGGCAAGCACCTATACCACAAAGCAGGGGGACGCCTGGGACGCAATCGCGTTTCAGGTGTACGGCGACGTGAAATATACCGGCTTTCTCATGCAGGCCAACTTCCCGCACCTGGACACCTTCGTGTTTGACGCGGGGGTGGTCCTCCAGACACCGGACCTGCCGGAGGACGACGACCTGGCCAACGCGCCGATCTGGAGGACCACCACATGAGGACGCGGAGAGCGGAAACGGATCTGACCTGGAACGGCGCGGCCGTCACCAGCAAAATGGTGGGCTACAAGGCCACCGTGACCTATACGGACGCGGCCAGCGGCGAGGCGGACAGCCTGGAGATCAGCATAAACGACCGGGACCGCCAATGGACCACGGCATGGATGCCGAAAACCGGGGACACCCTGACGGCCGCCATTAAGGTGTACGACTGGGAGCGGGAGGGAGACAACCGGACCCTGGACTGCGGCTTTTTTATCCTGGACAATTACAGTTTTTCGTGGTGGCCCATGACCGGGACCATTTCGGCCGTGTCGGTGCCGGCGGATAGTGCTTTCCGGGCGACGCAGCGGACCAAGACCTGGGAAAAGGCCACCCTGCAGGCCATAGGAAACGAGATCGCGGCCAGGGCGGGCATTACCCTGGCCTGGGACGTTGAGGGGGATCCCATCACCGTCGAGAGCGTGGAGCAATCCGAACAAACGGACTGCGAGTTTTATATGAGCCTGTGCGAGGAATACGGCCTTTCCATGAAGGTGTACGCCCAAAAAATCGCCGTATATGACCGGGAGAAGTACAAGGAAAAGGACCCCGTGGCCACCATCCGGGAAAGCGAGATCGAGGGCGGATCCTGGGAAAGCAAACTGGAGGGGACCTATACCGGCGGGGAATACACCTACACGGACCCGAACACCGAGGAGGAGATCAAGGTCACGGTGGGGACCGGGACCCGGATCCTGAAAAAGTCCGGCAAGGCGGACAACAAGGCGGACGCGGAGCGGAAGATCGCGGCGGCGGTGGCCAACGCCAACCACGGCGCCACCACCCTGTCCCTGACCATCATGGGGCGGGCGGACCTGGTGGCCGGCCAATGCGTCACCGTGGTGGGGATCGGCCGCCTGTCCGGGAAATATTTCATCGACAGTATCACCCATACGGTGGGCGGCGGCTACACCATGGCCCTGGAACTGGCCCTGGTGGAGGCCATGACCGAGGAGGTGATCAAGGACGCCACGGACCGCCTGGCGGCGGTGGGCGTCATGGCCTCCCCGGAATACTGGGTGGCCCATTACAAGGACGTGGCCAACCTGGACGGCCTGATCCTGAACATGGCCACCAGGATCAAGACCAACCTGGGGGGAACAAGTATCACAACCGTGGAGGAGGCCCTGGACGTGCTGACCCGCACGGGCGTGATCAACTCCCCGGACTACTGGGCCAGCAAGTACACGGCCCTGGCGTGGCTGGACGTGCTGCTGATCAGCGCGGCCAACGCCCTGACGGAATAAGGAGGGACCAAATGAAAGCGGGAATAAGGCTGGGGAAAATTTCGTCCATCGACTACGCCAAGGGCATGGCCCGGGTGGTGTACCACGAAAAGGACGACGACGTGACGCGCCTGATCCCCCTGTTATCCCATGAATACAAAATGCCCCCGGTGGGGTCCCAGGTCCTTGTGGTTCACCTTTCCAACGGGACGGAGGCCGGGGTGGTGCTGGGGCGGCCGTGGAGCGAAAAGAACCCGCCGCCGGAGGGCGGGGCCGCCCTCTACCGGAAGGACCTGGGGCAAAGCCCCGGGGAGGCCATGATCCGCTACGACGGCAGCACCCTGACCATCAAATGCGCCGGGGACATCAACATCGAGGCGGGCGGCGCTATCACCATCAACGGCGCCACCATAGACCTGAACTAAGGAGGCGGGACCATGCCGGGAGCGGCAAGAATTACGGACACGGTGAACGGGACCACCGCCGGGGAACATTCGGGACACGCCCCGCCCCACCCCCCGGAGCCGTTCAGCGGGGAGATCTCCGGGGCCTGTTCGCCCACCGTGCGGATCAACGGCCTGGCCGCCGCTACGGTGGGGAGCACCACCACCGAGCGGGACGGGTGCTGCGGGTCAAGCCAGGGCGCCGTGGGCGCCGGGAGCGGGACCGTGAGGATCGGAGGGTAAGCCATGGCAATCGGAACACTGGGGCGAAAAATCATTTTTGAGGTAAGCGACGATTACATGTTTACCTTTAAGGACATGACGCGGGAGATCACAAGCCGGTGGGCCAACCACGAACCACAGGGGGTCAAGCCAAAGCCGGAGTTTTTGGGGCCGGGCCTGCAATCGTCCAGCCTGACGATCACCCTTTCTTCCGCCCTGGGGGTCCGCCCGCGCACCGTGCTGGAGGAGATCGAGAACATGGTGGAAACCGGGACGGCGGAGCGCCTGGTGATCGGCACCAGGCCGGTGGGAAAAAATCCGGTCCGACTGACCGGATCCAGCGAAACCTGGGACGTGATCTATAACCGCGGGGAACTGGCCCGGGCCACTATGACCATAACCCTGGAGGAATACACATGAACGAAACCGGCGTCTATGACTTCAAATTAGAATACACCTTCGCCGGGGACTACATGGCGGAACTGGACCGGCAACTGGCCCTTTTGCTGTCCACGCGGGAGGGCACCATGCCGCTGGATCGGGAGTTCGGCCTGAACATGGATTTTGTGGACATGCCGCCGGAGGCCGCAAAGAGCCTATACACGGCGGAGGTCACGGAGAAGGTGGCCAAGTTCATCCCCACCGTGCGGGTCCAGGAAGTCGCCTGGGGCGCCGGCGCACAGGGAAATCTAATCGCTAAGGTGGTGATCACAAGTGCCTGACGAAATGAACGCGATCAAGAGCCTGCCGGACATTTCTTTTATTGACAACAAGACCATTGACCAGGTGCGGCAGGAAATGGTGGCGGACTATGAAAGTT
>ENA-ORTQ01002859-ORTQ01002859.1-human-gut-metagenome-genome-assembly--contig:-NODE-2859-length-14132-cov-7.247496_pt1 | contig 14132 bp, 9 predicted proteins | sample MGYA00241912_ERZ509188 | MGnify/ENA primary metagenome ERZ509188 (study PRJEB26280, sample SAMEA2338849) | human gut metagenome | biome: human gut; feature: human-associated habitat; material: faeces...
ATTTAAGCAACCTTTCTGCATACGATCAGGGATGTAACGAAGAGTTCCAGAACGCTATGAAGAACTACTTTGAAGGCAATGCTTCACTTGATGATGCACTTGACTTATTCTACAAAGCAGTTGTTGAGAAATATCCGGACTTAACATACTAAAATAATAAGCCGCGCCTGCCAGACCGGCGGGTGCGGCTATCTTTATACCTATCTCCGGACGGAGAGAAAGCAGTCAGCGGCGTAAAGCGCAGAGCTGACAGCAGATTTGCACAAAAAGATGTCCGTGAAGGGATGCTGTGAACTCTGTGAAAAATAAAAAGAAGGGGGCAAGAGGCGTTATGAAGAAGAAAAGCAGTAAAGCAGTCAGATATAACAAATGGGGTTACATTTTTCTGATTCCTTTTATTCTGGTGTATGTTGTATTCCAGCTTATACCACTGTTTAATACCATTTATAACAGCTTTTTTGAAAATTATTTATCGGGTCTGACACAGATCGGACCAAACTTTGTGGGACTGGAGAACTACAAAACGCTGTTTACACAGGGCGATATCTGGATTTATGCAAAGAATACCATGATTTTATGGATCATGTGTTTTGTGCCACAGATTATTTTGTCATTACTGTTAGGTGCATGGTTTTCTGATGTGCGTTTGAAATTAAAAGGAAGCAGATTTTTCAAGACTGTGATCTATCTGCCAAACCTGATCATGGCATCCGCATTTTCAATGTTGTTCTTTACACTGTTCTCGGATGGTGGACCGATCAACTCGATTTTAATGCAGATCGGAATTATTTCAGAGCCATATAAGTTCTTGGCAAACACAGGAAGTGCGAGAGGACTGATCGCCCTTATGAACTGCCTGATGTGGTTTGGTAATACGACCATTCTTTTAATGGCAGGTATGATGGGTATCGATACTTCTTTATTTGAAGCGGCAGAAGTGGATGGAGCAACTCCCACACAGGTATTCTACAAAATCACATTACCGCTGCTCCGTCCGATTTTAGTATATGTTGTGATCACATCACTGATCGGTGGATTACAGTTATTCGATGTACCGCAGATTTTGACCAATGGTACCGGTGATCCAATGAGATCGACCATGACATTGATCATGTTCTTAAATAAACATCTGTACAGCAAGAACTACGGAATGGCTGGTGCAGTATCCGTAATCATGTTCATCATCACCGCAATTTTAAGTCTTATTGTCTTTAAGGTAACTGGAAACGATAAGAGAAAAGCATGAGTAGAATAGAAAGGTGAGGTGTTATTATGAACGAAAATAAAAATCTGAAAAAAGGACTTGGAATCCATGCAAGAAGATTTATCGCTTATGTAGTCCTGATTCTTGTTACATTTGCCTGCCTGTTCTGGTTCTATGTGCTGTTCATTAATGCGACCAGATCGAACGGTGAACTGCAGGCCGGATTTACACCACTGCCAAGCACACATCTGCTGGAAAACTGGAACAATCTGGTACACGGAACACTCCCGGTATGGCAGGGTATGATAAACAGTCTGATCGTATCTGTACTGTCAGCAGCGTTATGCACTTATTTTTCAACCATGACAGCTTATGCGATTCATGCATATGATTTTAAACTGAAAAAATACATCTATGCATTTATCTTAGCAGTTATGATGATCCCTACACAGGTAACTGCACTTGGGTTTGTAAAATTAGTCGGCACATTAAAAATGGAAGATACCTTTATTCCTTTGATCGTCCCGACGATCGCTGCACCGGTCACATTCTTTTACATGAAACAGTACATGGAAAGTACATTGCCGGTATCTCTGATCGAGGCAGCCAGAATTGATGGTTCCGGTGAGTTCCATACATTTAACAGTATTGTGCTTCCATTAATGAAACCTGCCATTGCAGTGCAGGCAATCTTTACATTTGTAAGCAGCTGGAATAATTATTTTGTACCGGCTTTGATCTTACACAATGACAAGAAAAAGACACTGCCAATCTTAATCGCACAGCTTCGTGCAGCTGACTGGCTGAAGTTTGATATGGGTCAGGTTTATGTGATGATCGCATTTTCTATCTTCCCAGTTATTATCATTTATCTGATCTTATCCAGACACATCGTACAGGGTGTTGCCCTCGGCAGTGTAAAAGGATAAATTAGAATATAGCTACAAATGAAAAAAACTTCCCTGAGAACCGCCGTGATTCCCCATATCACGGCGGTTCTCCTTTGATGTAGCAGAAAAAGATTACAATATTAAAAAACATCAGAAAAATTGTCTGAAATAATCAAACATAGGCTCTTTTTTTCCAGTTGCTAATGTGCTATAATAAGCACAGATTTTGGAAAAAAAGAAATGGTTGAGAAGTGAATCTGCACAATCCTTTCAGAACGGAGGAAGACATGACAGAAGGCGGTTTTTTAGTTTTCATGGGAATTTTATTACTTTTGGTTGTCATCGTTGTTGTGATAGCGGTTGTTTCATCTGTGGCAGGTGCGGCAGCAGCAATCGTTGATGATGAAGACAGCGAAGATGAATAGAACAGGGTGAGAACAGAATAGTGGGGCGGTACTTTTGTGCCAGTCCCCTTTTTGCAGGTCTTATGGATACTGCGAAATGTCCCGAGATCGAATCATAAGAAAGGAGACAGAGATTATAATGCAGTTACTTACATTTTTGTTAAATGGAGTGAAGTTTGGTATTCCTGTCAATGATGTGGAATCCATTGAAACAAGAATGAATGTGGTGAATATTCCAAATTCACTGCCACAGGTTCATGGGATCATGAATCTGCACGGAGAAGTTATTGCAGTGTACAGTCTGGCAGAACAGTTTCATTATCCGGAACAGGAAATCAACAATATCATCGTTGCATCCATGAATGGTACAAAGATTGGGCTTGAGGTTGGAAACGTGGATGAGATTATTGATGTCCCGGATGAGAAGGTTATTTCCATGCCAGTCATTATGAAAGCAGTAGAAAATTGTTTTGATGAGGTTGCTTCCTATGCAAAAGAACTGATCGTTCTGATCGAGGTATCAAAGCTGATGTCGGAAGCAGAGCAGCAGGCAATACAGAAATTGGTAGAACAACAGTCATAAACAAAAAAGAGTAAAGCCTCTGTTATTATATATTGGAAAGATACAGTCTCGTGGGATGGAGTACCGATAGGTACTCCATTTTTGCGTAAATAGGAAATTTTGTTCCATTTCTAAAATAATTCTAAATTCTGTCCGATTTTCCTTGCATTTTGATGAGAGAGGAGTAAACTGATTTTTGCCGACCGACCGGTCGGTTTTGGCTTGCGGGAATGCAATAGCCAATCAGACATATAATTTTTCAGGAGGAACGAGAATGATCCCAAAGTATAGTGTAAAACGTCCGTACACAGTGTTAGTGGCTGTTGTACTGGTGATCGTTTTAGGAGTTGTTTCGCTGACGAGGATGACAACAGATCTGCTGCCGGCAATGAATCTGCCGTATGTGATCGTTGTCACAACAGATGTGGGGGCAAGTCCGGAGGAAGTGGAAAAGGATGTGACATCGCCAATCGAAGCGGCAATGGCAACGACTTCCAATATTAATAACGTAAGTTCCATGTCCTATGATAACTATTCTATGGTTATTTTGGAGTATGAGCAGAGCACGAACATGGATTCTGCTATGATTGAGATTCAGCAGCAGCTGGATCAGTTGACCGGACAGTTCCCGGATTCAGCGGGCTCACCGGTCATTATGCAGATCGATCCTGATATGATGCCGGTCATGATCGCATCTGCGGATGTGGATGGTATGGATCAGGCAGAGGTATCTGATTATGTGGACAATGAATTATTACCACTGCTTGAGAGTATCGAGGGTGTGGCATCTGTGATGGCAACAGGAGTGCTTGATACGGATCTTCAGGTCACTATGAACCAGGAGAAAATAGATGCTTTAAACGAACAGATTCTGAGCAAAATAGATGCCCAGTTTACAGATGCACAGGCAGAGTTAGACAAGGCATCTTCCCAGATCGACAGTGGGAAAAAGAAGCTTTCCGATAGTGAAAAAGAGATGGGAAGCCAGCTTGGAGCAGGTGAAAATGAGATCATTAATAATAAAATCCAACTGTTTAACACCGAAGCAGATCTGACCACACAATTATCAGATCTTCAGAAATCACAGTCGTCCATGGATGGTGCAATCAAGTCGTTACAGTCAGCTTATGATGGAGCAACGCAGTTACAGAGCGCGATTGACGGTTTACAGAAAGCAAAAGACGGTGTCAGCCAGGCGAAGAGTGGGGCAAAGCAGTTGTATCAGGCACATGACGGTGTTGTGGCAATTTTAAGTGCAAAAGACACTGTTACGGGTGCAGATATGTCAGTAGATGAGGCACTTGGGGCAGCTGTTCAATATGGTCAGATGACGCAGGAACAGGCAAATCAGTTAAAAACAGTCATTACGACACTTCAGGCTGATCCTGCTATGTTGGAAGCATATAAAAAGGCAGCCAGCGAATCTGATTTCGTCGCATACATGGAATCCATAGCCATTGCCCAGATCAACGCACAGGCAGGGACTTCCTATACAAGTGAGAGTGACATTGCCAGCCAGATCGTGACCTTACAGTCAAAACTGGACGACATCAATGTGATGCTGATGAATCAGGCATCCTCTTTTGCAGATGCAGGCGTGACATTGACTTCTTACAAAGACATTCCAGCTGCAATCTCAAAATTGAGTGAGAGCAAGACACAGATTGCGGCGGGAATCGCGACAATCGAGTCCGCCCAGACACAGGTGGCAGACGGTAAAACATCTTTAGATGACGCATTAGTGACTTTAAATGAATCCCAGATATCCGGTATCATGGAGATGAGCAAGGGATATGCGGATCTTGCTGTTGCAGCAAATAAGATCGAAGAGGGACAGAGCCAGTTAGATGATGCAAAAGAGCAGGCAAAAGATTCAGCGGATCTGAACACGATCCTTACAATGGATACCTTAAAAAATCTTCTGACAGCACAGAACTTCTCCATGCCGGCAGGTTATGTGACAGAGGGGAACGAGCAGTATCTGGTGCGAGTCGGAGATGAGGTGACATCCAAAGCAGATCTTGAAAATCTCGTTCTGATGGATCTTGGTATGGATGGTATCGAACCGGTCAGACTGTCAGATGTGGCAGATATCGAATACATTGACAATTCCGGAGATTCCTATTCCAAAGTGAATGGAAATCCGGCGGTAATGCTTTCGATTGAAAAGCAGACCGGCTATTCCACCGGAGATGTGACAGACCGGTTATTGGATAAATTTGACAGTTTGGAAAAAGAAAATACAGCGTTACATTTGAGCGTTCTCATGAATCAGGGTATTTACATTGACATGATCGTGAAATCAGTCGTAGAAAACATGATCGTGGGAGCCATCCTTGCAATTATTGTATTGTTATTATTCTTAAAAGATATGAAACCTACACTTGTAATAGCATGTTCCATTCCGCTCAGTGTTGTTTTTGCAGTGGTACTGATGTACTTTACGAATATTACGTTAAACATTATTTCACTGTCGGGTCTGGCGCTCGGAATTGGTATGTTGGTGGATAACTCCATTGTTGTGATCGAGAACATCTATCGATTGCGGGGAGAGGGGTATTCCATCCGGAAAGCAGCCGTGGAAGGCGCTTCACAGGTGACAGGAGCAATCATAGCTTCCACACTTACAACCATCTGTGTATTTGCACCGATTATTTTTACAGAGGGTATCACAAGACAGTTATTTGTTGATATTGCGCTGACAATTGCATTTACGCTTGCAGCCAGCCTGCTCGTGGCATTGACTTTCGTGCCGATGATGGCAGCAGGATTATTAAAAAATACAAAAGAGATCAGGCATAATTTCTTTGACAAAGTAAAAGAGGTTTATGGAAAAATTTTAGCTGTATGCCTGCGTTTCAAGCCAATCGTATTTATCGCGGTGATCGTTTTGCTGGGAACAAGTGTTGTGGCAGCATTCTCCAGAGGATATTCTTTCATGGATATGAATATGGAGACGAACCAGATCAGTGCGACGATTTCAGCAAAAGAGGATGAGACGCTTACTTTTGATGAACTGACAGAAATGGCAGACGAAGTCGTGGAAAAAGCATTGACGATTGATGGTATTGAGACCATTGGTGCCATGGCAGGTGGAAGTGCTCTTTCCATGATGGGAGGAAGTTCTACAGACAGTATTTCCATGTATATGATTCTGGATGAAGAATCTGAAGTGAGCAGTGCAGATGTAATCGAACAGTTGGATGAACTGACAAAAGACATGGACTGCGAAGTTACAACAGACACCTCCGCTTCTGATATGACATCACTTATGGGAAGTGGACTGACGATCAATGTAAAAGGAAATAATCTTGACAAACTGCAGGAACTTGCAGGCGAGGTTGCAAAAGTCGTAGAGAACACCGAGGGAACTGTGGATGTGGATGATGGACTTGCCAATACGACACCGTCTTTCACCATTTCTGTAGACAAGGAAAAAGCTGCGAAATATGGCATGACCGTTGCACAGGTATTCCAGCTTGTTTATGGGGAGATGACATCGTCAACCTCCGCAACAACGATCTCTACCGATGTAAATGAGTATCAGGTTTACGTACAGAGCGAGGAACAGTCCGATGTTACATTGGCTGATATCAAAAACCTGACCTTCACTTATACAGACAGAGAAGGAAACGAGACAGAAACAGCACTTTCTGATATTGCACAGTTTGAGGAAGGTTACACCTTAGGAACGATCAACCGTGATGCGCAGACCAGATATATCAGTGTGACCGCAGGAGTGGATGATGACCATAATGTCAGTCTGTTAAGTAATGAGATCCAGAAAGAGTTAGATAAGATCGATCTGCCGGAAGGATACTCCATTGAGATGGCAGGTGAGGACGAGATGATCGCAGATGCGATGAATCAGTTGTATCTGATGCTTCTTTTGGCAGTTATCTTCATTTACCTTGTCATGGTAGCACAGTTCCAGTCACTGTTGTCGCCGTTTATCATTATGTTTACAATCCCGCTGGCATTTACAGGCGGTCTGTTCGCACTTTACTTTACCGGCAACGAAGTCAGCGTTGTGGCAATGATCGGATTTGTCATGCTTGCCGGAATTATCGTAAATAACGGTATCGTTATGGTAGACTTTATCAACCAGCTCCGCCGTGGCGGAATGGAGAAAAAAGACGCCATTATCGAATCCGGAAAAACGAGACTCCGTCCGATCCTTATGACCGCACTCACCACGATCCTGTCCATGTCCACGATGGCAGTCGGACTTGGAGAAGGTTCAGAAATGATGCAGCCAATGGCGATCGTAACGGTTGGCGGTTTGTTATATGGTACACTGTTAACTCTGATCGTTGTTCCATGTATTTATGATGCATTTAACCGTAATAAGAGCATGGTCGAGGAGGACTTATAATGGACGAGCAGAAACTGATACAGGATCCATCACAGAAAGTGCTTGCCATGTATCAGGCAGTCATTGAGTTCATTAATGAAGGTTGTGATATCAATACTTTAAAAGTAGCTGATATCACAGGCCGGGCAGGCATTGGAAAAGGAACGGCATACGAATATTTTTCTTCAAAGGAAGAGATAATCTCTTCTGCAATTTTATATTATGTGAAAGTGTGCTTTGAAAAACTGCAGGTAATTTCTACAGATAACAGAACGTTTCAACAGAAAATTAACGAGGTCATGGATTTTATTGATGAGCATGTAAAAGAAAAGCAGGGTGTCTTTTTCCTGATAAAAATGGTATTGGAATCATACGAGATACCAAAGAATCTGAAAGATGAGTATGAGCGTATGAAACACCAGTGCTGTGATAAGGAGAAAAACGAGATTATCGACTGCATTGTGGAGGAGGGTGTCCGCGAAGGTCTGATCCGGGAGAAGAATGTTTTCCTGCGAAGAGCCGCGGTCGAAACCCAGCTTTCGGTCTATTTTATGTACCGCATCGCAGCAGAGAAAAAAATGGAGCTTGACCTGGAGGCAGATTCTTTGAGAGAATATATCTATCAGAATATATTGAAATTATTAGGATAGAAAGAAGGAACAAATAAATTAAAATCACATATAAAAAAATCAGTTGACAAATGCCACGTTAGCTTTTATGATGAGAAAAGATATAAAAAGGTGATGAGAAAGAGGAGTACACACAGACACCTGAAAGAGAATGGCATTCACCGGCTGAAAGATGTCACCAGAACATGTTGTGTGGAAGGTAGCTTTTGAACCGTCGCGCAGAACCTGTCTGTTGCAGATAAGTGGCAGAACTTGCAAGTTGATCATGCGGAGAAAATTTTCGTATATCGCCAGAAGCAGTCAGAAGTAAGCAAGAACGAGTTGTCCCCGTTACTGGACAGTGGCTTAGGAATGAGCCTGTAGAGATATGTTGTTTTTGCAACATAACAAAGGTGGTACCGCGTTGACACGCCCTTTGCATCCGTATGGATGTGAAGGGCTTTTTTGCACGCTTGCTCTCGAGTGTGCACATCGGGAGAAAAGATGAATTAATTAGTTAGGCAATTTCGAAACTCGTAGAAAATATGAATTGAGTTGTGGAAATGTAACGAAAGCTTGAGAAGACACTGGGGAGCCGCCGGTTCTTGCTTGGCAGTCATAGCGCTAGCTGTGGCTGGCATGCTAGCACCGTTGCGAGCGACACGTAGCGGAAGCGTGTCTTCGAAAATTTTGTTACGGTTTCACAACGTTCGTAATGTAAATTCGAGTTTCGCAATGCCGAAGCAAAAAGAAAGGAAAAGACAAATGAAGGAATTAGCAAAGACCTATGACCCAAAGGGCATTGAAGAACGCCTCTATAAAAAATGGGAAGATAACGGTTACTTCCATGCAGAAGCAGACCGCAGCAGGAAACCATTTACCATTGTGATGCCTCCACCAAACATTACCGGACAGCTTCACATGGGACACGCATTAGACAATACCATGCAGGATATTTTGATCCGCTACAAGAGAATGCAGGGTTACAATGCATTATGGCAGCCTGGAACAGACCACGCTTCCATTGCAACCGAAGTAAAAGTCATCCAGTCCTTAAAAGAAAAAGGAATCGACAAGGCAGATCTTGGAAGAGAAGGTTTCTTAGAGAAATGCTGGGAGTGGAGAGAGGAATACGGTAACCGTATCATCAACCAGTTAAAGAAAATGGGATCTTCTGCTGACTGGCAGAGAGAACGTTTTACCATGGATAAAGGATGTTCTGATGCCGTACAGGAAGTTTTTATTAAATTATATCAAAAAGGATATATCTACAAGGGTTCCCGTATCGTAAACTGGTGCCCGGTTTGTAAGACATCCATTTCCGATGCGGAGGTAGAGCATGAGGAGCAGGACGGATTCTTCTGGCATATCAATTACCCGGTAGTTGGTGAGGAAGGAAGATTCGTAGAGATCGCAACGACAAGACCGGAGACTTTATTCGGAGATACCGCTGTTGCTGTAAACCCGGATGATGAGAGATACAAAGACATCGTTGGAAAAATGTTAAAACTTCCGATGACAGACCGTGAGATTCCGGTGATCGCTGATCCATATGTAGACAAAGAGTTTGGAACCGGATGTGTGAAGATCACACCAGCCCATGACCCGAACGACTTTGAGGTTGGAAAACGCCACAACCTGGAAGAAATCGTTGTCATCAATGACGATGCAACCATGAACAAGTTAGCAGGAAAATATGAGGGAATGGACCGCTACGAGTGCAGAAAAGCATTAGTAAAAGATTTAGAGGAAGCGGGACTTTTAGTAAAAGTTGTTCCACATTCCCACAACGTAGGTACACATGACCGCTGCGGCACAACCGTTGAACCAATGATCAAACAGCAGTGGTTCGTGAAAATGGACGAGATGATCAAACCGGCAGTTGAAGGCGTAAAAAATGGTGATATCCAGTTACTTCCAAAACGTATGGAGAAGACATACTTCAACTGGACAGACAATATCCGTGACTGGTGTATTTCCAGACAGTTATGGTGGGGACACAGAATCCCGGCATACTACTGTGATGAGTGTGGCGAGATGGTAGTTGCGAAAGAAGCACCTCATAAGTGTCCGAAATGTGGATGCACCCATATGACACAGGACCCGGATACCTTAGATACCTGGTTCTCCTCTGCTTTATGGCCATTCTCAACACTTGGCTGGCCGGAAAAAACAGAAGACTTAGATTACTTTTATCCAAATGATGTTTTAGTAACCGGATATGATATTATCTTCTTCTGGGTAATCCGTATGATCTTCTCCGGTTACGAGCAGATGGGCAAAGCGCCATTCCATACCGTATTATTCCACGGTCTGGTACGTGACTCCCAGGGACGTAAGATGAGTAAGTCTCTTGGAAACGGTATCGATCCGTTAGAGGTTATTGACAAATATGGTGCTGACGCACTTCGTCTGACACTGATCACAGGCAATGCACCTGGTAACGATATGCGTTTCTACTGGGAGAGAGTAGAGTCTTCCAGAAACTTTGCCAATAAAGTATGGAATGCTTCCCGTTTCATCATGATGAACTTAGAGGGCGCAGAGATCAAAACCCCTGCTCTCGATGAATTAAAGGCAGCCGACAAATGGATTTTATCCAGAGTGAACACACTTGCAAAAGATGTGACAGAGAACATGGATAAATTCGAGATGGGTATCGCCGTACAGAAAGTTTATGACTTTATCTGGGATGAATTCTGTGACTGGTACATCGAGATCACAAAAGTTCGTACCTATAACAAAGAGAATGATCCGGCATCTGCAAATGCAGCATTCTGGACCTTAAAGACGGTACTGACAGAGGCATTAAAGCTGTTACATCCATTTATGCCGTTTATCACAGAGGAAATCTTCTGTACGCTTCACCCGGAAGAAGACACCATTATGCTCGCAAAATGGCCGGAATACAAAGCAGAATGGAACTTTGCAGCAGAGGAAGAGATGGTAGAGCACTGCAAAGACCTTGTAAAAGGTGTTCGCAACCTCCGTACTGAAATGGATGTTCCACCATCAAGAAAAGCAAAGATTTTCATTGTATCTGACGATGCGAAAATCAGAGACACGTTTGAATCAAACAAAGAAGTTTATGTAAACCTTGCAGGTGCAAGTGAGATCGCAGTACAGGCAGATAAGACAGGAATCGAGGAGGATGCTGTTTCCGTTGTAATTCCTGGAGCAACACTTTACCTTCCACTGGAAGATTTAGTAGACTTTGAAAAAGAAAAAGAACGTCTGTTAAAAGAACAGGCACGTCTGGAGAAAGAACTCGCGCGTTCCAAAGGAATGCTTTCCAATGAGAAGTTCTTAAGCAAAGCTCCGGAAGCAAAAGTGCAGGAAGAGAAAGACAAGCTTGCAGGCTATGAGCAGATGATGGCTCAGGTCAAAGAGCGTCTTGCACAGATGAAATAGAACAATATAAAAAATAAGGGTTTCCGAATATGGAAGCCCTTATTTGATACTATAATGATACTATTTGCTTATTATTGCATTTAATTTATCAGCGACCTCTTGGTGTCTGGTAGGGTATAAGTGACCGTAGATATTATTAATCATTTGTACGGTATCTCCAATACGTTCGGCTATTAGATGTGGAGAAAATCCCATTTCTATCAATAATGATACATGAGAATGTCTTAGATCATGTATGCGTATTTGTGGAACGCCGGCCAGCTCAGCAGCCTTATTCTTTCCTCTGGTTATAAAGCTCCTTGAAAATGGAAAAACTAGATCATCTGGCTGCGGATCATAAAGCATTGTAATGTATTCTCTTAGTTCATCCATAATTGCAGGCGGCATAGTTATTACTCTGATACTATTCTCGGTTTTTGTTGAGCCGATAATATGGGTATTCTGCTGCAATGATTTGTTGATAGATATTTTATTCTCTGTAAAGTCTATATCTGATAGAGTTAATGCCATCAGTTCCCCCAGGCGCATACCACTGTAAAATAATAACTGCAGTTGCATGCGTACTCGAACATCGTCAACGTTTTCTAATACATGGTTGTACTGTTCCAGTGTCCAGAAGTTCATGGAGCGAGTGTTTTTGCCGATGGGACCAGCAACGGCACACGGATTCTTCGGGAGATTGTAGTACTTTACTGCATAATTGAAAAATGTCACTATGGTGTTGTGAATACGTCTTAAATATGCATCAGACAGATCCTTTGATAACAAATCATTTTGCCATAATCTAATATCTGCCGGAGTAATTGCATTTATAGGCTTATCCTTAAAATAGGGCAGTATTCTATTATTAAATACTGTCTTTTTAGAAATTATAGAGCTTTTCTTTAGTCTGGTGGAAATATCAGCCATGTAAAGCTCATATAAAGAATAGAAAGTCATTGTTGGCGTGCCCTGCACCTTTTCCAGAAAAGCCCTTTCCCATTCCTTAGCGTCACGTTGCAGCTTAAAGCCACGCTTCATTTTCTGCTTGCGTGCCCCGGTGTAATCCGTGTAATAGGCTTTTACATAAAATGTTCCCCTAGTTTCATCTTTAAATACTGGCATGTCATAACCTCTTTTCTATATCTGGCGGCGATGTAGAAAGAAAGACAGCCATATTTGACAAAAATATGAGTTTGCCATATAATACACTTAACAAGGGAGCTGGTCGGATAGCTCGCACCTATCCGCTCCGGCGTTATGTCTTAAGTTACAGAGTAACCGTCCAACCTTTTAGCCGGGGAATGGACGGTTATTTTTTATGCTTGTAATTACTCACAAGCGTTATGATTGCACAAATCATGATGACAAAAGTAAACAAGTCCGAATATGTAACCATAGCTTGTCCCCCTTCCGCAAGGTCTCGGAACGGATGGCAAGGAACCGTCTAACAGCCCCCTTATTAATTGTATTATATTGTCAAGGTGCGCAAATTTGAGCGGCTTCGGATTTTCGTGAAATTCACGATTTGATCTACGGAATCCCGGAACTGCCTAAGTTCAACTTAGGGCGTCAACTCAAATTGATTTGTTGTCGTGTGAACCGGTCAAAAGGTCAATTTGTCCGGTTGCCACCGGATCCAATTTTGGATTGGGCGACCTGGGGAGTTTTTCCCTCGTTGAAAAGACGAACTGTCCTTTTTGGATTGTGTTAACCTCGGTTATCTTGGATTAAGTTATATTTTTTATCATTTCATATAATTTATCTCTATCCCAAAGTTTTACGTTTAATGCATTTGCTTCTTTCCTGGCTTGTGTTGTAAAGTATTGATTTGTTAATACAACAGCAACGTCTTTATGATAAAGACTTTTCCCAGAGTGAATTTGTTGGATGGCTGCGTTACCGATATTTGAAGAATAACATTTACATTGAATGGCATATGTTATGCTGTCTTTTTCTGCTAAAATATCTACACCATGATCGCCACTTGCCTGTGTAATTTCTATGTTAGAAAAATTATTATACTGCAACAAGTCTGCACAATAATTCTCAAATTGTTTTCCGTTCATATTATCAATGGATTTCAAAATGCTAGTATTATTAATTTGTAACATGCTGTTTTTCTCTGGATATATCATGTGTAAAGCTTGTCTAGAATCACAGACTTTAAATAAATCTTGCATTATACCAAGAGAAAAATGCTTAATGTCAAATTGTGAAAACATAAATAAGTAAATACCAGCCTTTTTTGAATTAAGTAATAGTTGGATTAAATCTATGTTTTCTATAAAGTATGATTTTACTAAATAAATTTCAGAAATAATAAAAATTATAGATGGAATTATATTAGTTGCTTTAGAGTTATATGAATATAGGTCCTTTACTTGAATTTCCGCAAATTTATGAAATCTTTCTGTCATCTCATTTTTTAATAAATCTATAGTAGTTTCTATTTTTAAGTGATCTGATACAATAGGAATGAAAAGCTGTGATAATGAACTATAGTCTCCATAGGACAAAGCATTTTCATCGTAAATAACTAATTTCATGGTTTTGGACGAATTATAAGTAAGTAATTGGTTTATTATATTGTGTTGATCTGCTTCAGTACACTTATATATTATGTAATGATCCAATTTTGATAGTTGTTGACCGTCGTTGGAAAAATTAGCAATCAATCGTCAGCAGCGTATGCGCCGCAAAACTCAGGGAGCAAGGGA
>ENA-ORTQ01002870-ORTQ01002870.1-human-gut-metagenome-genome-assembly--contig:-NODE-2870-length-14083-cov-2.700884_pt1 | contig 14083 bp, 9 predicted proteins | sample MGYA00241912_ERZ509188 | MGnify/ENA primary metagenome ERZ509188 (study PRJEB26280, sample SAMEA2338849) | human gut metagenome | biome: human gut; feature: human-associated habitat; material: faeces...
AAAACCAAAGCAGCAGCGGTTAAACCTGCTGCAGCAAAGACTCCGAGTACAAACACCAAAGTTGAACCGATTTCCGCTAAAGAAGCCAAGCAGGAGGTCAAAGCTGCGGCGCCTGCTGAAACCAAAGAAGTTCTTAAAGAAACGACGCTTGCGCACAAAAGAAACAAAAATCTCAAGCACGACGGCAAGAACAAGCTCTATGTGCTGGATACCAACGTACTGCTGCACGATCCGACGAGTATCTTCCGCTTCCAGGAGCACGACATCTATCTCCCGATGATGACGCTCGAAGAGCTCGATAACCATAAGAGCGGCATGACCGATGTGGCGCGCAATGCGCGTCAGGTCAGCCGTACGCTAGACGGCATCCTGCAGAATTTAGAAGGCCCGATTGATAAGGGCATCCCTCTGGATACGCTGAATCACGGTGAAGCAACCGGTCGTCTGTTTATTCAGACCAAGCCCTTTGATGTGAAGCTTCCGATGCTGCCTCAGGGCAAAGCCGACAACCAGATTCTGTCCGTGGTGGAAGGTCTGAAGGAAAGCGTCAAAGACCGCGACGTCGTCCTGGTGTCCAAAGACATCAATATGCGTCTGAAGGCTGCCGCACTCAACCTTGTCGCTGAAGACTATTACAACGACAAGATGATTGAGGACAGCGACATCCTTTACTCCGGAACGCTGAAGCTCCCTGCCAACTTCTGGGACGAACACGGCAGAAATCTCAAGTCTTGGCAGAAGGACGGCCGTACTTGGTATCAGATCGAAGGATCGCTGGTTCCGAGCTTCCTCGTTAACCAATTTATTTGGTACGAACAGGAGGGTGCCACACCGTTCTATGCACAGGTCATGTCGGTTGAAGGCAACCGTGCCACTGTGCGTTTGATTGACGACTATCTCAATCCGAAGCACACCGTCTGGGGCATCAATGCCAGAAACAGAGAGCAGGCCTTTGCGCTCAATCTCCTGATGGATCCGAACATTGACTTTGTGACGCTGCTCGGCCAAGCCGGTACCGGTAAGACACTGCTCACACTGGCTGCGGGTCTGACCCAGACAATGGAGCAGAGACGGTTCAATGAAATCATCATTACGCGTGCCACGATTTCCGTCGGCGAAGACATCGGATTCCTGCCCGGTACCGAGGAAGAGAAGATGGCCCCGTGGCTCGGCGCTATTGACGATAACCTCGAAGTTCTCAACCGCGGCAGCGGCAACGGGTCCGATTGGGGCCGCAGAGCTTCTGAGGATTTGATCCGCTCGAGAATCCGCATTAAGTCCATGAGCTTTATGCGCGGCCGCACGTTCCTGAATAAATTCGTCATCATCGACGAAGCTCAGAACTTAACGCCGAAACAGATGAAGACGCTGATTACGCGTGCCGGTCCCGGCACCAAGATCGTCTGCCTGGGCAACATCGCTCAGATCGATACGCCTTACCTGACGGAAGGCTCCTCCGGTCTGACTTATGTGGTTGACCGCTTCAAAGGCTGGCCGCACTCGGGTCACATCACTATGCAGCGCGGTGAAAGATCCCGCTTGGCGGATTTTGCGAGCGACGCGCTCTAACCCAAAGCTTTTCCAAGAAGCCTCTGCAAGTCAGGGGCTTTTTTGTGCCCGCTGAATTCAGAGCATTAAGCAAATACTGTCGTATTCATCTTTAAATGCAAATCTTTCAATTAAACTCAAAAGATTACTGATAACAAACAAGTGAAGGTTCAGATGAATAACGATTTTCCCCGCATTAAACGACTCCCGCCGTACGTCTTTAACATTACGAACGAACTGAAGATGGCGGCCCGTCATCGCGGAGAGGACATCATTGATTTGAGCATGGGCAATCCCGACGGCGACACACCGAAGCACATCGTCGACAAGATGATCGAAGTGGCGCAGCGTCCCGGCACACACGGCTATTCCGCTTCCCGCGGTATCCCTCGTCTTCGCAAGGCCATTAGCGATTGGTACAAGAGACGCTGGGATGTCGATATTGATCCGGACAAAGAAGCCATCGTTACGATCGGCTCCAAGGAAGGTATCGCTCACTTAATGCTCGCAACCTGCGACCGCGGCGACACGGTCCTCGTCCCGAATCCGAGCTACCCGATCCATATCTACGGCTCCATCATTGCCGGTGCCGATGTCCGCAGCGTCCGCATGGGTCCGGGCATCGATTTCTTCAGCGAATTCGAAAGAGCTGTTACGGAAACGACTCCGAAACCCAAACTTATGATTTTGGGCTTCCCGAGCAACCCGACCGCCCAGTGCGTAGATCTCGACTTCTTTGAAAAACTCGTTGCGCTTGCCAAGAAGCACGGCGTCTACATTGTTCATGACTTGGCTTACGCCGACATCGTCTATGACGGCTTCAAGGCTCCTTCCATCATGCAGGTGCCAGGTGCTAAGGACGTCGCCGTTGAGTTCTTCACCATGAGCAAGAGCTACAACATGGCCGGTTGGCGTATCGGCTTCATGGTCGGAAACCGTGACCTCGTCGGCGCACTGACCCGCATTAAGAGCTACCACGACTATGGCACGTTCACGCCGATTCAGGTCGGCGCGATCGAAGCTTTGAACGGTCCGCAGGAGTGCGTTGAAGAAGTCAGAAAAGAATACGAACACCGCCGTGACGTAATGGTCAAAGGCCTGCATGACTTAGGCTGGATGGTGGAAAAACCTAAGGCCTCCATGTACATCTGGGCCGAACTGCCCGAGTTTTATAAGTCCATGGGCAGCGTGGAATTCTCCAAGCGTCTGCTGGAAAAAGCCAAAGTGGCGGTTTCTCCCGGCATCGGCTTCGGTGAATACGGTGAAGGTTTTGTGCGTATCGCCCTGATCGAAAACGCTGATCGTATCCGTCAGGCGCTGCGCGGCATCCGTCAGATGTTCAAGGAAGACGGTTTGATTCAGCCTAAGACGAAGAAATTCCATCGCCGCTGGAAGGGTGAGCCGGTCCGGGCTGTCCCGGAGAAGAAACCTGCGGCACCCAAGTTTGCCAAGGTAAAGAACATTCCTACCAAGAGTACGAAGAAACCGAAGGCAAAGGCAGCAGCTAAGAAAAAATAATTAACGTAAGGAGAGGAAATGGCAACGGAAATCAAAGTCGGTTTGGCCGGGTTCGGTAATGTCGGGAAAGGCACCTACGACATCTTAAAAAGAAACCACTCTTTAATCGGCCAAAGAGCAGGCGCTCCGATCTCGGTCAAACGCGTCACCGTCCGCAACGTCGACCGTGTTAAACCTTTGGTCGACGAAGACGTGATCGTCACCAACGATTGGCATGACCTGGTCAACGATCCGGAAGTCAACGTCGTGGTGGAAGCCATGGGCGGTATTGAGCCCGCAAAATCTTTGATTTTGGCCGCCATTAACGCCGGCAAGCATGTTGTGACCGCCAATAAGGCGCTGCTTGCCGAGCACGGCAATGAGATTTTCTCTGCTGCTCTGGCTAAAGGCGTCAATGTTGCATTTGAAGCCGCCGTTGCCGGATCCATTCCGATCGTTAAAGCGCTGCGTGAAGGCTTAGCCGCCAACCGAGTCTCTTCGATCGCCGGCATCATCAACGGAACCTGCAACTTTATCCTCTCCACCATGCGTGATACCGGACGCAGCTTTGACGATGTCCTCAAAGAAGCTCAGCGTTTGGGATACGCTGAAGCCGATCCGACCTTCGACATCGAGGGTACGGACTCCGCTCATAAACTGATGCTTCTGTCGGCCATTGCCTTCGGCGTTCCGGTCGATATGTCTAAAGTTCATATCGAAGGCATTACACATCTGGAAGCCAAGGACATTAAGTTTGCCGAAGAACTCGGCTACCGCATTAAGCTGCTCGGCATCACGAAGTACACCGATTACGGCATCGAACTTCGCGTCCATCCGGCACTTGTCCCCACACGCCGTCTGCTGGCTAATGTGGAAGGCGCAATGAACGCCGTCGTTGTGAAATGCGACGCAGCCGAAAGTTCTCTTTACTACGGCAAGGGCGCCGGCTCCGAGCCGACCGGTTCTGCCGTGGTGGCCGACTTGATCGATATCGCCAGAACTGCGGAAGTAGCAGTCTCCGAGCGCCCTCGCATGCCGACGACAACGCACAACCCGAAGGCCAAATCTTTTGCCGATTTCGGCGACACGGTTTGCTCTTATTACCTTCGCATTCCGGTTGAAGACAAGCCCGGTGTTTTGGCTGAGATCGCCCGTATTCTGGCCGACAACAAGATTTCTATCGAGTCTCTGATTCAGAAAGAAGCGCCTCTGGAAGATGCTTCCACCGAAATCATTCTGCTGACGCACAGCACTCGCGAAGCGGATATCCAAAGAGCCATCCGTACGATGCAGCAGCTTGCCAATGTTCGCGGCGCAATCGTGCTTCTGAGAAAGGAAGAATTACAGTAATGCAATACGTTTCTACACGCGGCGGCGTGCCCGCCGCCTCTTACAGCGAAATTGTCCTTCAGGGTTTGGCACGCGACGGCGGCCTGTTTGTGCCGAGGGTCTACCCGCAGGTTTCGAAAGAGACCTTAAAGAACTGGCGCGGCCTCTCTTACGCTCAGCTCGCGACTGCCGTGACAAGTCTTTTTGCCAAAGACATGCAGCGCTCGGATATCGCTCGCCTTTGCGAAACCACCTACACGCCCGAAGTTTATTGTCACGGACGTGAAGGCACCGATTTCAAGAAAATCGCACCGGTTGTCTGGCTGGAAAAGGATTTCGGCATTCTTGAGCTCTCCAACGGTCCGACACTCGCCTTTAAAGACATGGCGATGCAGTATTTGGGTTCGCTCTTTGAATTTGTGCTTGCCCGCAAAGAAACCCGTCTGAACATTCTCGGCGCCACGAGCGGAGATACCGGCAGCGCAGCCGAATACGCTATGAAAGGCCGTGAAGGTATTCAGGTCTTTATGCTTTCTCCGGCAGGACGCATGAGCAAATTCCAGAAAGCTCAGATGTATTCACTGCAGGATAAGAACATTTTCAACATTGCCGTTCAAGGCAGTTTTGATGATGCACAGGATATCGTCAAAGCGGTTTCCGGCGATCTGACGTTCAAGACCGAACACCACATCGGTGCCGTGAATTCCATTAACTGGGCGCGCATTGCGGCTCAGGTCATCTACTACTTCAGTGCTTGGCTGCAGGCAACCGAATCTGAGGATGAAGAAGTCACGTTCTCCGTCCCCTCGGGCAACTTCGGTGACGTCTTATCCGGCTGGATTGCCAAGCAGATGGGACTGCCTGTGGCTCGTCTGATCGTCGCCACCAACGAAAACGATGTCCTCTATGAATTCTTCCGCAGCGGCCGATATCGCATTCGCGATTCCGCCCATACGTTTGTGACGAGTTCTCCGTCGATGGATATTTCCAAGGCTTCCAACTTCGAACGCTATATCTACGACATCACCGGCAGAAACCCCGAGCGCGTGGTGGAGCTCTGGACCGAGCTCTCCCGGAAGAAGGAGTTCCTTCTCAACGCCGAAGAATGGGCAGCAGTAAAAGCAAGCGGTTTTACCGCCGCTAGGAGTACGCATGCTGATCGTCTCGCGTGCATCAAGCGAGTTTGGGATCAGTATGGCTTCCTCGTTGATCCGCACACAGCGGACGGTATCAATGCGGCAATGAAAGAACGAATCCCGGGCGTAAAAACCATTTGTTTGGAAACCGCATTACCTGCTAAATTTGCATCTACGATTAAAGAAGCCGTCGGCTTTGAACCTCCGGTTCCGGCCGGCTACGAAGGTCTGCTCGACAAACCGCAGAAAGTGCTGGAAATGCCTGCGGATGCGCAGTTGGTTAAAAACTTTCTCGCCGAGCATGACGTCGGGAAATAAGTTTTAATTTGAAGAGGCTTGCTTAACCGCAGGCCTTTTTGTTTTTATGAAGATAGTTAATTTTGTTGGATACTCCGGCAGCGGCAAAACGACCTTGATCGAGAAAATCATCGCGCTGTTAGCATCACGCGGTCTCAAAGTCTCGGCCGTTAAAAACGCCCATCACAACGTGGATATCGACAAGCCGGGGAAGGACTCTTACCGTTTTCGTGAAGCCGGTGCGACGCAAGTCATTGTGCATACCGACGAGCGCTGGGCTATGCTCACCGAGACGCCGAAAGATAAACCTACGCTGTCGGACCTAATTCGTCATTTAGATCCTGCGGATATCGTGATTGTCGAAGGCTTTAAGACCGAAGAGCAGGAAGCGCTTCGTCTGGAGGTTTGGCGCAAGCTCGAGCGGCATGAAACACCGATTTGCGCGCACGACAAGCGAATCTCTGCGGTGGTGACCGATACGACACACCCGGCATTTGGAAATCTGCCGATTTTTGATATAAATGATGCCGAAACCATTACTCGCTTCATAGTTCGAGAGCTAGGTCTCGAAGACGGAGAAACACGGAAATGCTGACAGTTGAACAAGCAAAAGCAAAGATTTTGGAAGGTGCGGAGGCGGTTGCCGAAGTAGAAGATATGGTGACCCTTTATTCGGCAGGCAAAATCCTCGCCGAAGACATCGTCTCCGAAATTAAAGTCCCGCCTCTGGATAATTCTCAGATGGACGGCTACGCCGTTCGCTGCGCCGATTTTGCAGGCGGTCGCCGCAATTTTCCGGTTTCTCAGCGAATTTTTGCCGGCCACGTCGGCACCGAACTTGAACCCGGCACTGTCGCTCGCATCTTTACCGGCGCCCCGATTCCTCCGGGTGCCGATGCAGTGATTCCTCAGGAAGAAGCTTCCGAGATGGAAGACGGCAGCGTGGAATTCCACTGCGAGCCCAAGGCAGGTGCCTGGATTCGAAGAGCAGGCTGCGATATCGATATCGGTCAGACTGTATTGAAGAGGGGCGACCGTTTAACGCCTCCGGCGCTCGGCGTTGCTGCGAGCGTCGGCGTTTCCACAGTTAAGGTTTATCGTCCGATTCGTGTTTCGCTTTTCTTCACCGGCGACGAACTCGCGATGCCGGGAGAAAAGCTCGTCGAGGGCGGCATCTATAACTCCAACCGTTTTGTCCTGCGCGGTCTGCTCCATCAGCTGGGCTGCGATGTGGTGGATTACGGCAATATTCCCGATACGTTTGAAGCAACTTTAGAAGCTTTCCGCAAAGCCTCCCGCAAGTCCGATTTCATTTTGACCAGCGGCGGCATGAGCGTAGGCGAAGCCGACTTCATTCGCAGAGCTGTTGAAGAGCTCGGAAAGATGCAGATGTGGCGCATCGCCATGAAGCCCGGCAAACCGGTTGCTAAAGGCGAAGTCCGCGGTGTTCCGTTTATCGGCCTTCCCGGCAACCCTGTCTCCGGTTTTGTGACCTTCCTGCTGTTTGCTCAGCCGCTGATCCTTAAACTTTCCGGCCGCAGCCAGATCGATGTGAAGGGTTATATCCTTCCGCTGGCCTTTGATTACAAGTGCGGATCCCGCCGCGAGTTCATTCGTGTCCGCCGCAACGGCGCCGGAGAGCTGGAAAACTATCGCACCCAAAACTCCGCGGTTCTGAGCTCCTGTACCTGGGCTGACGGTTTAGCCGACATCCCGGCTGAAGCTGACTTGAAGAAGGGCGATTTGGTGACCTACATCCCGTTTACGGAATTCAATTTATAAGAGGTCTCAATGAAGATTGCAGTTCAAACAGAAGACTTTGATGTTCAGGCTGAAGTAGCGGCACTGCATGGGTCTCCCAAAGTCGGAGCCGTCGTGATGTTTTTAGGCACGGTGCGAGACCTCAACGAAGGTGACGAAGTCGCTTCCATGACCCTAGAGCACTATCCCGGAATGACCGAAAAAGCCCTTACGGCCATTGTGAAAGAGGCAAAGAAACGCTGGGATATTATGGATGCGACGGTGATTCACCGTGTCGGTGAACTGTTCGCGACCGACCAGATCGTTTTTGTCGGAGTTTCCGGCGCGCATCGCGGGGAAGCCTTTAAAGCCTGTGAGTTCATTATTGATTACTTGAAGACCGAAGCCCCGTTCTGGAAGAAGGAAAAGGTGGGCGAGGGCACCCGCTGGGTACAGGCCAAAGAGACCGACGAAGCCGCAAAATCCAAGTGGAGCAAATAAGCTCAAAATAAGAGAAAAACGCACGTCCGTCTCCGCGGACTCTTCAGAATAGACGCATAGGGGAACAGGAGTTGATTCCGAATGTTTCCTTAACAAAAGGAGATTCAAACTCTTATGCGTCAAGATCAATTTACAACTCGGTTCCAAGAGTTGCTCGGAGAAGCACAATCGATGGCTGTTGAGCGTTCTCAGCAGTACATCGATCCGCTTCACTTGCTGCTTGCGGTATTAAAGGACACCGAGGGCACCGGAAGGACGCTCTTAGAGCGCTCCGGCGTGAGAGTCAGAGAACTCGAACGTAAGGTGAAGGAAGCGATCGGCAAACTGCCGGAAGTTTCCGGAGCTGCCGACAATGTCCAAATCAGCCGTGAGTTGATGGCAATCCTTAATTCGATGGAAAGAGAGGCCGAAAGACTCGGCGATAAATTCATTTCCACCGATCTCTTCCTTTTAGCCTTATGCGACAGCAAGTGTGACGCCGCACGTCTTGCGCAAGAGGAAGGCCTCAATAAACCGAGCCTAGAAAATGCAATTTTATCCGTGCGCGGAGGTGAAAAAGTGGACAATCCCGAAGCTGAGAACAATCGTGAAGCGCTGAAGAAGTACACAGTTGACCTGACCGAAAAGGCCAAAGAAGGAAAGCTCGACCCTGTGATCGGGCGAGATGACGAGATTCGCCGTGCGATGCAGATTCTGCAGCGCAGAAGTAAGAACAATCCTGTTCTTATCGGCGAACCCGGTGTTGGTAAGACCGCTGTGGTCGAAGGTTTGGCACAGCGTATTGTGAACGGTGAAGTGCCCGACACACTGCGCAACAAACGCGTCTTGAGCCTCGATATGGCCGGACTTGTCGCCGGTGCGAAATACCGCGGCGAATTCGAAGAACGTCTGAAAGCACTGCTGAAGGAAGTGGTTGCCGAAGAAGGCCGCATCATTCTGTTTATCGACGAAATCCATACAGTGGTCGGTGCCGGTAAGACAGAAGGTGCAATGGATGCCGGCAACATGCTCAAACCTGCACTTTCCCGCGGTGAACTGCATGTGATCGGTGCCACGACCTTGGACGAGTACAGAAAGTACATTGAAAAAGATCCCGCCCTGGAGCGCCGTTTCCAGAAAGTGATCGTCAACGAACCGAGTGTCGAAGACACGATTGCTATTCTGCGCGGTCTGCAGGAAAAGTATGAAGTCCACCACGGTGTTGAAATTACCGACCCGGCGATTGTGGCTGCTGCTGAACTTTCCGCCCGCTACATTACCGATCGTTTCCTTCCGGATAAGGCGATTGACTTGATTGATGAGGCGGCAGCGCGCATCAAGATGGAAATTGATTCTAAGCCTGAAGAACTCGATAAGCTGGATCGTCGTCTGATTCAATTGAAGATTGAACGTGAAGCCGTTAAGAAAGAAAAAGACGAAGCCAGTAAGAAACGCTTGAGCGGTTTGGAAGAGGAAATCGCTAAGTTAAGCCGCGAGTATTCCGATTTGGAAGAAATCTGGAAGAAAGAAAAGAACGCTGCCTTGGGTTCTAAAGAAGTCCGTGACGAAATCGACAAGCTCAAGACCAAGATGGAAGAGCTTCGCCGTTCCGGCAAGTATGAAGAACTCGCCGCGATCCAGTACGGCAAACTTCCGGAACTTGAAAAACAGCTTGTGAAGGAAGAAAAAGAAGAAACCAAGCTCTACGACGAAAAACCGAAGCTCCTGCGTACACAGGTAGGTGCTGAAGAAATCGCCGAAGTGGTTTCCCGCGCAACTGGTATTCCGGTCTCCAAGATGATGGAAGGCGAACGCCAGAAACTTCTGGATATGGCCAAGTACATCGGTAAGCGAGTTGTCGGACAGAAAGAAGCGGTTGATAAAGTCGTTGACGCCATTCTTCGTTCTCGTGCCGGCTTGTCCGACCCGAACCGTCCTTATGGTTCCTTCCTCTTCCTCGGTCCGACAGGCGTCGGTAAGACGGAACTCACGAAGGCTTTGGCCGAATTCCTGTTTGACACTGAGGACGCCATGATCCGTATCGATATGAGCGAATTCATGGAGAAACACTCCGTGGCTCGTTTGATCGGTGCGCCTCCGGGATATGTCGGCTATGAAGAAGGCGGCTACTTAACAGAAGCCGTACGCCGTAAACCTTACAGCGTGATTCTTCTCGACGAAGTTGAAAAAGCTCATCCGGACGTCTTCAACATCCTGCTTCAGGCTTTGGACGACGGCCGAATGACCGACGGTCAGGGACGCACGGTTGACTTCAAGAATACCGTCATCATTATGACTTCCAACCTCGGTTCTCAGGAAATCATGAACCGTCAGGGTGAAGATCCTGAAGTTGTGAAGGAAGCCGTAATGGATGAAGTCAAAAAGCACTTCAGACCCGAATTCATCAACCGTATTGATGAAATCGTTGTCTTCAATGCTCTTGACCAGAAGGCTATTCGCGAAATCGCCCGCATCCAGATTCGTAAGCTGGCGAAACGCATGGAACAGCAGAACATCGGTCTGGATGTAACTGAAGCCGCTTTGGATGAAATAGGGAAGGTCGGCTTTGATCCGCTGTTCGGTGCACGTCCGCTGCGCCGTGCGGTCCAAGACTATCTGGAAAACCAGATTGCTGTGGATATCCTCAAAGGCAAATATGCTCCGGGAGACACGGTGTTTGTGGATTATGTCGACGGCAAATTCATTTTTGAAGACCGTAAAGACAACCGATAAGATCGTCTGATCTCATTTGAGAAACGCCAGGAGACTAACAATCTCTCGGCCTTAAATATTTTCAGATGACGTCAGGAATAGAATAAGAAAAAACACTCCTAAGTCACGCCATGTACGCACAAGGAACTCGCGCTCACGACATCCTCGCGATTTTTCTCGTTTCGATCGCTCACGCCAGCTCTCACTTTTATCACTTAGTGATTCCTTCTCTGTTTCCTTGGATTCTTCCGCACTTTGGAATGAATTTCCTTCAGGGCGGAACCTTGATGACAACGTTCTTTGTCACGAGCGCAGTCGGCCAATCGATGAGCGGCTTTTTGGTCGATAAAGTCGGTGCTCGTTCTTCTATGTACACCGGTCTGGTTCTGCTGATTGCCAGTGCTGTGACTTTAGGTATAGCAGAAAATGTCCCGATGCTTTATCTCTCGGCGATGCTGGCCGGCGCCGGCAACTCGGTATTTCATCCGAGCGACTATTCGCTGATGAATTACAACATTCAGGATCGCTTCTTAGGTCATGCATTTGCCTGGCATAACATCACGGGCAATATCGGCTGGGCGATTTGTCCCTTCTTTATGGTGACGACAGCGGGCTGGTTCGGCTGGAAAGGCGCAGCGTTTGCGGCGTCTTCGGTAGCGCTGATTGTTCTTGTCATCGAGCTTGTATTCAGAGGCGTTTTCTCTCGCGATTCCGTCCGTGACAGCACGCCGCCCACACCTAAAGAAAAAGAAGAGGGGACTTTCGGATTTCTACGCGTACCGGATGTCTGGTATTGCTTTATGTTTTTCTTCTTTACGTCCGGTGCTTTTGGCGTTCTTCAAAGCTTTTCACAGACGATTTTCAAAAATGCCTATCACTTGAATCTGACCGGGGCCTCGGCGGCTCTGACGGCTTATCTCTTGGGCGCCGGGGCGGGCGCTTTGATCGGCGGATTCTTAACGAATCAGCATAAGATCTCGAGCAATCGTGTAGTGGCGTTGTGTCTTACTTTCGCTGCTGTGATGGCAGCTATTCTGGCGTCTCAGGTCCTGAGCGGGTATTGGGCAGTCGTTCTAATGTGTCTGATGGGTCTGGGAACAGGCGTGGCTGCTCCGAGTCGAGACATTATGATTCGCGGCGCGACAGTTGCGAAGCTGGGAAAGAAATCTTTCGGCCGCGTTTACGGCTTTACCTACTGCGGAATGGATGTAGGTCAGTCTCTGACACCGATTTTCTTTGGACCGCTTCTTGACGTCGGTATGTTTACAACTGTTCTTTTCGGTGTTGCAATTCTTCAGACCTTTGCGATTTTTACAGCGCTTCGCGTCTCGACTCAGTCAAGTCCGTCGGCGTCCTAAAGAAGCCGAGGCGTAAGTTCGTCCATATCGCCGAGGTTCAACATGTTTTCAGTGTCTTCTTCCAGGCGGTTCCCAATGGCAATGCCTAGGAGGCGGACGGTCTGATGATTGAAATCGATTTTTTCCAGCAGAGACTCGGCCGTTTTGAGAATCTGAGATTTCTCGTTGAAGACAGAGTTAGATGTTTGTGTTCGCGTAATCGTTTTGAAGTTGTGGAAACGCACTTTTAACGTCAGCGATCGGCCGAGAAAGTCGTTTTTACGAAGGCGCGTCATCAGATAGTCCGTCAGTTCCGAGAGCGTATCTTCTAATTTATTGAGATTTCCTTCATCTTTTGAGAGCGTGATCTCGGCGCTGACTTGTTTGCGAATGCGTTCGGTTCTAACCGGACGATCATCAATGCCTCGGGCAAAGTTGTAATAGGATAGTCCAGAACTGCCGAATTGCTCGACTAAAAACGAAAGATCTTTTTCTCTCAAATCCTTGCCTGTGAAAATTCCGAGAGCCTCCATTTTTTGAGAGGTCACCGGGCCGACACCCCAAATTGCCTTGACGGGAAGGCGGTCAATGAATTTGAGTGCCGCATCCGGATGGATTACGCATAGACCGTCCGGTTTGCGCCAGTCGCTGGCAATTTTTGCGAGAAATTTGTTGTAAGAGACCCCGGCAGAAATAATGAGGCCGACTTCTCGCCGAACGTCTGCTTTGATGAGCTTTGCGATTTCCATCGCGTAACCATAATCGCGCCAAACGTCCGTAACATCCAAGAATGCCTCATCAATAGAGACTTGTTCAATGAGATTTGCGTAGCGAGAAAAGATTTCGAAAACTTCGGCTGATGCTTTTTTGTACTCGTCCATCCGCCCGGGAACGAAAATTAAATTAGGGCAGAGCCTCGCGGCAACCGAAGAGGGCATTGCGGAACGTACACCGAACTTTCTTGCTTCGTAGGAAGCAGACGCAACGACACCTCGAGCGGAATTTAATCCGACGGAAATTGCCTTCCCTTGCAGCGAAGGATTATCACGCTGTTCAACAGAAGCGAAAAAAGCGTCGAGGTCGAGGTGAAGTATTCGGCGATAGTTATCGAAATTCATAGACGAATTTTCGCATTATTCATTGCTGTTATCTTCCTAAAAAAGTAAAGAATTTTCTGAAAAGTCGGGTTTCTTAAAAAGAGTAGAAACGCGTTCAGTTACGTTGCAAAGCTGGCAAACTCAAGAACCAGAGGAGACGAGAATGAATAACACATTGAAAGGCATGACGATGGCCGGATTAGCGGCTGTTTTTTGGGGATCAATGGGCGTAGCCGGACAGTATTTGCTTCAGAACTGTCACTTTACGCCTATGGATTTGATCTCGATTCGCATGCTGCTGGCCGGCTCCATATTCGTAGGTATTGAGTTTTTTCTGCTGAAAAGAGGTGCACTGAAAGTATTTGAAACCAAGCAGAACATTATTGACTTAATAATCTACACACTAACGATCATCGGAACGCAATTAACGTTCTTTGTTTGTATTCAATACGCAAACGCACCTTTTGCCGCTGTTTTAACTGCAACTGTTCCATTGTGGATTATGTTGTTTATGTTTGTGTTCCAGCATAAGCATCTGACGGTGAAGGAAATCTTTTGCGGAATCGTTGCAGTAGCCGGTGTGGTTCTAGTCGTGACGGCGGATCATTTAAAAACTTCAACGTCTCAGGTATCGGCTTTTGGGCAGGAATCGGGTCCGGAATAACGTTTCAGTTGTTGTTGAAAGGATGTACGATTGAAGCTCCGAAACCAACTGATTGAAAACAAATGATTTTTGACAGTTGGTTTCTGATCTGTTTTTCGAAAATGGTCGATCTGCACAAAAAGCGCCATTATTTTCGAAAATTTGGGGTGATTTGGGTGATTGCTTGACTGTTTTTGATAGTTGTAGTAACATCTAGTTACATTCTTTTAACAACAAAATCGCCCTAGGGCGAGCTGAAATCAATTT
>ENA-ORTQ01002885-ORTQ01002885.1-human-gut-metagenome-genome-assembly--contig:-NODE-2885-length-14026-cov-3.489657_pt1 | contig 14026 bp, 9 predicted proteins | sample MGYA00241912_ERZ509188 | MGnify/ENA primary metagenome ERZ509188 (study PRJEB26280, sample SAMEA2338849) | human gut metagenome | biome: human gut; feature: human-associated habitat; material: faeces...
CCGCATCCTTCTCCACATTCTTGCAGCCTTCAACTACTAATGGACAGTCGATTGCATCTGCAACCTCTTTTACGATTGCAATAAGTTCTTCTGTAGATTTGTTTACTCCGTTTGGATCTCCGCCTTCCAGGTTGAGTACAACGAAATCTCCACCTTCCATAGCTGCTGCTTTCTGAGCGATCTCAGCCATGGTGGTGCATCCTTCATAATATGCTTTGATTCCCGGCGCAAATTCGTCAAGTCCCATATCAGTGATTTCTACACCGATTTTCGGACGGTTCTCGGTTGGTGCATCAAATGTATAGAACGGAAATGTGGAATTTCCTCCAATAGTAACCGCTTTATCACCAGTTCCAACCGTAACAGTGTTGATCTTTGCGTTGAACTTCTGTGGTTTCTGATTAAATGGCATTTCTTAAAGCCTCCTTAAAAATTTGTAAAAATTATACAGAACCATTATACTACATCATCGGATCCATTGACAATGCAGGATGATTATGTTCTGTTAAAAATGCAACAAGAACTTCCGGATCTGTGGCAACTGTCTCATCACCGACCATATCAGTGAAGTTGTCAATGCCATAGAGTTCTTTTGCAGTTCTGTTGAGACGCTCCGCCACGGTCTCTTTTAATTCCTTCGGCATCCATACGATACGCTCAATTCCGCCCTCTGCCTTCATGAATTTCTTGGATGAAATAAAGTGTTTTCCATGTCCCATAAAGCCTGGTGTCTGAACACCGCCTCCGGTCATGGAAGCCATCTCGGAGAACGTCATTCCAAGAGGTGTCATGCCTGCATACTCACGGTTTGCGATAACCACGCCATTGGAAAATGGCTCGATACCGCAGATACACTCGAAGCATCCGCAGGAGGTCATAGGATCCTGCATGATGGAGTACAGAGTAACATGCTCCAGAGCACCCTGGGAATATTTCTTTACTGCTTCATCAACATCCTCGTAAGAGCCCAGATTTACATCAATCGGGCGCTCCTTGGTGATGATCTGACATGGGCCGTTTGGATCCAGCTCATTTGTGGCTTTTGCATCAAGCCATGAAACGGCTCCGCAAAGTCCAAGTCTCTCCGGTGTTACTACGCAGACATGTGACGGAGAAAATGCCTGACACAGGATACAGCTGTAATAAACGTCTACAGACTCATCGGTAAGGGTTTCCAGACGTGCATCACGTTTGTCGAAAGTAGGAATTGCTACTTCGTGACGGATTCTGGTACACTCAGCCGGGTCCGTGTAAACGGTTACCTGACACTTATCTACAACCGCCTCAAACTCATTCTTTACCTGTGTGTAAAGAACCTCGCCAAAATGTCTGGCTCTGAAGCCTGCTGCAAATGCGTCATTGCTGATACGGATACGGAACATATCCCTTTGTCCTGTATGGTATACACCTTCAATGCAGTTTATATAATTGTGGAATTTACGCTCGATAACCGGCTCAAAATCCGGCTGCATCTTCTTGCCTGCTACTTCTACCACGTAGGCAAGACTGTGCTTGCTTCCAGGCTCAAAGCTATCGACCTCAGGACCTACGACAGTGATCTTGTGATCTTCGACCTCGTTCATTTCCTTAGTCTGCACAAGTTCTACGCAGTCCACACGGGAACCGTCAAATTCCACACGCATATCTTTACGACGAATGATCTCGCCCTCAAAAGCGGATGCAAACGCAACCGGAATATCCACTTTTGTAATCTTGATCTTGATTCCTCTGGCTTCCAGGGAAACCTTGTTAAAATCAGCAACGTTCGGGCATGCGATCAGTGCGCCTGGTACTTCCGCAATGTTCTCATCCTCATTGGAGATAACCGGGAAGCCAAGCTTGATAGCACCTGCACCTGCTGCGAGAATTACATCATCAACAGGCTTGAAGGCATTTACAAATGCCGGGACCCTGTCTTTGGTGTATGTAAGAAGGCTTGCTGCATCACCAGGTGTTACGTTACCGAAGATCAGTGCTGCACGAAGTGCAACGGATACAACGTGGATTACACTTGTTACGTCTTTTCCCAAAGGAACGATTCTTAAATTATAGCCCATCTTCAGGCCAAGCTCCTGTGCCTGGTCGATGATACCGCCAACCAGTGTTACAAGAATACCCTGTGCCTGGTAGCTCTTGATCAGGTCAACACCTTCCTGTGCAGTAGGTGCGCTGCCAAGAATAACTGCTACTCCGGGGATATCTCCTGTTACAAGCGGTACACCAAGCTCACGGATAATGGAGTCCGGAAGATGTCCATAGCATGGCTCCTGATAAGGCTCTGCCCCATCAAGATATTTCAATGCTTCAATAAATTCCGCGCAGAGAGCGGTGGCTACGCCTGACATAAGAGCATCCTCCAGTGCATGCTCTCTTGTCATAAGAGATTTGACGACGCTAAGAGCTGCCTGCAGTTCTCCAAGTGTCTTGATCTTAACACCAGTTACTGCATAATAGCATGGCAGGCAGTAAGCAGTATGGGGAAATCCCACCGCTTTGTCTGCACCATGCTGTTGTACAGCATCGTTTACGGCTTTTTCTGTCAGACCGTATACTGCATCATTTCCGCTGAAAATTCTGTTAATTAACAATTTTCTGCATCTCCTTTTCTGTTAATCTTCTATCACAAACCATCACAGGCTTCAACACCTTTTGTGGATTTGCTGCTAAATAAATTATCAGACATGGATTCTTTCATTCCGCAATAAAACAATCCATTGTATTCGCCCTCCGCAGCGAAACGATCAAGCTGTCAAACAGTATCCTGCCTGGAAACAAATTTCCCGGAGCCTGCCAGACGGCAGACCCCAGAAAATGATTTTCCCTCAGCAGGATTTACTGAATCTATTACATCATCGGATCAAGTCCAAGTGCCGGATGTCCTTTCTCTGTAAGGAACTCTACCAGTGCCTCAGGATCTGTAGCAACAGTCTCGTCACCGATCATATCTGTGAAGTTGTCGATTCCGTAGAGATCTTTTGCAGTAGCATTCAGTCTGTCTGCGATGAACTCTTTTAATTCTTTCGGCATCCAAACGATACGCTCGATACCGCCCTCAGCCTTCATGAATTTCTTGGAAGCGATGAAGTGTTTACCATGTCCCATGAATCCAGGAGTCTGAACACCACCACCTGTCATGGAAGCCATCTCAGAGAAGGTCATTCCAAGAGGTGTCATGCCTGCATACTCACGGTTTGCGATAACTACACCATTGGAGAACGGCTCGATACCGCAGATACACTCGAAGCATCCGCAGGAGGTCATAGGATCCTGCATGATGGAGTACAGGGTAACGTGCTCAAGAGCACCCTGGGAGAACTTCTGAACTGCTTCATCAACGTCCTCGTAAGCACCAAGATCCTCATTGATCGGACGCTCTTTGGTGATTACCTGGCAAGGTCCGTTCGGATCAAGCTCGTTGGTAGCTTTTGCATCCAGCCATGAAACGGCACCGCAAAGTCCAAGTCTCTCAGGTGTAACAACACAAACATGAGACGGGGAGAATGCCTGGCAAAGGATACAGCTGTAATATACGTCTACAGACTCATCAGTCAGGTTTGCAAGACGGTCATCACGTTTCTCGAAGATCGGGATAGCAACCTCATGACGGATTCTTGTACACTCAGCAGGATCTGTGTAGATCACAACCTCACACTTGTCAACAACAGCGTCGAACTCGTTCTTAACCTGTGAGTAAAGAACCTCACCGATGTGTTTGATACGGAAGCCTGCATCATATGCTGCATGGCTGATACGGATACGCTGCATATCTCTCTGTCCTGTGTGGTATACACCCTCGATGCAGTTGATGTAGTTGTGGAATTTACGCTCGATTACAGGCTCGAAGTCTGGCTGCATGTTCTTTCCTGCAACCTTAACAACGTATGCGATGCTGTTCTTGCTTCCCTCTTCCATCTCGTCAACTTCCGGTCCTACAACTGTGATCTTGTGATCCTCAACCTCAGAAGCGTCACAGGTATGTACAAGCTCTGCACAGTCTACACGGGAACCATCGAACTCAACCTGCATGTCTTTACGACGGATGATCTCGCCCTCGAATGCGGATGCAAATGCAACCGGGATATCGATGTTTGTGATCTTGATCTTAATGTCACGAGCCTCAAGGGAAGTAGCGTTGAATTTGCTTACATCCTCCTGAACGATAAGACTCTTTGGTACACGGAAGATATTCTCTGTCTCGTTTGTGATTACCGGGAAGCCAAGTGCGATAGCACCAGCTCCGCATGCAACTACAACGTCATCCAGAGGTCCGAATGCGTTAACAAATGCCGGTACACGATCCATTGTGTATTTCATAAGTGTGCCTGCATCTCCAGGTGTTACATTACCGAAGATAAGAGCTGCACGAAGTGCAACGGATACAACGTGGATAACAGAGGTAACGTCTTTTCCAAGAGGAATAACACGTACGTTTGCTCCTGTGTTCATGCCGGCTTCCTTAACCTGATCAATGATACCGCCAACCAGTGTTACAAGAATACCCTGTGCCTGATAGCTCTTTACAAGAGCAACACCCTCTTCTACAGAAGGAGCAGATCCAAGGATAACGGCTACACCAGGAATATCGCCTGTTACAAGCGGTACACCAAGCTCACGGATAACAGCATCTGCAAGATGACCATAGCATGGCTCCTCATATGGTGTTGCTCCGTCGATATATTTCAGAACTTCGATGAACTCTGCGCAAAGTGCGGTAGCAATACCGGACATAAATGCGTCGTTCAGTCTTTTCTCTCTTGTCATAAGAGTTTTTACAACGCCAAGAGCCTCTTTTAACTCTTTTAAGGTTGTAACCTTTGTTCCTGTTACAGAATAGTAGCAAGGAAGGCTGTAAGCGGTATCAGGGAAGCTTACTGCTTTGTCTTCGCCGTGCTGTGCGATGGCTGCATCAATAGCACCCTCTGTTAATCCATAAACAGCGTCATTTCCGCTGAATACTCTATCAAATAAAGTCACTGTAGTACCTCCTATTATTTACAGACTGTTTTCATTGTCTATCTTTTCTTTAATCTTTCTGATTTCGGATGTTACGGTCTCACTGAAATCATAGGGAGATTTGCCCTGGCGGTCTGCGTCCATAACTTCAACATTATAGTGGATCATACCAAGAAGATCTTCAGCCGGAATCTTTGCCCTGATGAACTCTTCATCCTCAGCATTCCGGACTTTGTTTGCAACCACCTTGACCTGGGTGATTCCAAGATCCTTTGCAAGGCGTTTTACATTCTTGTAGGTCTGTACGCTTCTTGCGCCCGGTTCGATCACAACAATAAATTCGTCCATACTTTCCGTGGTTCCCCGGCCCAGATGCTCCAGACCGGCTTCCATATCCATAATCACCACATCATCCCTGTGTACAACAAGGTTGCTGATGATTCTCTTTAACATGACATGCTCAGGGCAGACACATCCGCCTCCGCCTGTTTCCACGGTTCCAAGGACAAGCAGCTTTACACCATTACAAACCTTTCCGTAGGTGTCCGGAATGTCGTCTACCTTCGGATTCAGTGTATAAAACTGATTCTGGCTGTTGGCTCCGGTACGCTCCTCCACCAGCTTACGCATTTTTGAAATTGGAATAATGGAATCAAGAGTTTCCTCATCAAACCCAAGGGCAAGTCCCAGGTTTGCGTCCGGATCAACATCCGCTGCAAGGACCTTCTTCCCTTCATCTGCATATAATCTGGCAAGTGTTGCCGCAAAAGTTGTCTTTCCTACTCCGCCTTTACCGGTTACTGCTATTTTCATAAGTTAATCGCGCCTTTCTTTGGATCAGATTCCGAGAGCGTCACGTTTCTCTTCGATTCTCGCAATCATAAGATCGCCTAATTTATCAATATCTTTCTCAACTGTATATGCTGCTTCTACCCAGTCACGTACACCCTCTGTAAGGAGGCTTGCAACCTCTGTAGAACCGGAAACATATGGGTCTACACCAAGATATGTATCAAGACCAGTTGCTACTACATAGTTTCCAATGGAAACTGCCTTCTCAGACATCCACTCAGGAGCACATCCTACTACTGGAAGCTGGGAAATGTTCAGTCCGGAATCCTTGGCAAGCTCAGAAGCAAGGATCAGCATACGGCTGATATCAACACAGGATCCCATATGTAATACTGGCGGGATATCTGCAAGCTCGCAAACACGTTTCAGACCAGCACCGCAAAGGTCTTTTGCAGCTTTGTCCATAAGTCCTGCACGAGCAGCTGCCTGAGCAGAACATCCGGAAGCGATGATCACGATATCGTTTGCGATCAGCTTCTTCATAAGTTCGATGTGAGCTGTGTCAGGTCTGACCTTCGGGTTGTTACATCCAACCATAGCAACAGCACCACGGATAACACCAGATGTAATACACTCAAGAAGAGGTTTGGTGGTACCAGTCTCGTCTACCTGAGAGTTTGTTACGCCGTCAAGTGTCTTAACGATTGCTTCTACAGAGTAACCAACTGTAGCTTTATGTTTCAAATCCGGAATATGTACAAGCTCTGGTTTTCTGTTCTTGAAGTTTTCACATGCAAGTTTTACGATCTGTTTTGCTTTCTCACCTGCTGTACCTGCATCAAATTCAATGAAATCGGAATCTGGCATCTGGCAGATTGGAGAAGTTGTGATGAATTTTGTATGGAAGCATTTGGAAAGAGGTCCAAGTGCCGGGAAAATACACTGAACGTCAACTACGATTGCCTCACAGGCACCTGTCAGTACAACATTCTCCTGCTGTAAGAAGTTACCAGCCATCGGAATACCCCGACGCATAGCAACCTCATTTGAGGTACAGCATACACCGGAAACAGTGATTCCCTTAGCGCCCATGGATTTCGCATAATCGATCATCTCTTTGCTGTCTGCATACTCACAGATCATCTCAGAAAGACTCGGGTCATGTCCATGAACAACGATGTTTACATTCTCTGCATTCATAACACCAAGGTTAGCCTCGGTATCGATTGGCTTTGGAGTTCCGAAAAGAACATCGGAGAACTCAGTTCCGCACATGGAACCGCCCCATCCATCGGAAAGACCGTTACGAAGTGCCTGACGGATCAGAGCCTCCGGTTTACTTGTGTTACCCATATGAGTCATATGAAGTGCACAGGAAACCTCACGGTCAATTGCTCTTGGCTCAATTCCAGCTGCATGCCACAGATCCTGTGTATGCTGAGGTGCTCTCTTCAGCCATCTGGAAACGCCTCTGATCTTTCCGTACTCTTCCTGAGCAAGATCAGACATTTCATGAGCCAGATCATAGATGTCTTTACCCTCTGTCTCAACGCCCCACTCTTTTGCAATACGGATCAGCTTCTCAGGATCTTTTACCTGGTAATCGCCGCCCTCTTTTGCATGTCCAAGTGTGATACAGATTTCACGTCCATGATCAGAGTGTGTAGCTGCGCCGCCTGCTGTGAAACGAAGGAAGTTTCTTCCTACGATACCATGTACATCACAACCGCAGATACCTCTCGGTGCCTTAGGTGTAATACGGCACGGACCCATTGAACAGATTCGGCAACATACGCCCTGCTCACCGAATTTACAGTGTGGAGTCTGATTCTTAACACGCATCTGCCAGGAATCAGCGCCTACCTTTGCACCAGTCTCAAGAAGACGGGCTGTGGCAGCTTCGAATTCTTCCACTGTAGTTAATTTGAATTCACTCATTATTGACCTCCTCTAAGTATATGTTACTTTTGTATTTGATGATGTCTGCATGGGCAGACTTAAATGTTTCGTCCGATATTCGGAACCCATCCCCTCCCATGGGATATGGTTCTGATGAAAAATTCCGCAGCAGCGTTCCCGCTTACTGCGGAATTACCAGTCCATTTTTCATTTCCCTGCTGCACATAGCATAAAGGCAGGGGGAAAGCTTTTCAATTATAAGCCAAGCTTGTCAACGATCTCACGAAGAGCCATCTTCACCGGATTATTCTCCGGCAGACTGGCGGTTGGTTTACCTTCACAGTCATATTCATAAACAGTTTCATCCTGGGGAACAACGCCCAAAAGGTTGAGTCCCTGCTTCTCGATCTCTTCTTTGATTCCGTCATTCAGCTTTCCGCCCGGAGCACGATTGATGATAAGGCCCACTTTATCAGGATGCATATCGCATTCTTTGATAAGCTCTGCAATACGGCCTACGGCCTGAACGCCTCTTCTGGAACAGTCACTGACCAGAATTGCTGTCTGCATGGACGGAAGCACACCTCGGCTGATATGTTCCATACCAGCCTCATTATCTACTACAATGTAAGGATAATTATTCTGGTATTTGGCAAGCTGTGTCTGAAGAAGTCCGTTCACGAAGCAGTAACAGCCTTTCCCCTGAGTTCTTCCCATAACAAGAAGGTCGAAATCATCATCTTCTACCAGGGCGTCTTCGAAGCGTCTTTCTGCATAATCTGCCTTAGACATTCCTGCAGGGATCGGATTCTCACTTGCAAGCTCTGCACGGGCAATTTCTTCCCTTACATCACCAAGTGTAGTCTCCACTTCCACTCCAAGAACTTCATTCAGATTAGAATTTGCATCAGCATCTACAGCAAGGATCGGGCCTTTGCCCTTCTCGCAGAGATACTGGATCAGCATTCCGCATAATGTGGTTTTTCCAACGCCGCCTTTTCCTGCGACAGCAATTACATGTGCCATAATATAATCAATTGCCTCCCAAAAATTTATAAGTAGTCAGATAAACGCTTAGATTAAAGTTCTAAGTCCGGATCTGTCGATGATCTCAGATACATCTTTCCATTTGTTCAGTGCGTACAGATGGATACCATCTACGCCGAGAGCACGGTACTCGTCGATCTGTTTGATTGTGTACTCGATTCCCTCTTCCTTGAATCTCTTGATCTTGTCATCATAGAACATATCAAATGGCTTGCCGTCTGCATCTTTTGCTGCAAATGGGTTCGGGAACAGCCAGTTTCTGGAGATGAGTCTGCAAAGCTCGCTATCCATTACGCAGCCGTTACGGGAAAGTGCCATATTGATTGTTGCAGACATATCAAGGATTGGCATAACTCCAACATCTACAGGCATTGTAACACCAGCCTCACGGATTGCATCCAGCCAGTATTTGAACTGCTCCATATCCCAGCAAAGCTGAGTCATGATGTAGTCAGCACCATTGTCCTGTTTCTGTCTGAGAACTGCGATGTCAGCATCAAGGCTGCGGCATGCAATATGTCCCTCCGGTGATCCTGCAACAGCGATCTCGAATTTATCGCCAAACTCGTCACGAACGAATTTAACAAGGTCTGTAGCATAGTTGAAATCTCCACAGGTAGTTGTCTCGCCAAGGGGGATATCTCCGCGAAGTGCAAGCATGTGGTCAACGCCCTCTGCAAGATACTGATCCAGCTGCTCCTTGATTCCCTCTTTGGTATTCTTGATTACTGTGAAATGAGTTACCGGAACTGTTCCGGCTTTCTTGATCATCTGACATACTTCTCTGTTAGCACCTACATTTCCGCCGCCTGCACCATATGTACAGGAGATGTACTCTGGTTTGTACTTCATAAGATGATCGATTGTTCCAGGAAGGTTCTCCATTCCTTTCTCTGTCTTCGGCGGGAAAAGCTCGAAGGACAGAAGCATTTTTTCTCTCATAGCTTCTGACAATTTCATAATTACATACCTCCACGTATTAAGTAATTTTATATTCTAAAGGCCAGAGCCTGTTGAACCGATTATTCAAACACACTCCAGTGCCTGAAGATCCGCTAAAAAATCAGTCGCATTTTACTTTGACAATACTGTTAGCAAGGTCTACCATAAGGATAGAACCCTCTACAACTCTCTCGTCACCCATAATGTCACGAAGGATCAGCTTATCTCCTTCCACATTAATGCGGCTCACATTCTTGAAAATAACAGAATCATCATTTTCTTTGTAAACAGTTGCTAAACACATATTAATGCCTCCTTTGTGTCACACTGTAACGTCAAATTCTTATTTCATTTCCTCTTTCACAAGGGTAAGGGCAAGCCCAAGACGCATATTGCCCTTCTGGAAATCGGAAACGCTTTCTTTAATGGTCTTTGCAGCAGCATCCATTCCCATCTTGGCCAGGTTGTCTGCCATCTGGTCAAGCTCGGCTGCGTGATGCTCATTGTGCTGCAGCATATAAGTCAGGAGTGCCACTGTCTCATTCTTACAGTCTCCTCCCTGGCAGGAGCCGCAGCCTGTGCCGCAGTTCTGCTCGTCAGTATGTGTATGGTCATGGCCTTCAGATCCCTCGTGGGTATGAGCATGAGTATGGCTCACGCCGTCAGCGTGTGTGTGCTCATGAGTATGCTCATGTCCATGCTGAACCAAATTGCCGTTTTCGTCTTTGATCAAATGCATTGCAATACTCCTTTCGCCTGATGGACAGGCAGATGTTTACGCCACAGTCTGCTGCCGGTTAAATCCAGACAGCCGCCTTATCACATTTTCAGCAATAAAAATGGGGCACGAAAAAAGCTCACGCCGTCAGCGTGAGTAAGCATATAAAAGGATATTCTATTCCCTTAATTGTGGTAATGAGATTCCGCTTATCTCTTCCTTCATGCATAGCGCAGTTCCTTTCTTCTACCTAAAAAGATGCAGACTAATGACATAAATTTATCAATTTTTCTTTTATTTTTTAGATAGTACATCATTTTTTTATTATCTTTTGAAACGGTTGGCAATCTGAAAATACCATCGTTCTTTTTTGAACATTTGTTTACATGATAAACAGGCGGACTATCTCTTATACATTTATCAACATATTTTACAGCCTCATAATAGTTCATACCTTTAACATCCATTAAATAACTGATTGCACTTACCCCACCTTTTCCTTGAGAAAACCATATCCACTTACCATTAGAGATAACCAAAGAGGAATGCGTTGCCGTTCGATATTCATTTTTCCCTGATTTAACAAGTTCACTTGGTTCATAATTATACAGATAAGTGAATACATCCAACTTTTGTAATTCTTGTGCCTCCTCATCTGTGTAAAACTTATTTGACATACTTATCGCATCCTATTTACTTTTGATTTACGATCAACACCTGTATCGTTTTTTTGAACAGAAGTATCTGGAATATTTTCTTTCTTATCTAAATCAAGTTCTTTATTGATTTTGGACAGTTTCTTTAAGGCATCATTCAATTCATCTTCTTTTTCAAATGGCTTTTCTACTTCAAGTTCAGCATTATGCAACTGTTGCAATGTATTTTGAAGAAGTTCCCTTTCCACTTTTAAACTTTTTGGAATATTTTCAATAGCATTATCAATTCTTGTAAGATTCCCATAAACATCATTTCCTAGTTCAACAGGATAATAAAGTTCTTTCTTTAAAGACATGATGTAATATTGACTTAAACTGTTGAACTGAATGTACAAATCAAATCCTCTATACTCCCCAATGTATTTTTTATCCTGACCATCATATTCCTTACAGGCAAGAAGTATTGCATTTCCTGCTTGTTTTTTATCTACTATCAACATATCCTTGATTTTTATTTTCTGAAACTCTTTTTGAGGTTTCAAATCTTTTATATCATTTTCTAATCCTTCAATCCTTGTCCTAATAGACTTTATCTTTTGTGGATAATATTTAATAATTCTATCTTCTAAATCATATTTTTGAGACAGATAGTTTGCTTTGGCAAGCTTTAATTTGGATACTTTTGTATCAAGCTCCATCTTTTCTTTCACTTTAGGATTTCCACTCGCTAGTGCCTTTATCTCTGCATAAGAAAGTGAAGCTTCATCTATATCTTCTGCACTTCTTACAGGAGATTTACTTGTCATAATTTGCCCTATGAATTTTTGTTTATTTTCAACCAACTGATATAGATAAGCATCAAATGTGCCTTCCGTCACATAACGATAAATATAAACATCCTTATTTCTATTTCCTTGTCTTACGATTCTTCCTGCACGTTGCTCCAAGTCCGAAGGTCGCCAAGGGCAATCCAGATCATGTATTGCTATCAAGCGTTCTTGTACATTTGTTCCAGCTCCCATTTTACCTGTTGAATCTATCAGAATTCTCACTTTACCTTCTCGAACCTTAGAAAAGAGTTCTTTCTTTTTAACATCTGTTTTTGCGTTATGGATATATGCAATTTCACTTTCAGGAATTCCTGCTTCTAATAGTTTGTTTCTAATTTCATCGTAGACATTGAATGCATCATTACGAGGAGTAGACATATCACAAAAGACAAGTTGTGTACTTTTTTCTTCCACTGTTTCATGATATATCTTCAATATATTTTTAATACAGGCATTGACCTTGCTACTTTTATTTTCTGGTAAAAGTTCATTGATAAGCCTTTGATCAAGTGCCAATTTTCTTCCATCGTTCGTAATTTTAAGCATATTATCCTCATGAGGATCAACTGTTCCATCTCTAATTTTTTGAGCACGTTCCCCTAAGCTTTCAACAAGTTCTTTTTGAATATCAGAAGGTTTAACTGCCACATTTTGGTAATGAGCATTAGGAACAGGAAGATTCAACATATCAGCAGTCTTAATATCTGCTACTTCCTTGAACATATTAATCAATTCAGGAAGATTAAAGAATTTAGAAAAACGAGTCTTCATCCTGTATCCAGAACCTTCAGGGGCAAGTTCGATACTCGTGCTTGTTTCTCCAAAAGTAGAAGCCCAACAATCAAAATGCTGAAGATTATGCTTAACTAAAGTGGAATACTGCAAATAACGCTGCATCGTATACATTTCCGTCATCGAGTTAGAAATAGGTGTTCCTGTTGCGAAAACAACTCCTTTTCCTCCTGTAATTTCATCCAAGTACCTACACTTCAAATAAAGATCTGAAGATTTTTGTGCATCTGTTGTAGAAAGTCCTGATACATTATTCATCTTTGTAAATAGAAAAAGATTTTTATAAAAATGTGCTTCATCAACAAAAAGACGATCCACTCCTATTTCTTCAAAAGTAATTAGATCGTCTTTTCTATCATTCTTATTCAGTTTTTCGAGTTTTGCTTTTAACCCCTTCTTGGTTCTTTCTAACTGTTTGATTGTAAATCTTTCTCCATTGTTTGCTTTTAAAGAACTTATTCCATTTGTAATTTCTTCAATTTCATTTTCAATATTCATCTTCTGTCTTTCAATTGACATGGGTATTTTTTCAAATTGTGAGTGTCCTATGATAATAGCATCATATTCACCAGTTGCCATTTTAGAAAACAGCTTTTTTCTATTTTTCTTTTCAAAATCTCTTTTTATTGCAACTAGAATGTTGGCACTTGGATAGAGTTGCAAAAATTCTGCTCCCCATTGCTCAACTAAATGGTTGGGAACAACAAACATTGGCTTTTGTGCTAAACCTAATCTTTTTAATTCCATACATGCTGCCGTCATTTCAAAAGTCTTCCCTGCCCCCACTACATGAGCAAGAAGAACATTTTGACCATAAAGAATATGTGCTATGGCGTCTTTCTGATGTTTTCGTAAAGTAATTTCAGGATTCATTCCTGGAAACTCTAAATGATCACCATTATATTCACGGGGTCTTATGCTGTTGAATAATCGATTGTAAATCTGTGTTAATTCTTCACGTCTTTGAGGATCTTTCCAAATCCAATTATTGAAGCTTTCTTTGATTGTATCCTGTTTTTGTTGAGCAATCATCGTTTCCTTTTTATTAAGAATTGCTTGTTTATTACCGTCATCATCATATTCATAATCAAATATTTTTGTCTGTTTCAAATTAAGACAATCTTCCATCAATCTATATGCGTTTGCTCTTGAAGTTCCATAAGTCTTATCAGCTTTTACGCTTTCTTTATCCATATTCTTTGCACTGATATTCCAATTAGCATTATAAGAAGAATAAGAAAGCTTCGTATAGTTTCTTACCCAGCTAGGTGTATCAAGCAATTCATAAAGAAACTGCTGATAGATTTCTACTGGAATCCAAGTTGCCCCAAGTCTGACCTCAATTTCACTGGCTGTAAGTTCTTTAGGCATTGCCTTTTCTAATGCCTCCACATTCT
>ENA-ORTQ01002908-ORTQ01002908.1-human-gut-metagenome-genome-assembly--contig:-NODE-2908-length-13932-cov-2.002594_pt1 | contig 13932 bp, 5 predicted proteins | sample MGYA00241912_ERZ509188 | MGnify/ENA primary metagenome ERZ509188 (study PRJEB26280, sample SAMEA2338849) | human gut metagenome | biome: human gut; feature: human-associated habitat; material: faeces...
ACATCCGGCAATCTGGACCGTTGGGTAGCGCAAGGCGTGTTTCCTATGAACTCGGTCCTGACTGTACGGGCTCACGAAACCGGCTCACATCGGAATATGGGATGGGAAACTTTTACAGATGCAGTGATAAAGAAATTGAGCGATGGACGTGAGAATCTGGTATTCATGCTGTGGGGAAGTTATGCAAAAGAGAAGATCGCCCTTATCGACACCCATAAACACTTGGTGCTGACAACCGTGCATCCGTCTCCACGCTCTGCTGACCATGGTTTCTTCGGCTGTAAACACTTCAGCAAGGCGAATACTTTCCTCCAAAGCAAAGGTATTCAAAAGATTGACTGGTAAGAAGTACGAGTTCCGGACATCCGGGTGTAGCCATTCCGGACATCCGGGTGTGGAGAGCGGTAACATCCGGGTGTAGAAAGGCGGAAGATGGGCATGTTACCAAACTTTTCTGCTTGCTTTTCGTTCTTTTCCTACTTGTTTTAGTAAAAAAGGACCTTTATGTTGAGGGAACTATCTCCACACAGATGTATATCGGCACGGTTCCCTGCGTTTTTGTAAACAATACCGGCTACCCGTTTCAACGGCAGGTAGTGATACAAGTGTGATACAGGAATCCGGTATGTATCACTCCTTGCACACCATGTTTGTCAATGCTTGCAAAACAAAGTGTGATAGAGTGATAGAGAAACTGGATTATTGTGCAAGAGAGAACCGCAAACTGATACCGTAGTTTGAGTTTGAAGTCGGATAAGATGCACTCGATATCAACGGTTCATTGATCTGAATATCATAGAATGCACGGACCGTCAACGCACGGCTCAAACCGTAATCAGCCGAGAAGGAGATTGTCTTTGCGATGTTACCGCTAGTAGCCTGCGTCAGTTGAGTGTCGATTTTACGAATCAACGACTGCATCTTGTTGAACGAGAAATCGAGGCGAACGGTGAGGTCATTGCTGAAATCACGCGTTTTCTTCATCTTCAAAACCTTGTTGAACTCGGCATATTTGTAACCCAAACCGATCGTCACTTTCTTGGAAAGTGCTTCGACCAATTGGTAGGATGTCGTGTTCAGGCTTAAATTGCGGGTAGTCGAATAGTCCGCCCGAACCGTCACGTTATTCAACAGCGTCGCATCTGCACCCAACAAAGGACTAAACGCTTCGGTAAGGCTGACAGACGAAATCGAATAAGGAGACGATGGTGTCGGGTTATCGTTCAGAATCGACTGGATATATCCCAGTCCGTCCTGCCCGGCATCCACCCAATTCAAGAAGGATGTGAAAGCACCTACCGAATAAGAACAACGGTACTGGTGACTCAACGTCAAGCTCTTGAAATATTTCTTGACAGCCGGAATCTTGATCAAGCCGTCGTAAGTAACGCGCCAGTTAGGCAACATGCTCTTCAACGAAGGGAAAGCCGTCAAGCCTACCTTCTTCGGGTCCTTACCGGTATAAGCGGCCAGAAATGCAGGAATCAGGACATCCGCCGAATTCCGGTTGACACCGTTCACATTACCTGTTCCCGGATTATAAGGCATTCCTCCCAAGCCTTTATCATGGATAAAGCCCACATCCGGATATTTCAAGCCGGAATACTTGCTTTCGATACGTTGGGCAATGATCTCGCGGTTTGCCAACAACTTGTCAAAGGCTTTCGAAGAATAGTTATTCATAGCATTGCCACTGCCTCCGAATGCGCTTCCCAGCGCGATTGTCGTCATGGTAAAGTTTCCCCCCATAATCTCCGGCATACCTTCATACATAAATTGTATTTCCGTATTACGCGTATCGTTGCGAAGAGCCGTCAAGTCGATCTTCAATCCAGTGATCGGTTCGAGGTTCGCCCGTATATTCAGATTTTTCGTACTGGTCATGACTGCGGCATTCACGTCTCTCTCGGTATCCGTAATCAACCAGCCTTTTTCATATGCCTCGTCTATATAGCTACGACGCACGTCACCGAACGCAAAACCGATCCCCGGGGAAAGTCCGAATGAAGAACGTCCCTGGCCAAAGATATCACCGATCTCCGGACGGAAACCGGGCAGCATCATACCGGCAGAGTTCGTAAACTGAATATTGAAACGGCGCACCATCATCAAAAAGCGGGCACTATGTTCAACCGCCTTGTAAAGAAAATCCTCAGTAGGGGCCGGTCCCGGTATGATCGTCAACTTCAAGCGCACCGTGTCTTGGTTCAAAATCTTAACCTGTGCGAAGTTGATCGGCTTGAACTTGACTTTGTAGACACGCCCGTCCGTTCTTCTGGCCGTGATTTGCACCTTTTTCGTAAACATTCCATGCTCGACAACCGTAGCGCTGTCCGGACTCAAGACAATTTCTTTTTCCAATTTCGGCTTTTTCTTCTTCTCCGTTTTTTTAGCCGTAGTCCGGGTATTGTTAAACTTCTGGTTGATCTTCTTCAAATATTTGTTTTTGTTGTAGAGAGATAACAGGTTCAAGTTCGCCTGCAAATCGAACTGACGCTGGTTCTTGATCGTATTACCCATCTCGATATCTTCGCTTACCGTCGCTCCACGATCCCAGTTGTAAGTAGCATTGTAGCTCAAAGAAGCATTGGTCCAATCCAGAACCGGGATCAGCTGCAACGGCAACTGCCAGGTCGCCATAAACTGCTGGTCATACTTCATCGGGGTTCCCAGGTCAGCGATGCTCTTCTTCACGGAATCTTTCCATAACTGGTAACCGTCCGGGTTCAGTTCCTTATTCACCTGCACATACGGTTCTTCGATACGGGCATTCGTACCGGAACTGAACGTTATGTTCAGGTTATTCGTAAAAGCCCAGTTCAAACTGAAAGCACGGTCCCAATAGAAGTTCTGGCTGAATGTCACTGGTATATCGTTGGGGACACCTGTTGCCGCTCCTGTCAGGTCGCGTAATTTTATTTCGTAATAATTCCGCATCATGGCCGTCTGGAAGTTGATAGACGGGGCCACATTAAACGCCAGTTGTTTGGCATAGCGCGTATAGCCGTTGTTTTTCTTCAATAACTTATCGAATGGCTTGATCGGCTTGACATAAGGCACATAGCTATAGGCAAAATTAGCACGATAGTCTTTCGTCGTTTCATATTCCGTTTCCGGATTTTTCTTATCATTAATACTGTACGAATATCCGAGTGTAAAGTTTGCCGGATCATAAGGCATCGGATTCTTACTCTTGATATTCACACGCACATTATTAAACGAAACACTCTTGATAACCGTCCTATCTTGAGAATAATCACGGATCGAATCCTTCTCAGCCTTTGTTTCCGCCTTATCGATAGCATCCTTCAGTTTGACATCCTGATCCAGCGGATTGTATTTCGGATCATATGTTTCTTTCGAATAGGCATAATAGAACGGGATGCTGACTTGCGCCTTTTCCGGGAACAGCTTACCCAATTCGATAGAGGTCGCCACGTTATACTGTTTGAAGTCCTCCATCCGGCGTTCATTCAAAGACTGGTCAAGAGCACCAAAGCCGGCCGTTTCGATACGTCCGCCCACATTCACCGTTCCCAAGTCGGAAAGCGCAACATTCAAATTCGCATTAGCAGCCCACCCACCTTCTTCATTGAAGTCGGTCAGGCGCAATTCGTTCACCCAAACTTCCCCGCTCTTCAACTTATTACGCACGTTACGCACACCGATCATGACTGTCTTCACTTCGGAAAGACTCGGATTGCCTTTGACACGGATCGTATTGCCATCGTTGTCCGGATCCCTACCAGAATAGACAGTCTGGAAAGACACTCCATTCGTACCGGACCGTTTTTCCCGGTTACGCTCCAGTTTTAGGTCCGTCAAAATCTCCAAACGGAAATTCAACATGTTTTCTGCCGGCCAAACGATTTTCTGGTGTTCCGAATTGTTATAGTTATACTCCCCGTGCGGAGTCAATTTCAACGGTACTTCATATTCGTAATAGTTATTCTTATAGTCCGATCCCAGGCGGATAAAAACAGCGAGATCGCCATCTGCAAGATCGTTTACATCCAATTTCGGAGCCTCGGCATGTGTAAACAGTTGCAAGCGCTTATACTGCCGCAAATCATAATTCGTATTCTTATACACGGCACGTGCATCTTGAGCGGCAAGGTCCGTTATCTTTAAAGAAAGCGCCTGTTCGTTCTCCTGACGGATCTGAGGCTGGCTTGGATCCAGTACACGGCTGACGCCCGGGGGCAATGTATAGCTGACCGGATCCCTGTCACTGTTTTCCTCGATATTGACAGTCGAGACTTCCAATTTACCCTTCACTGCGGGCGGCATCTTCGGATCGGACAAATCCTGCTCGTAGGATCGCCATTCTCCGCGTACCAATTGCAGAGTACCGAAGCGCAACACGACCGATTCCTTAAATCCTGTCATATACATACGCATGAAACGAATCGTCTTGAAATCATTGATTGCCCCCACACGACGCTGGTATTGTTTTACCGGAATCTTAAATTGATACCAGGTAACGGATTCTGTCGTACCATCCGCCAATCTTACTGATGAAGTACGTTTATCCGCAATGAAGTTTTCACCGACAACCGTATCCTGCGGAGTTATCCTGACTTTGTATTCGAAATATTTTTCATTTTTATTCAGAGTATTGTCCTGATTGATGTCTTCTACATCAGGCACGGTCTTGGAAGAAGTGCTGTAGCGCTCGCCCGAATCGTTGATATCTTTCGAGTTTCCTTCCGTTCCATTATAGCGTTTGTAACGTGTTAAGATATCCACCTCCTGAGAATCATAGTCCGAACCACGAAAATAGTGGAACTTGTCACCGGCCGGATCAAAGAAAGGGGACAGCTGTAACGGATCGTTCTCCATCTCGGTTAGGGTTACCGCATTCAATTTCTGGCGTAATTTATTCAGATAATCCTGGTAAGCCGGATATTCCTTTTCTTCATCCGAGGATAAACCGTTCAGGCCGACATCCTGCAACAGACGTGCACCTGCCGTATTGTCGAAGGCATAAACTGTACTCTGCTGTTTTGGAACCTTACCCCAAACAGTATAATCGACCTTAGACGTATCGCCATCGATTGGCAATCCGTTTTCGAAGAACTTCTTTTCATCCTTCAATATGTCTTCCGATATCTCACCCAAATTAAAATACAGATCCCCCCCTGTTCTCTGACGATCATAAATGAACGGATCGAGCATCCAAAATTCGATATATTCGACATTCGCCGTCTCAAAGTCACTCTGGTCTATCTTTCGCATCATTCCACCGAAACGCTTTTCCGGGTTTTGCAATGTTCCGTCAGGATTAATATTATCGGCATCCAAGTTATACGGTCCGCGTTCCTGCAGAACTGTCAACGTATTACTTTCGCTCATGCTTTGCTGCCGTTGCGGGAACAACTCTCTCGTCTCGATAGCACGGACATAATGGTTGGACAAATCTTTTGTCGTAATATATTTCGGACGCAAAGAAGAATTTTTACGCGTGAACAATCCGTCGATCGTGTACCAAGCGAGCAAAGCACGACTTTTCCCGTAATCGATATTATTGGTCAGCCCGGCTTCCGGGAACAATTGGGGCGTACCATCGTCATAAGGCACACTGGACAACTGCCAGGGATAAGGGTCGGAGAGGTCGAAATTGCTCTGTGTCGACTCGAAGTCATCCAGATACGAATATCCCCCCGTGTTCTTGTTTTCGTAATGCCCGGCAATCAAATGAGCGAACTCCGCATTGAAAGATATCTGGCTGGGTTTGCTTAGGTTCAGCAACGGCAGCTTGTCGAACATATTGGTAAGCCACTGACTCTCGCCCTTATAAGCCATATTGACACCCCAGAGCGTATTCTTTATCGCTTCGTCGCCCATCGTCGTCTTGGTGGTCAACGGCATTTCGGACATGTGCATGATGGTAGCGCCTACCATCAGATTCGGGTTGAACTGATAGTTCAAGTCCAATCCCATCATGGTCTTACGCTGCATGTTATAGGCTGTCTGGTTTTCCAGCGAGACACTGACCGGCGTGCCTGCAGAAATAATACTTTCGTTCAGGATCGTTACCACGCCGGAAGTATAGTCAACAGTATAATCTACATTCTCGGTTAATATCGCTCCGCCAGCCGTTACTTTCACTGAACCTCGCGCTACGTTGGAAGCTCCCAACTGTATCTCGGCACCCGAAGAGGCTTTGTATTCCCCCTCCAGTTTGAACTTATTCTTTTCAGCAATCTGTCTGGCGACAGTCAATGTCGAGTCGTAGAGTTCCTGGAATACATATTTGTCAGCAATCACATCATTGTTAATCTTTTTACGCAGATAGGAGCCGAATGGTTCCACACTTGGAAAAATAATTTTCCCATTATCGGCAAGGACGGTCACACCTTCAATAAAGTCGTATATACCATCCGGATGCGGCTGATTGTTGGAATCATAGCTATCCAGGTTCAGCACTCGTAACAAGATTTGGTTGGCAATCGCCCCTTCCGGCAAATAGTTGACATACGTACCGGTTGTATCGCTTTGATACATGATATTCAACTTGAACTTCTCTTTTTGGACAGAGTAAGCTCCTAATGAATAGATATTTTTCATCATCAGGTCCCAAAAAGGCATATCAGGCGACATGGTAATTCCTTTCAACAACTTCACATACAGGCAAGAGGCAGCCGATGAAGGATTGTCAGTCGAGAACTCACCAACCTGATAAGTCTTTCCATCCGAATAAGTATAATTGTAAGCGACAGCCAATACCTCATCTGCCTGCAACTGTGTTTTCAGCGAGATATACCCCAACTTCGTATTGACCGTATATTCGGACGCATCCAGCAAACGAGCACTTTCCACTTCTTCATACTCCGTACCGTTAACAAAAGTTCCTCCCAACGCCTGATTTACCGTGCTGATATCACGAGCACCGGTAAATTGCTGGTTAAGGGTATTATATAATGTATTCGTATTATTATAGGGGATAGACAGCGCCCCCGAAGGAGAAACGACCGTCGTATTCGAAATATTATCATGCTCGGCCAGATCAGCAAAAGCGACCACGTTACGCGCCTGGTCATAAGTAGCCCGTTTGTTTGTCACCCAAACTTCCACCTTGCTAATCGTGACGGGAGAGGAAATCGTATTCAGGTTCTTCACCGCCTCATCATAGCGGTCGCGAAAATAGTGTGACAGGAAAAAGTGACGATTCTCGTCATACTGGTCAATCGTCAATTCGAAAGGTTTTGTCTGCACGCCCCCTTTAGAACTGACCGTTTTCGATTCCGACTCCTGCTGTGCAAACAACGCATTGACTCGCAGCTTCCCGAACTGGAGATCCGCTTTCATACCGAACAGGGCTGCTCCTCCGTTGATTAGGGAGTTACTGGTTGTCATACTTACATTTCCGGCTTCCAGCGACTTGATAATTTCATCTTCCTCCCCGGTATAAGCTAATTTCAGTTTTTTGGAGTCGAAATCAAAAGAGGTTTCGGTATTATAGTTCATATCGAAATTCACTTTGCTACCAACCGATGCCTGTACATTCAATTGAACATTCTCATCGAAATTAAAGAAGGTACGGTTACGAGCACGTTCCGGCAAAGAGGGATTTTTGGTTTTATTCTGCTTCAAGCCTAACTCCACTTCGGCCGAACCTTGCGTTTTCACCCGGACACCGCCCGGCCCAAAGATACGTTCCGCCGCACCGATATTGAACTGCATATCAGCTAAGTTGAACTGCTTATTAGCCGCCTTTTGAAATTCTTCCTCGTTTTTCTGGCGATAGTAGGATTGAACGGATTTTTGGAAACTATAATCCTGGTATTCCTCAGGGGTCAACGAAATAGGAGTAGTCAGATCGGCATCACCTAACTTGGTACGGACTACATACGTCCCGGTTCTGATATCATATTCGACCACTGATTTCACGTTATCCGGCGTCTTCAAGTCAGCAGGTGATTGCTTGGTAAGATCCTGATATTCTTCAGGGACCGTCTTAGCTACCGGAAAGCGGGTGCGCACCTTCGGCACCGTATCATCCGGAACGACCGGCTGTTCAGTATCCGGCAACGACATCTCATAGGCCAGAAAATCCGTATTCATAGAATACAGACCTGCACCAAACAGTAGAATTGTTATCCAGAGTATAAATTTCAGTGTCCTTCTCATGTTAATTGACAATTGACAACAGACAATGACAACCGACAATTCCAAATTCTCCTAAATTGCCAATTGCCAATTATCCATTGCTTAAAGCATTCTTAGGGCTGTTTTAATGACCTGCTCGACAGCCAGTGCAGGCGAACCTTTCAATATCAAGTTAACCGCCTTTTGCGAAGCGGCCTTCTGGAATCCAAGCATAACCAATGCCGCCACTGCTTCTTCTGTGACAGCACCACTGGCAGCGACAGAAGAGGAGCCACCTGTCACTGTCATTCCCTCTATCGGCTTTACCTTGTTTTTGAGATCAACTAGAATACGTTGAGCTGTTTTCAATCCGATTCCTTTGACTGACGTCAGAGCTGTTTCGTTCTTATCTGCAATCACCCGGATCAATTCGGATGGTGACAGGGAAGAAAGGATCATCCGGGCAGTATTGGGACCGACTCCCGACACGGAAGTCAACATCAGAAACAGTTCGCGCTCATCTTTTCCTGCAAAGCCAAAAAGCAAATGGGCATCCTCACGTATCACTTCGTACACGTAAATCTTCCCGGTCGGTTTCCCATTATAAAAAGTATATGTATTCAAGGAGATATTCAGTTCATAACCGATTCCGGCACATTCCAAGATCATCCTGGCCGGTGTCAGTTCTACTATCTCTCCCTTGATATATTCTATCATGTATCTTACGTCTTTATGATTCGCACCTATTATAACGCAAAATTAGACAAAAGCGTATATCCGAACTATCTTTTTTGGTATTATTGTTTCCAAAACCCCGGCAACAAGATTGTCAGCACCGTAAAGATCTCCAAACGTCCGACCATCATCAGAAAAGACAAGAACCATTTCGATACCACCGGAACATCAGCATAGTTTCCGACCGGTCCCAGACTACCAAGTCCCGGTCCAACGTTACTGATCGAAGAGATAGTAGCCCCGATCGTCTCCTCAAATCCTACCCCATCGATCATCAGCACCATACAGCTGACAAATATTAAAGCAATATAGGCAAAAGCGAACGCCAATACCCGGTGGACGATATCACCAGAAACAGCATGCCCGTTCATTCGTACCGGAATAATGGCATGTGGATGCGTCTGCTTCTTAAACTCATTAAATAGGTTCTTGGTCAAAATCACAAAACGGCCCATTTTCAAACCTCCACAAGTAGAGCCAGCACAACCACATACCACCATCAGAACTAGCGCTAACAGCCAGAAAAACGGTCCCCACGGAATATAATCGACCGTTGCAAACCCACATGTAGACACCAATGTCACGACCTGGAATACCGTTTGCCTAAAAGCTGTACCAAAATCGTCCACAATTCCTTTATACATGATCCAGACTGTCGATATTGCCGTAATAATCAGTACGAACCAGAAAAACCAGCGTGTTTCTTCATCCGCAAATAACTTCTTGGGCCTACCGTTAAAAAAGAAATATATCAAAGTAATATTGGTCGCACCGATAAACATAAAAATCGTAATTGTATATTCGATATAGGCAGAGTCCCAGTAAGCGATACTGGCATTTTTCGTGGAATAGCCACCTGTAGAAATACAAGTGAGCGCATGATTGACAGCGTCATACAAGTCCATTGGACCCGCCCATAAAAGACCAATAAGGATAATGGTCAGGAACAAATAAACTCCCCACAGGCGCTTGGCCACCTGGGTAACACGCGGACGGAAACGTTCGTGCGTGATACCCGGAGTCTCGGCATTGAACATCTGGGTAGCCCCACCTCCGATAATAGGCATCAGCGCTACGGTAAACACGATCATTCCAATACCGCCCTGCCATTGCGTAAGGCTCCGCCAAAACAATATCCCGTGCGGAAGAGCTTCGATATCGGTCAATATGGTAGAGCCTGTCGTCGTAAAACCAGACATCGTTTCGAAATAAGCATCCGTCACATTATCTATATAGCCACCTAAATAGAATGGTAACATCCCCAAAAGGGAGAAAAGAGCCCAAGTTAATGTAACAGTCAGCATCCCTTCCCTGCGCCCGGCCGTATGTTCATTGGCTCGTAGTCCGATCAGCATAAAAAGGACTCCCGTTCCGAACATGATACCACTCGACTGAAGAAGCGGATAGAAGTCATTTCCTTCATATAAGAAAGCGACTGCCGTTGCAGCCAGCATAAACAACGTCTCAAGGATGAACATCATCCCTAACATCTTAATTATAAAACGAATGTTCAGCATAATATGCTATTAACAATTGACACATTGAACAGAGAAAAGAGACAACCCAGAGTTGTCCATTGACAATTAATTAAAGTAGTCCTCCAATTTACGCATAGCCGTATCCAAACAGAACACCACAACGTGGTCATAAGCTTGGATATGTGTATCACCCTTGATCATCATAGGCTCACCGTCACGAATCAATCCGCCCAACGTCAAATCTTTCGGAAGATTCAGATCTTTTACCTGCTTACGGGTAATTTTCGAATCGGGACGGGCAACAAGTTCCGCCACATCTGCATTGGCAAAAGTTAAACACTTCACGTTCGACACGTCTGCATCCAACAGGAATTGGTAGATATGGCTGGCAGCAATCAGTTTCTTATTGATAACCGAGCCGATGTCCATGCTCTCCGCTAAAGGTATGTAGTCGATATTTTCGATCTTAGCGATAGTCTTGAATACTCCGGCGCGTTTAGCAGCCAGACAAGCCAAGATGTTCGTACTCGAATTATCCGTCAGTGCGATAAATGCCTGTGCATCTTTGATCCCTTCCTGCATCAACAGATCGGTATCGCGTCCGTCTCCATTGATGATCAAGACATTTCCAGGGACAACCTCAGCTATACGGTGACTCTTTTCTTTGTTAGTCTCGATTACTTTTACACGGATATTGTTCGGAAGGTACTGGCAGGTACGGATCGCAATACGGCTTCCACCCATAATAATGACTTTCTTTACTTCGGGGTCTCGCTTGCCCGCATGCAACCGGACGTCTTCGATATGGCTTTTAGTCGTTGTAAAAAAAACGATATCTCCCGATTCTATACGATCCGTACCACGGGGAATAATGGTCTCGTTCTGCCGTTTGATGGCAACGATATGATAGAGTTTCTGTTCGTTCAGTAATTCGGACAGATGTTTGTTCACAAGTCGGGAATTATCGCGCACCTTTACACCGATCAGAATCAGAGCGCCTCCGAACAACTCCCAGTATTGCCGAGTCCACGGGCGTCTGACAGCCGTAACAATTTCTTTGGCTGCCAGCATTTCCGGGTAAATCATGGAATCGATCCCCATTTTTTCAAACAGTTCCTTGTTTTTAGGGAGCAAATATTCGTAATTGTTGATACGCGCCAACGTCTTATGTGCTCCTAATTTAGAAGCCAGAATGCTGGCTGCCACATTGGTCGTTTCTTCCGGCGTGACACTGACAAACAGGTCGGCCTTTCTGATACCGGCTTCTTCCAGGTCCCGAATGGATGTCGGATTACCCACCATAGGAAGGATCTCCATGCTTGAATTCGTGAAATTCAAACGTTCCTCATTCGGATCCATCAGGATAATATCCTGCTTCTCCTGTGATAACATTTTTGCCAGGTGGGTTCCTACTTCACCGGCTCCGGCTATAATAATTTTCATTTTATATAATAGATTAATTATAAGGATATATTATCCTCTGATAACCATCTTTTTTATTTCTCCTGCAATACTTTTGGCATCCATACCACACAGTTTATACAGTTCGGGAATCGATCCATGTTCGACAAACTCATCCGGCACACCAATCCGTTTTACCTGAGGAGCATATCCGTTATCAGCCATAAATTCCAAAACAGCACTGCCCAGTCCACCTTTGATTACGCCGTTTTCAACAGTGATGACACGACTGAACCTCTTACCGACTTCATGCAGCAGTTCTTCATCCATCGGTTTTAAAAAAATCATATCATAATGGGCAATCGATATACCATCACTTTCAACCTCCTTTATGGCCTTTATCACTTCGTTGCCAATAGGTCCAAGTGACAAGATCGCAATATCATCCCCATCACGAAGTTTCTTGCCTTTCCCGATCGGAAGGATATGCATCTCATTCCTCCAATCTGCCATCTCTCCCTTACCGCGTGGATAACGGATCACAAAAGGGCCGTTACATTCCTTATACCCGGTATACATCAAATTCCTTAAATCCAGTTCGTTCAAAGGAGATGAAATAACCAAGTTCGGGACTGGACGCAGATAAGCGAGGTCGAACACCCCGTGATGGGTCGCCCCGTCTTCGCCTACTAGACCGGCACGGTCCAGACAGATTACCATATGAAGATTCTGAAGTGCAACATCGTGTATCACCATATCGTATGCCCGCTGCATGAAAGAAGAGTAGACATTGCAGAATGGGATCATTCCCTCTTTGGCAAGTCCGGCAGAGAAAGTTACCGAATGCCCTTCGGCAATCCCGACATCAAACGCCCGTTTCGGAAACGCTTTCATCATATAAGTCATAGAACAACCTGTCGGCATAGCAGGAGTGACCCCCACGATCCGTTCGTCCTGTTCAGCCAGCTCGACAAGGGTATGTCCGAAAACATCCTGATAAAGTTGAGGTTCGTTCAACTTATGGACAATGATCCGTTCTCCTGTTTCTTTATTGAACAGCCCTGGTGCATGCCATTCCGTTGCCGACTTTTCAGCAGGCTTGAATCCTTTGCCTTTTTTAGTTTTGATATGTAATAGTTTCGGACCTTCCATATCCTTTATATCATTCAGAACCTTGATCATATAACCGACATCATGCCCGTCGATCGGACCAAAGTAACGGATGCTGAATCCCTCAAACAGATTATGTTGTTGAGTAAGCAATGCTTTCAGACTATTGTTAAAACGAAGGATATTTCCCCGACGGTCATTATTGATCAGTTTCATCTTCCGCAATCCGCGGTACACATCATAACGCATTTTATTATATGCCTGACTGGTTGTGATATCCACCAAATACTGACTCAACCCACCGACCGCATGATCTATTGCCATATCATTATCATTGAGAATGATAAGTAGGTTGTTTGGATTAGCCGACGCATTATTCAGACCTTCGAACGCCAACCCACCCGTCATGGCTCCATCACCGATCACGGCTATCACGTGTCTGTCTTTTTCTCCTTTTAGAGCAGAAGCGACCGACATACCCATAGCCGCCGAAATGGAATTTGAAGCATGTCCGGCAACAAATGCGTCATAAGGGCTTTCCAGAGGATTAGGAAATCCACTGATTCCTTTAAATTTTCGGAGCGTATGAAAAGCCTCTCGACGTCCAGTCAGTATTTTATGACCATACGCCTGATGCCCCACATCCCATACAATACGATCATAGGGAGTATTAAAAACATAGTGTAGTGCAACCGTCAGCTCTACCGTACCGAGACTTGCCCCAAGATGTCCCGGATTCTCCGATAGTACATCTATTATATATTGACGCAACTCTGCACATACCTCTCCCAATTTATCGGGGGACAACTTGCGCAAATCCTCCGGGTAATCAATGGAATTTAATATGTGTTCATCCTTGCATTCTGTCATAATCGCTATAATTTTGTGGCAAATGTAAAGAATTAACGGGAGATAAAATAGTTTTAGTATGTCATTCTTTAGCAGTATGACACAATTAAACCGCTTCTTCTCCTTTCCCTATAATCAAATTTAATCCTGTTTTGCATTTTCGTATGTAACACAAACAAACTCATTTGCCATAAAAACAAAAAAGCAGTCACAAATAATTGTAACTGCTTGATTTTCAGTGGTGCCACCAGGAATCGAACCGGGGACA
>ENA-ORTQ01002928-ORTQ01002928.1-human-gut-metagenome-genome-assembly--contig:-NODE-2928-length-13830-cov-2.360799_pt1 | contig 13830 bp, 11 predicted proteins | sample MGYA00241912_ERZ509188 | MGnify/ENA primary metagenome ERZ509188 (study PRJEB26280, sample SAMEA2338849) | human gut metagenome | biome: human gut; feature: human-associated habitat; material: faeces...
GCGTGTTCAAGCCGAGGACGATGATGTAGCCGCCCGCCTGATATTCGCCGAGGAAGCTGCCTGTTCTGCCGCCGATGACGAGCACGGGTACTTTCTCTTTATACTCTTTCATGTGGATACCTGCGCGGTAACCGGCATCGCCCTGCACGTAGATGGCACCGCCGCGCATGGCGTAACCTGCCGCGTCGCCCGTGCTGCCGTGAATGGTGATCTCGCCCGCGTTCATCGTGTCACCGGTCGCGTCCTGTGCGCTGCAATTTACAATAATATTTGCGCCGTCCAGATACGCGCCGAGCGCGTTGCCCGGCACTTCGTTCAATACAATCGTACCCTCACTTTGCCCTGCGCCGATATAGCGCTGGCCGAGTGCATATGTTTTCTGTTCCATGTTTCTCCCCCTTACTGCTGCTTTGAGAGCAGGTCGCGGCGCGTACGGGCCGTGAATGCCATGAGCTGCGGCTTTTCGCAGATCAGCTTAAAATCGATTGAGCTTAACGGCGTGCGATTACGGATAAGCGCCGTGTAGATACCGGCACGCGCCACGTCGCCAATCAGGATATAGCCCTTTAAAACATCATCTTTATAGAAAAGGATCTTGTAGTTTTCACCGTCACGGCGGACGTAGGTCTCGCCGTCATACGTGCCTGCGGTGATGATGTGCAGCCCCATGAAGCCGATGGCATTCATCGGGATCGCCCGGTCGCTTTGCCGCCCGCCATGTTGATGCCGGCGGTATTGCCCTGCATATAGGCGTTCGGCAACAGTGCCAGCACGCGGTTGACGCCGGCGGAAATATCGAAGCTCTCCGCGCAGTCGCCTGCAGCATAGACATCGGGCAGGGTTGTTTTGCCGGTATCATCCGCTGCAATGCCGCGGCGCACCTCGCCGCCTGCATCTTTGACGAGCGAAGTATTCGGGCGCACGCCGACCGCAATGACGAGCACGTCAAAATCGACCGTAAGACCGCTTTTGAGTGTGGCGGTCGTGCCCGCAAACTTTGCGGCGGTATCGCCGAGGTGGAACTCGATGCCCTGCTTTTCAAGAAAATCCTTGACGATAACGGAGCCGGTCTCATCGAGGATGCTCGGCAGCACGCAGTCGGCAAGGTCGACGACCGTGATGGATTTCACGCGCTCCTTGATGCCCTCTGCGCACTTTAAACCGATGAGGCCCGCGCCGATAATCAAAACACGGCTGTCTTTTGTAAGGACGCTTTCAAGCGCGTGTGCGTCATCGAGCGACATGAACGTGAACTTTTCGGGAACGGTATCAAGCCCTTCCATGGGCGGTACGAACGGCGTGGAGCCTGTTGCGACAAGGAGCTTTTCATAGGGTATCTCTTCCCCGCTCTTTAACGTTACGGTTTTCTTTTCCGGGTCGAGCTTTGTGACGGTCTCACCGAGCTTTGCGGTGACATGATTTTCTTCGTAAAAGCTGTCCGGGCGGTATTTCATGCGCTCCTCATCCGTTTTGCCCTGCAATAAATAGGAAATGAGCGGGCGCGCGTAGGTGTGGTGGTTTTCGGAAGCAATCAGCACGATCTCTCCGTCTTTATCTTTACTGCGGATGCCTTCCACACAGCCGATGGCCGCAGTGGAGTTGCCGATGATTACATATTTTGCCATGGTGCTCAGTCCCTTTCCTCAAAGATGATGGCTTTGTTCGGACAGCCCTGCACACAGGCGGGCTTGCCGCCGGCGTTTTCGATGCACAGCTCGCACTTCTGCATGACGCCGGATTCCGAGGGCATCAGCGCGCCGTAGGGACATACCAGCACGCAGGTGTGGCAGCCAACGCACTTATTCTGGTCGATACAGACCACGCCGTCCTTTTTGGAAAGTGCGCCCGCAATGCAGCTTTTCACGCACAGCGGGTCTGTGCAGTGGCGGCAGGAAACCGCAAAGCTGACCTGATTGTCCCCCTCAATGCGGATGCGGGGGTGAATGGTTCTGTCCTTCAGCGCCTTGATCATGCTGGATTTTCCGGAGTTTGCAAAGGCGCAGTAATATTCGCAAAGATGGCAGCCGAGGCACCATTTTTCATCAACATATACTCTTTTCATGGTTACGCTCCCTTTTCTGCTTATTCGCCCGCGTGCTTGATGCCGAGAATCTGAAGCTCTTTTTCGTTCAGACCCACGCCGCGCAGCATAAGGCGGTTGCCGCGCAGCGCCTCGATGGAATTGATGCCCATGCCGCCCATCATTTCCTTAATCTCGTGCTCCCACGCGGTGACAAGATTCACAAGGCGCTTATAGCCGATGTCCGGGTTAAGGCGCTTCACAAGGTCGGGGCGCTGGGTTGCGATGCCCCAGTTGCACTTGCCGGTCTGGCAGCTTCTGCACAGATGGCAGCCGAGCGCCAAAAGTGCTGCCGTGCCGATGTAGCACGCATCCGCGCCGAGCGCGATGGCCTTGACAACATCGGCGCTGGAGCGAATGGAACCGCCGACGACGAGCGAAACGTTGTTGCGGATGCCTTCGTCGCGCAGGCGCTGATCGACCGCCGCCAGAGCAAGCTCAATCGGGATGCCGACGTTATCGCGGATGCGCGTAGGCGCTGCGCCCGTGCCGCCGCGGAAACCGTCGATGGCGATGATGTCCGCGCCGCTGCGTGCAATGCCGGACGCAATGGCTGCAACGTTGTGCACCGCCGCAATCTTGACGATGACGGGCTTTTTGTAGTTTGAGGCTTCTTTTAAGGAGAAAACAAGCTGACGCAGGTCTTCAATGGAGTAAATATCGTGGTGCGGTGCGGGCGAAATGGCATCCGAGCCCTCCGGGATCATACGCGTGCGGGAAACGTCGCCGACAATTTTTGCACCCGGCAAATGACCGCCGATGCCCGGCTTTGCGCCCTGCCCCATTTTGATCTCGATGGCAGCGCCGGCGCTGAGGTAATCCTTATGCACGCCGAAGCGGCCGGACGCGACCTGCACGATGGTATTTGCGCCGTACTTGTAGAAATCCTGATGCAGACCGCCCTCGCCGGTGTTGTAGTAGATGCCGAGCGCTTCTGCGGCGCGGGCAAGGCTTTCGTGCGCATTGTAGCTGATGGAGCCGTAGGACATGGCAGAGAACATGATCGGCACGGAAAGCTCAAGCTGCGGGGTGATATTCGTCTTAATCTTACCGTTCTCGTCGCGCTCGATTTTAGACGGCTTCTGACCCAAAAACGTCTTCGTTTCCATCGGCTCACGGAGCGGGTCGATGGACGGGTTCGTGACCTGCGACGCGTTGATGAGGATTTTATCCCAGTAGACCGGCAGGGGCTTCGGGTTGCCCATGGAAGACAGCAGCACGCCGCCGCTGCTCGCCTGACGGTAGACCTCCATGATGGTCTCGCCGGACCAGTTGGCATTTTCCTTAAAGGTGTGGTCGGTCTTGACGATCTTCAAAGCGCGCGTGGGACAGATGGAAACGCAGCGGTGGCAGTTCACACAGCGGCTTTCGTCGGAGATCATCATTTTCAGCTCATCGTCGTAAGCATGTACTTCGTTGGAGCACTGTCGTTCACAGGCACGGCAGGCAATGCAGCGCGCGGGGTTGCGGACGACCTCGTACTGCGGATATAAAAAATCGATAGCCATTTATAGTAACCTCATTTCTCAGAGAACACAAACTCTTACTTTTTGTCCAGCGTGAAGATGACAGGCTCGCCGCCTGCGGGTGCCCAGACCTTATCGAGCGTGGGCTGAATGACGCGGATGGCGGATTCTTCACTGGCGATGTAGACCATATCGCCCTTTTCGCCGACGACCATAGAACGCAGCTTTAAGCGGTCGTTGAGTGCCATAAGGCCACCCGTAAAGCCGACCAGAATGGAGAACGGGCCGGTGACGAGCAGGCCGGAATACACATTGCGCAAATACGTCAGACGCGCGCGCTCCTCCGGGTCTTTGTTCTGAATGGTCGTCCAGAACGGTGCCGCGATGACGTTTGCGACCTCTTGCAGGGTGAGGCCCTGACGGCGTACAAGATAATCGAAAATATAGGTGATAACCTCGGTATCGGTCAAAAGGTTGCAGTTGTAGCCGTACATCTCAATGCAGCGGCGGTTCGCATCGTAGGACGAGATTTCGCCGTTATGGACAACGGAAAGGTCGAGCAGCGCAAACGGGTGCGCACCGCCCCACCAGCCGGGGGTATTCGTCGGATAGCGGCCGTGCGCCGTCCAACAGTAGCCGGCGTATTCATCGAGACGATAGAACCGACCGACATCCTCCGGGTAGCCGACGGCCTTAAACACGCCCATGTTTTTGCCGCTGGAGAAAATATACGCGCCATCGATAAAGGTATTGACGCGGTTGACGCAGCGGGCGGTGAACTCGTCTTCATCGAGCTGGCTTTCCGCAAGCTTTGTGTGCAGCGGTGTGACGAAGTACCGCCAGATAAGCGGCTCGTCCGTGATCTGCGGAATCTTGCGGATCGGAATTTTGGAAAGGTTCACGACGTCGAAATGCTCGTTGATAAACTTCTCACATTCCTCTTTTGCTTTTACATTATTATAGAAAATGTGGAACGCATACTGTTCCGCATATTCCGGGTAAATGCCGTAGCCGGCGAAGCCGCCGCCAAGGCCGTTTGAACGGTCGTGCATGATCTCAATGGAGCGGATGATATCGGAGCCGTCCAGCCGCTTTCCGCTGCGGGAAAAAACGGAGGATACGGCGCACCCCGAAGGAATTCGGAAATCGCCCGCTGTGCTTTTGCCTTCTCTAAGCATGAAGACTGCTCCCTTCTGAAAACAAATAAGATATACGTCTTTTTCCCGGCTTTTCCGAAAAAAAGAGAAAGTCTGACCATACATGCTGCGTGCAATGCACGCGCGCCGTTCCCCCGGCGCAATCTAAAAGCCCCACATTCGGCAGCTTTTAAAAGCAACATGTATGATCAGACTCCATTGTCTGCCTACCATTATATAGCGGCCCTTCTTATATGTCAAGAAAAATTTCGCGATTTTTGAATTTTTGAGCTGCAGCAATTTCATTTTATGTTCGCTTGACTTTAAAAATTTCATAAAATGAATTTATAAACGCAGGTTTAAATTGTACATCCTGCAAATCTTCAAATTTCCTCAAAAAAGGTGTTGACAAATGGCCCGAGACGTTGTAAAATTCATCACATAGCATAGCAAAGGCGCTGTGGTTGGTTTATTGCCATCCCCAGCGCTTTTTTTGTTTGAATGAATTACGAACAGCTGTGCAGACGGTTTCGTAAAGCGAAGCCGCAGGACGAAACGCACGGGAAGATATACAAATTATATCGCAGCGTTCGCCCCTCCTATTATGCGAATCTTATTGAAGGAAAGAGTGGTTTACATGAGCAGCACGACAAAGATCAATGTGCCGGACATTTTCGCCAGCATGGTGTTTAACGACGACGTCATGCGTGAGAGACTGCCGAAGGACGTTTACAAGTCTTTGAGAAAGACCATCGACAACGGCAAGGACCTCGACATCACGGTTGCCAATGCTGTGGCAAATGCCATGAAGGACTGGGCGATCGAAAAAGGTGCAACGCACTACACGCACTGGTTCCAGCCGATGACCGGCATCACCGCCGAGAAGCACGACAGCTTCATTTCTCCGACGGCAGACGGCCGCATCATCATGGAATTCTCCGGCAAAGAGCTCATCAAGGGCGAGCCGGATGCTTCCTCCTTCCCTTCCGGCGGTCTGCGCGCAACGTTTGAAGCCCGCGGCTACACCGCATGGGACCCGACCTCCTACGCATTCATTAAAGATCACTCCCTGTACATTCCTACGGCGTTCTGTTCCTACGGCGGCGAGGTGCTGGATAAGAAAACCCCGCTGCTGCGCTCCATGGAAGCGTTGAGCGCACAGGCCGTTCGTATTCTCCGCCTTTTCGGCGACTCCACAACAAAGCGTGTCATCACGACCGTCGGCCCGGAGCAGGAATATTTCCTCGTCGATAAAAAGCTCTACGATGAGCGCCCGGACCTCATTTACACGGGCCGCACGCTGTTCGGTGCACGCGCACCGAAGGGCCAGGAGCTTGAAGATCATTACTTCGGCGCGATCAAGCCGAGAATTGCCGCGTTCATGCAGGAGCTCGACGAAGAGCTGTGGAAGCTCGGCGTGCTTGCTAAGACAAAGCACAACGAGGTTGCCCCGGCACAGCACGAGTTGGCGCCGATCTTCTCCACCACGAACGTTGCGACCGACCACAACCAGCTGACCATGGAGACCATGAAGAACGTTGCGCTCCGCCACGGTCTTGTCTGCCTGCTGCATGAAAAGCCGTTTGCAGGCGTGAACGGCTCCGGCAACCACAACAACTGGTCTATCTCCACCGATACCGGAAAGAACCTGTTGGAGCCGGGCAAGCTGCCGCAGGAAAACGCACAGTTCCTCCTCTTCCTCGCAGCTGTCATCAAGGGTGTTGACGAGTATCAGGATCTGCTCCGTATCTCCGTCGCTTCCGCAGGCAACGACCACCGTCTCGGCGCAAACGAAGCGCCGCCGGCCATCATCTCCATCTTCCTCGGCGACGAGCTTACGGCTATTCTGCACGCCATTGAGACCGGCACGGTCTACGGCGGTACGCTCCGCGTCAACATGGAGATTGGCGTAAACGTTCTGCCGTCCTTCACAAAAGATACAACGGACAGAAACAGAACCTCCCCGTTCGCTTTCACCGGCAACAAGTTCGAGTTCAGAAGCCTCGGCTCGCAGCTCAACATCGCCTGCCCGAACATCATGCTGAACACGATCATCGCCGATGAGCTCGAGCAGTTTGCAGACGAGCTTGAGGGCAAGGAAGATTTTAACGGCGCACTCAACGCACTCATCAAGCGCGTGATCAAAGAGCACAAGCGCATCATCTTCAACGGCGACGGCTATGCGGACGCATGGAAGGCGGAAGCTGCAAAACGCGGCCTGACGAACCTGCCGACCACGGTAGACGCACTGCCGCACTACACCGACGAAAAGAACGTGAAGCTCTTTACAAAGCATAAGATCTACACCGAGGTCGAGATGCAGTCCAGACAGGACATCATCCTCGAGACGTACGCGAAGACCATCAACATCGAAGCGCTCACCGCAAGTGATATGGTCAAGCGCGACATTCTCCCCGCTGTTTCCTCTTACGTTGCGGAGCTTGCAAGCGGCGTTGCCACGAAGAAGGCCATCAGCGATGACATTCCGTGCGAAGCGGAGCTTGATATCATCAAGCGTCTTTCCGGCCTGCAGGACTGTGCATATAAGAAGCTCGCTGCGCTCGATAACGCCATCATCGGCGTGAAGGAAGTCGGCGAAGATCCGATTGAGGTTGCGACCTATTATAAGGATTCCGTCATCACCGCTATGACCGAGCTGAGAGCCGTTGTGGACGAGATGGAAACGCTGGTCTCTTCCGATTATTGGCCGTACCCGAGCTACGGCGATCTGATGTTCAGAGTATAAAGGGCTTGAACATACCGTTTCAAACGGACAAGGGATGGAAAATTCAATATAGGCACAAGGGTGTGCACGGGGTTCCGTTTCAGGAACTAAACGTGCACACCCTTTTCTATTTTCAAACAACACTTAGGAGGACGAACATATGACAAGCGAGATCTTCAGCGTCTGGTTTTTGATGGGCGCGGCGCTGGTCTTCTGGATGCAGGCCGGCTTCGCCATGGTAGAAACGGGTTTCACCCGTGCAAAAAATGCCGGCAACATTTTGATGAAGAACCTGATGGACTTCTGCATCGGCACCGGCGTATTCATTCTCATCGGCTTCAGCTTTTTGCTGGGCGAAGACTTACTGGGCTTCATCGGTAAGCCGGGCTTTGATATTTTCACAAACTACGCAAACTTTGACTGGTCGAATTTCGTATTCAATCTTGTGTTCTGCGCCACGACCGCGACCATCGTTTCCGGCGCAATGGCAGAACGCACAAAGTTCCTTTCCTACTGCATTTACTCCGGTGTTATCTCCGCTTTGGTATACCCCATCGAAGCACACTGGATCTGGGGCGGTGGCTGGCTTTCGCAGCTCGGCTTCCATGATTTTGCAGGCTCCTGCGCCATCCACATGGTAGGCGGTCTTTCCGCACTCATCGGCGCAAAGCTGCTCGGCCCGCGCATCGGCAAGTTCGAAAAGGATGCAAGCGGCAAGATCGTAAAGGTCAATGCCTTCCCGGGCCACAACATTCCGCTCGGCTGCCTTGGCGTGTTCATTCTTTGGTTCGGCTGGTACGGCTTCAACGGTGCTGCGGCAACAAGCGTTGAGCAGCTCGGCTCTATCTTCCTCACCACCACCGTCGCACCTGCCATAGCAACCGTCACCTGCATGATCTTCACATGGGTAAAGTACGGCAAGCCGGATGTTTCCATGTGTCTCAACGCTTCTCTCGCCGGTCTGGTCGCCATCACCGCCGGCTGTGACGTAACAGACTGCCTCGGCGCGACAATCATCGGCATTGTGGCCGGTCTCCTTTGCCCGTTCGGCGTTTGGCTGCTCGACTATAAGCTCCATGTCGATGACCCGGTCGGCGCGGTTGCCGTCCACTTCTGCAACGGCATTTGGGGCACCATTGCAGTCGGTCTTTTCGCAACGACCACAGCTCCCGGCAACGATAGCTTCACCGGCCTGTTCTACGGCGGCGGCATTGCACTGCTTGCAAAGCAATTGCTTGGTGTGCTTACGGTCTGCGCTTGGACAGCTGTGACGATTACCATTGTGTTCCTGCTCATCCGCGCGACGGTCGGTCTGCGTGTGACAAGAGAAGAAGAAATTATGGGTCTTGACCTGCCCGAGCATGGCCTTGCAAATGCGTATGCAGACTTCGTTCCGGCCATCAACACCTCGCTTGAAAGCGCAGACCTCAGCGTTGCCCCCGCCCCGTTCGGCCCGGCTGCAGTAGACGAAGCAGTTCCGGTCGTTGTGCATCACGACCCCGTGAAGACCGTAAAAGCGGAAAGCACCGGCGTGAAGATGACGAAGGTCGAGATTGTGTGCAAGCAGGCGGCTTTCGATACCTTGAAGAACGCGCTGATGAGCGTCGGCATCACCGGTATGACGGTGACGAATGTGCTCGGCTGCGGCATTCAGAAGGGCAAGCCGGAATACTACCGCGGCACGCTCGTAGAAGCAAACCTGCTGCCTAAGGTACAGGTGGAGGTTGTCATTTCCAAGGTGCCTGTCCGCACGGTCATCGAAACGGCGAAGAAAGCGCTTTACACCGGTCACATCGGTGACGGCAAAATCTTCGTTTACGACGTGGAGAATGTTATCAAAGTCCGTACAGGCGAAGAAGGCTACGACGCCCTGCAGGATGTGGAATAATAAATCTTCCCATTTAAATTGAGTACGACGCGTACTACGCTCCTGAAATAAGAAAAGCCGAGACCTGCCGGTTCCCCCCGGCGGGTCTTGACTTTTTCTGTCATTTTCTCCTGCAACTTATTTTCGGTTTTGCACAAAATGGGAATTGAACTCTTTTTGGATTTGTGTTATACTGTTATAAGAATTTATCCACCCCGATTGTGAGAGGAGACAGCCGTGAAAATTCAGGAATCCGCAGAAAACTATCTTGAGACCATTTTGATCTTATCCGAGCGCAGCACCTATGTGCGTTCTATTGATATTGCCAACGAGCTCAATTTTACAAAACCCAGTGTCAGCGTAGCCATGAAAAAGCTGCGCGAGAACAATTTGATCACCGTAGACGGCGACGGCTACATTCACCTGACGGAGGACGGCCTTGCCATCGCCAACCGCATGTATGAGCGCCACAAGTTGCTTTCCGATTGGCTCACCTATCTCGGCGTGCCGAAGGACATTGCAACAGAGGATGCCTGCCGCATTGAGCACGTCATCAGCCAAGAGAGCTTTGAAAAGATCCGCGCGCATGTCCGCGAAATGAACGAGCATCTTTAATGAACTTAAACAGCACAAAACCCGTTTTCGAAGCTTTTATCGGAAACGGGTTTTTACTTTTACAGCAACGCCATGCTCTGCAAAATAAAGATCATCAAAAATACGGTCGGGATGCAGCACACGGCGCTCAAAACAACAAGCTGACCGGCAAGCTCGCCATCTGCGCCCGCCTGCTGCGCCATGATGTAGCTTGATACCGCGACCGGCGTTTCCCACGCAAGTGCAAGCGCCAGAAGACTCGGCCCTCTGCTGCCCGCCAGAACCGCGATCGGCAGAAAAACAAGCGGAATGACGACGAGCTTTATAAATACCGTCACGCCCGCAATACGCATGTTGCCTTTTAGCTTGCGGAAGCTGAAATCACCGCCGAGCACGATGAGTGCAAGCGGTGTGGCAAGGCGCGAAACATCGCGCAGGCTCGTTTCCAGAAATGCCGGGAAACGCAATTTAATGATGGACGCAAAAACACCGAGCAGTGCCGCGATAATGAGCGGGTTTGTCGCGATGGATTTGAGCGTCTTTTTCAGCGAGACCTTACCTCCGCCCGTAAATACCGTCAGCGCAATGACGGCCAAAACGTTGTACATCGGCACGAGTACGGCGCTCAAGATGGAGGCCGCGGCAGCCTCCTCCGCGCCGAACACGTTCGTGACGAGGCTCACGCCGAATATGACGTAGTTGCTGCGAAAAATTCCCTGAATGATGACGCCGCGCTGTTTCGGCTCGCGCACGACACGCGGCACGACGACGCACAGCACTGCGAACAATAACAGCAGGCTCCCTACCGCGATTGTGAACGTCATGCCGTCGATGGCCTCGGTGATCTCCGTTTTATAGATGTTATTAAACAGCAGAAACGGCAGGAAAAATTTGAATGTCAGCGTATTCGTCTGCTTTAAAAATTCCGACGAGACGAAGTTTTTGTGCTTTAAAAAGTAGCCAAACGCCAAAAGCAAAAACGTCGGCATGATCGCATTCAGCGCGACCAGAAAACTATCGAACACGCTGCACCCCAGCTTTCATACTTTCATGCACCGCCATAATTTTCTGAAAGCCCGCGATGCCGACGGAAAACGCCGTTGCGCCGCCCGCCGCCGTGCCCATGGCGAGCGCCTTTGCAAAATCGCCGGAACGCGTGAATTCCGCCAAAAAGCCGCCGACCATGGAATCGCCCGCGCCGGTGGAGTTTATCAGCGTGCCCTTTGCCGCCGGGGCAAAATACACCTCGCCCGTTTCCGTATACAAAAGCGCACCGTCGCCCGCCATGGAAACAAGCACGTTTTTTGCGCCGCGTTTTTTCAGCTCCTCCGCAAGCGCTGTCACCTGTTCCTCTGTGTCCGCCGGGGCACGGAACATCTCGGAAAGCTCCTCGCGGTTCGGCTTTACGAGAAATGGCTGAAATTCAAGCGTAGACAATAATAAATCGCCTGCGGCATCCACAATGAGCCGTACGCCTTTTGTTTGCGCAAGCTTTGCAATCTGTGCGTAAATGTCTTTTGGCAGTGACTTCGGCACACTGCCGGAAAGCACCAAGGTATCCTGCGGGGTCAAGGCACCGAGCTTTTCAAAAAAATTTTTGAGCTCGTTTTCTGAAATCTCCGGACCGCTGCCGTTCAGTTCCGTTTCTTCCTCGGCATGCAGCTTTAAATTGATGCGCGTAAAGCCGTTTTCGACTTCGATGAAATCGGTCGTGATGCCTTCTTTTTCAACGCCCTCGCGCAGCGCTTTGCCCGTAAAGCCCGCAATAAACCCAAGCGCGATGCTTTTTGTATTCAACGCGTGCAGCAGCAAAGAGACGTTCACGCCCTTGCCGCCAAACACAATGTTTTCCGTTTTCGTGCGGTTCGTTTTGCCCGTGCGGAACGTGTCCGCCGTGACGACGTAATCCACCGCCGGATTAAATGTGATCGTGTAGATCATAAAAACCCCTCCAACCAAATCAAGTGGTTTCAGCATAGCATGATTTTGCAAAAAAAGCAAGAAAAAGCGTCTGCACCGCCAAAAGACGTATGCAGACGCTCGATTTTATTTTGATTTAGGCTTCTAAGCGCTCAAATTTTTTCGCGCCCCAGTGCACCAAAAGCAGGTGCATCAAGACAGACGCAAGCAAAAGGAACGCAGTCGTTACCGCATACGCTGCAATGCCCGGAATATGCAGTGCAGATACCGCGAAAAACACGCCGACGATCACCGCCGCAAAGAAGTACGCGCCGAACATTGTGACGCATACGCTGAGGGACTGCTTGCACGGCTGATTTTCGCTCTGCCAGTCAAAGCGCGGCGCGAGCAGGTTCATCACAAGGCCGAGCGTGCCGACGAACCAGCAGAACAAAGTGCAAACGCAAACGGTCAGCACCGTAAGCCCGATACCGCACCCGACGATGAGGCAAAGCGCCAAAACACTGACGGCAACAAGCGGCATTTGCAGGCGGCACACCATAAGGAGCTTGCCCAAAAGCACCGTTTTTCCGCTTATGGGCATCGTGCGCAGCACCCACAGATTTTTGCCCTCCAACGAGATAGACGGCGCGGTCGCGCAGGACGTCGCGATGCAAAACGCCATCACGCCAAAAATGCCGAGCGCAATCCACTCGGGCCGAAAACTCATCAGGCTTATCATCTGCATCAGCTTCCCGCGGAAAATCACGGCGGCAATCGGCAAAACCGGAATGACCACCAAGCCGAAGCCGAAATTCATCAGGTACGCGGGGCTTGTGAAGAACTTCCGCTGCTCCTTATGCGCAACAGAAAGCACCGGCGTGCGCTGCTTTGCGGAAGCTTTGCCCGATTTGTGCTTTGCACCCTCTTTCGCGCCCGATGTACGCACGGAGGAAATGAAAGATGCGGAAAGCCGCCAAAGCGTGAAAAGCGCGATTGCCGCGCTCAATAAAGTCACGAGCAGCGTGTGCAAAAGGCTTCCGCCGCACGCCATGCCAATAGCATAAAGCGGCCAAACGTATTTCATCGCACCCGCAATCTGCGTGCCCTGCATGACGATCCCGGACAAAAACGAGTTGACGTTCGCGTAAAAATACCAGTACACCGCCATGAAGATGACCATGTACAAAAGCGAAACAACCGCCTTGTTGCGCAGGCGGCTGAGGAGCTTGTGCAGCACCCAGCCGAGCGCACAGCAGACAGACTGCGAAATCAGGCTCAGAGCCACAAATGTAAACAGCCACCCGATAACCATCGTCGCCGATGCACCGTAGGAAAACGCGTAAATACCGAACGCGGGCAGCAAAACCGCCAGCGTGTACCCTGCCGTCGTTGTGAACAGCATTGCAATGCGCGTCAAGAGAATGTACTTTGGCGGTATCGGCATGGAAAGCAACCGTTCGTTGTCTTTCGCGTCATACAACTGCGCCTGCGTCATAAAAACGCTGCCCAGCATGGAAAGTGCCAGCGCCACTGTGCCCGCCATGGCAAAATACAGCCACGTAAGCCCCATTTTGCACAACGGAACAAGCTCTGCGAACCCCACAAACATCAAAATTTCCATGCACACCACAAGGAACAGCATCAGAAAAACCAGCCATCCGCCGGAGGTCTTTTTGCCGTTGCCTTTTTTCATGCGCGCCGCAAACTGCTTCCATTGCAGCTTCCAGAGGGATCTTAACATGCAGCCTCCCCCTTTCAGTCCTTGTGGTCTTCCAGTTCTAAGAAGACCTGTTCCAAAGAACCGTCGCCGCGCACGCTGTCCATGGTGCCGTGTGCAATGAGCTTGCCGTTTTTAATAATGGCCACATTGTCGCACAGCTTCTCCGCCACCTCCAAAACGTGTGTGGAAAAGAAGATAGCGCCGCCGTTTCGGCAATGCTCCGCCATAATCTCCTTTAATTCGTGCGCCGCAATAGGGTCGAGCCCGACGAACGGCTCGTCCATCAAAATAAGCTTCGGCTCGTGGATAAGCGCGCCGATAACGGCGATTTTCTGCTTCA
>ENA-ORTQ01002931-ORTQ01002931.1-human-gut-metagenome-genome-assembly--contig:-NODE-2931-length-13823-cov-10.713611_pt1 | contig 13823 bp, 9 predicted proteins | sample MGYA00241912_ERZ509188 | MGnify/ENA primary metagenome ERZ509188 (study PRJEB26280, sample SAMEA2338849) | human gut metagenome | biome: human gut; feature: human-associated habitat; material: faeces...
GCAGCCTGGAGACCAGCGGCCCGGTGTACTTCCGCAACCAGCCGGTGGGCTGCACGGCCACCATCATCACCCAGATGTACGACGAGAACGACGTGGAGATCCCGCCCCAGACCGCAGGCCTGCTGCTGGCCGCCATCCTGTCCGACACGCTGGCTTTCCGCAGCCCCACCTGCACCGCAGTGGATGTGAACGCGGCCAACCGTCTGGCCGGCATTGCCGGGGTGGACATCGACGAGTTTGCCAATGAGATGTTCGAGGCCGGTGAAAAGCTGGACGGCAAGACCGCCGAAGAGGTGTTCCTGCAGGACTTCAAGGTGTTCATGTGCGGCGACATCCGCTTTGGTGTGGCGCAGGGCAGCTACATGACCCGCAAGAACCTGCTGGCCGCCGAAAATCTGCTGCGCCCCTATCTGGAAGAGGCCCGCAACAAGCAGAATGTGGAGGACATCTACATGCTGCTCACCGATGTGCCCAAGGAGGAGAGCGTGGTCATCAGCGACGGACGCTATGCCGCCGAGGTGCTGGCCGACGGGTTCGACACCCATCCGGCAGAGGACGGCAGCTGGACGCTGCCCGGCGTGGTGAGCCGCAAAAAGCAGTTCATCCCCGCATTGATGACGGCCTATCAGGAATTGTAAGAATGATGCACCGCGCGGTGCGATCCATCATTCCCCAAGAGGTTGCGATGTTTGATTTTCTGAAACAGAAGGACCGCACCCCGCCGGTTTTGCCGGAAGGCACGGTGCGGCGGCACTTTTCCATCTCCGGGCAGGTGCAGGGGGTGGGCTTCCGCTACCGGGCGCGCTACGCGGCCCAGGCGCTGGAGCTGACCGGCTGGGTGGAAAACGAGGACGACGGCAGCGTGACGCTGGAGGTGCAGGGCAACCCGGACAAGTTCCCGGAATTGTTCGCCATGATCCAGCGCAGCGACTATGTGCGCATCACCGACATCCGGCAGAAGGACCTGCCGCCCGACCCCTGGGAACGGGGCTTCTCGGTGCGCGGCTACTGAATCACAGATGTATGCAAAAACGGCGGACGCAAGTGCGTCCGCCGTTTTGCTCTTTCTATCTTCAGCCTGCAATTTTGAGGGGAGAGTTGGCAGTCCAGATGGTGCCGTCCAGCAGCCGGGTCAGCGCCAGCGTTCCGTTGGCCGAAACACGGGCCGGGTCCAGCGCGTAGAAGTCGCTTTCCTTCAGGTGATCGGGGTCTGCCGTGGGGCTTATGCCCACCACACAGACCCAGTGCCCATAGGTGTCGCTGGTGGCAATGTGCGGGTAGTTCACCTGGGTCCAGCCGGAGCCGGACAGGTGATACTCGTAAGTAGAGGTGCGGTTGGCGTGTTTGTTCACACCGCTCACCGTGGTGTTTTTCAGGTGCACGATCACCGGCCGTCCGGCCGAGAGCTCGTTGTAAATGGTATGCAGGCAGGCGGACAGGTCCCCGGAATACCCGGTGTAGCCGCCGGCGGACCACACGGCACCGTTGGACCACATGCCGCTGCCGGAGCACACCCGCCCGTCCAGAATGGTGCGGGCGTAGCGCAGTGCATACCAGCTGCATTTGCCGGAGGTCTGGTTGCCGATGGAAAGGATCTGGCTGTGGTCAAAAGTCAGCAGCCGGATGCCGTGTTTTTCCTGTAAGGCGGCGTGGGCGCGGGGCGCGGCAAGAGCAAGCAGCAGCACCAGCGCAAGTGCTGCTGCCGCCAGCTGCCGGGCTGCCCGGGCGGGACAGTGCTGCATGGGGAGATCATCCTTTGCCTGTTATTTTTACGACCTCATTTTAGCATGAAAAAATGGTAGAACTGTGTAATTTTTAAAAGTTCCGGCACGAAATCTGAAAAAAACTGCGCATCCTCCTTCCATGGGCGCAGAACAGGGTGTTCCGGGCATGGTGCACCCGGCTCCGGAGGGGGGTAAACCGATGACGGAGCGCTGCACCGCGGCGGCTGCCGAGATGGCCGCAAAATAAACCCGGATCTTCCTGCCCCGGAGAGCACCCGCTCCTGGGGCTTTTTTGCGCCTTTTTGTGACAAACTCTGCCGCTTGTGATACAATAAAACCGTATTCTGATGCGAACAGAAAGGAACGTTCCATGCAGCTGTTTGAACTGGTCAGCCCACGGCTGTTCCGCCCATTGGCGGGGCCGAACCGGGCGTTTTATGCGGAGCTGCTGCTCCTGCTGTGGGAAGAGTGCCGCCATACGGCCGACTACAGCATTTCCCGTGCGGAGGCCGTCTCCCGCGCGGAGGATTATTTTGCGGCACTGGCAAAGCCCCTGACGCTGGACGCAGACGGTGCCGGCGATGAGGAGGAACAGCCCACCCGCGACCCCCATACGCTGGCGCTGGGCTTTCTGCTGCGGCTGCGCCGCACCGGCTGGCTGGAAGAGCAGCCCGGCAGTTACGAGAGCGAGCCGACCCTGGCCTTTGTGCCGGAAGTGGCCCCGCTGCTGGACGCGCTGGAAGAGATCCTGAATCCCCGTGTGGTCACCTACACCGGCAAGCTGTACAAGGCCTGGCAGCTGCTGCAGGGCGTGGGGGAAGAGAAGAACCCCTACGAGAATGTGCTGCGGGAGGTGGCTTCCGATCTGGAAGCGCTGAACAAATCCCTGCGGGCGCTCAATGCGTCCATCGGCCACTACATCGACCGGCTCACCCGCAACCGCACCCCGCAGGAGGTGCTGGAGCTGTTTGACCAGTACGAAGAAAAGGTGGTGGCGGCGGCTTACCACCGCTTCAAGACCAGCGACAACCTGTTCAATTACCGCGCCTATCTGGAGGAAGGGCTGGATGCCTGCGAGGAAACGTATCTGCCCCAATTGGCGCTGGATTACGCCCGTGTGGAGCGCTGCGCCCCCGGCGAGGCTGCGCCCCGTGTGCGGGCCCTCATCCAGCAGCAGCGGGACGCGCTGGAAGAGATGAGCACCCTCATCCGGGAGATCGACGCCAGCCACATCCGCTACCGCAAGCGAGCCGTGCAGCGGGCACAGTTCCTGCTGCTGAGCGACCGCTCGTCTCAGGGCAGCGTCACGGCCCTGCTGCGCCGCTACGCCGAGGACATCCGTACCCCGGACCAGCTCTTTGAGCCGGATGACGGCCCGGTGGCCGCCCATCTGCATCTGTACCCGGCGGCTGCCTTTGGCGAAAAGTTTTTGTACCCGCCGGCCGCGCCCCGCACGGCGGCCCCGCTGGCCCCGGTGCAGGCGGAAACGCTGGACCCGGACCAGCTGCGCAAAGAGCAGCAATTGCTGCTGGACTACGCCCGGCTGGCTGTCACCGAAGAGAACGTGGCCCTGCTGGCACAGCAGGCACTGGCTGCCCGCCCGCAGGTGGAGGCATCCACCCTGGCGGAGGAATATCCGGGCGATTTTGCCCGCATCATCGGCCTGCATACCTATTCCCAGTCGCCGCACCGGAACTATGACATCCGGCTCACGGGCAACTGGGTGGAGCGCGGCGGCTTCCGGTTCGAGGACTTTGTCCTGACCCGCCGCAAGGAGGAAAACGATGGCAACGATTAACATGCTGGAAGAGACCGCAAACTACCTGCTCAACCACTGCTTCGTGCTGGGCAGCGTGGAGGATCAGCGGGCAAAATATCTCTATGTGCAGGATCATCTGCCCGAGGTGCGGGCGGTGTTCAAACCGCTGGGCTACGCTGTGCTGCTGTACCCGGCCCCGCTGCAGGCGGCGGCCCTGGTCAACGAGCACGAGGGCAGCCAAGCCCGGCTGCTGAAATATGAGAGCATCCTGCTGCTGGTGCTGCGGCTGCTCTACCTGCAAAAGCGGGAGAGCCTTGCCGCCAGCGCCGATCAGGTGCTGGTGACCGTGGAAGAGGTGCAGACCGAGCTGCAGAAGATGAACCTGCCCCGCAGGCTGGACCAGCAGACGCTGGAAAGGCTGATGCGCACCCTGCGCCGGTACAATCTGGCCCGACCGGTGGGCCGGCTCTCCGGGCTGGACAGCCGCATCGAGGTGTTCCCGACCGTGCTGCTGGCCCTGCCGGATGCCGACCTTGCCGACGCAGCGGCAGAGAGCGCCCGCACCCGCACCGAGCTGGGACTGTATGAACGGCCGGAAGGGGCCGACACCGCCGCAGGGGAGGCAGAAGAATGATCGAACTCAAACGCCTGAAACTCATCAACTGGCACAACTTTGAAAACGTCACCTTTGACTGCGCCCGCCTGACCTATATGATCGGCGTGAACGCCGTGGGTAAGACCACCATTCTGGATGCCATCCGCTACTGCCTGACCACCAACCGCAACTTCAATGCCCTGGGCAATAAGAAGAGCGGCCGCACCCTGCAGGGCTCGGTCCACGCGAAGCAGCGCGGGGAAAACGCTTACCGCCGCCCCGGCCATACCGTGGCCTACATCGGCGCGGAGTTCTACGACAGTCTCAAGCGCGTCCCCTTTGTCATCGCGGTGCGGGTGGAGTCGGAAGGCCCCATGCAGGAGCTGCACCCCGGCGACCAGACCTGGTACCTCTCCGAGGACGGCTGCACGCTGGAACAGCTGCCCTTCATCGACCCGCGTACCGGTGCCCCCAGCGCCAAGGAGGACTTCAAGCCCGCCGTCGGCCGACTCTCCTACACCCGCAGCCCCAGCGAAGCCCGTGACCGCATCTGCCGGGCGCTGGGCATCGGGCGGGCGTCCAGCCCGCTGGGCAAAAAGTTCAACGAAGTGTTCCAGATGGGCACCAGCATGGACGAGATCCCCAACTTCCGGGAGTTTCTGTACCAGTACATCCTGCCCCAGCCGGAGCTGGATCTGGAAGCGTTGCAGGGCGACCGGCTGGAGCTGGAGAACCTGCACGCTGTGCTGGCCGAAGCCCAGACCCGCGCCGATGCACTGGAAGAGATCGTGAACTATGGCCGCGAAGCCGCCGGAAAGCAGACCGAAGCCCTTGTGAACCGGGGCGCGGCCCTGCTGGCTCGTGCTGCTGCCGACGGCGGGGAACAGGACGTGTGGCAGGGCCATCTGGACGCCGGACACCGCCAGCTGGAGGCTCTGAACGCCCGTTATGCCGAGGCCAAGAACGCGGAGGCGGAAGCCCGCCGCGCCTACCTTGCCGCCCACAGCGCAGCCGGTGCCAGCGGCGAGGGCCGGGCACTGGATGCCATGGAGGAAGAACTGTCCCGCCGCAAGACGGCGCAGGATGCCGCCGCCCGCAAAGCCGCGCAGGCCGAGGATGCCGCATCCAAGGCCGAAGCCCTGCTCACGGCCCTGCGCCGCAGCGGGTTTGCTTCCGGCTGGAAGCTGGAAAACCTCACCGCCGACACCCTGCCGCAGCTCACCGACTGGCTTGCCGCGCAGGAAAAACCGCTGGAAGAAGCCTACTTTGCGGCCCGGCAGAACACCGCCGCCCTGCGCAAAGAGCAGGCGGACAAGCGCGCCGAGCTGGACGCCGTGTCCGGCGGCAAGTGGGTGTACCCCCACGGCGATGCCGCCACCCGTGTGCGGGATGCCGTGAACGCGGAGTTGAAGAGCCGCGGCATGCAGCCGGACGCCAAGATCTTCTGTGAGCTGCTGGCCGTGGCGGACGAGAGCTGGCAGGACTGCGTGGAAGCCTGCCTGGGCGACCGCCGGTTCGACATCCTTGTGCCGCCCGCCCATTACGAGGCCGCCAAGAGCGCCTTTGTGGCCCTGAAGGACAAGGTGGGGCCCATCAGCCTGCTGGACACGCCGGGCATCCGCAAGGCCAACCGCCATGCCGAGACTGCCCCGGCGGACAGTCTGGCGGCACAGGTCACCAGCGAAAACCCGCTGGCGGCCCAGTACGCCGACACCATCCTGCGGCGCATCGTCTGCTGCGACACCCCTGAAACACTGGAACAGTACCCGGACAGCGCCACCCGCGACCTGCTGCGGCATCATCCCTTCCGGCTGGAGCGCCTGCGCACCCCGCAGCGTTATATCGGCCTGGAAGCCCGCCGCGCCCACGCCGGGGCACTGGCCGAAGAGCTGGAAGCTCTGGCCGAGCGCACCCGCACCGCCGCCCAGACCGAGCAGAACCTGAAAACCGCCTACGACCAGTACCAGAACTTCCAGCGCGGCACCGCGCCGCAGCAGCTGGCCGGCCTGTGGGAGGCCCGCACCGCCGCCGAAAAAGCCCGGAATGCGGTGGCCGAACAGGAGGGCAAGCTGGCCGAATACCGCGAGAATCCCCTGCTGCAGGAGATGTACCGCGAGGAAGAAACGCGGGAAGCCGCCTGGGAAGCCGCCCGCACCGCTGTGGAGCAGGTGGGCGGCGACATCCGCGTGTGCGAAAAACAGATCGCTTCCTGCGAAGCCGAACAGAAAAAGGCCGGGGAGACGGCACAGCAGAGCGCCGACGCGGCCCGGAAGTTCTTTGCGGCCCATCCGCTGCTGGAGCCGCTGGCCCGCACCCGGATGCAGGCCCTTGCTCCGGCCGACAAGCCTGCAGCCGCCGCACAGGCCGCCGAAAAGGCACAGGCCCGGCTGGACGATGCCCTGACGGCCTACCTCACCGGCACGCTGGAACCCGCCCAGAAGGCCTACAACGAGCACTACGTCTGTGATTACCCGCTGGGTCTGGCGGGGCTGGACCAGTACCGTGCCCAGCACGAGAGCCTTGTGCGCATCGACCTGGAACGCTACGCCGCCCGTCTGGAGCAGGCCCAGCGCGACTGCAAGGACCGTTTCCGCAAGGACATCCTGTTCCGCATGAAGGACGACATCTTCAATGCCCGGCGGCAATTCCGGGAGCTGAACAAGGTGATGGAACAGCTGACCTACGGCGAAGAAGTCTATCGCTTTGAGCTGGAGCCCAGCCGGGACCCGCAGCTGGCTGCGTTCTATCAGGTCATCGTGGACAAGGGCAACCAGCAGATGACCGAGGGCGACTCGCTGGATAACCTTGCCGCCACCGCCGACCCCGCCTACGAGCGGCAGGTGGATGCGCTGATGGAAAAGATCATGGCGGATGTGGACGAGAACACCCGTGCCCGGCAGGAGGGCCGCACCGGTACCACCACCCTGTCGGATTATGTGGACTACCGCACCTATCTGGATTACGACATCAAGGTCACCAACCGGGTCACCGGCCAGCAGGCATACCTGTCCCGCGTCAGCCGCGACTCCTCCGGCGGCGAGAATCAGGCACCCTTCTATGTGGCCATCTGCGCATCCCTGCTGCAGATCTACCAGAAGAGCGAGAACAGCATCCGTCTGGTGCTGCTGGACGAGGCTTTCAGCAAGATGACCAGCGACCGCATCCGCCCCATGATGGAGCTGTTCCGCCGTCTGCAGCTGCAGGTACTGCTCATCTCCACCGTGGAAAAGAGCACCGCCATCCAGCCCTACTGCGACATCACCTATTCCATCGTGCGCCATGGCGACGCCAACGCCATTGCGCCCTTTGTCCGCCTGTCGGCGGAATGAGGTGCGCGCCAGAGCATCCTAAACAAAAAAGAAGCACGCCGCAGCGTGCTTCTTTTTTTGTTTGCTTATCGCAGCGGCAGAACGTCCTCGTCCTCGTTGATCTCCTCCAGGGTGCCGTCCGCAAAGTACCAGGCTTTGCCGTACAATGCTTCGTGCCCGTCGGAGCACATCAGGTAGGAGCCGTCCGGCAGGGCGAGGAAATGCCGTTTTCTGCTGTCGGCCAGGGCAATGTCCTCCATCCGCTGTCCGTCCAGGATGTGCTCCCGGATGAACTGGTAGTGGGGCAGGATGCGCGTTTTGGTCAGGCCGAGGCCGTTCAGCCAGCGGCAGTAGCCGGGGTCGGCGGCTTCGCCCGGCTCCTCCGGGGCGGCATACACCAGCCGGGCGGCGTTCATGCTGCCGGCGCTCACGCCCAGCACGATGCCGTGGTAATTGTGGAACAGCCCCGGCAGGCCCAGCTGGGCAAAAAAGTGGTTCTGGGTGGGCACATGGCCGCCGCACAGCATCACAAAGCCGCTGCGGGGCAGCAGGGTGCCGATCTCTTCCTGATTGCGGGCGTCGCAGGGCACAAGTTCGGTCAGGGGCAGGTGGGCGTCCGCAAAGCTCTGCAGGAATACCCGGCACATCTCGTCGTTCTGGGCGTAAGCGTGGGGGTCTGCCGCGATGGCAAGGCCCCGCACCGGGTGGTCCGGCCACACGGCCCGCAGGTTTTCCAGAAAATGATTGCGCCTGTCCAGTACCGGCACCGCCGGGCCGGGCTCAAAGGGGCAGCCGCTGGGGCTGCTGGTCAGAAATAACGTCATAGTTCTTCCTCACAAAACGGTGAATAAAAGCTATGCCCATTCTAGCACGATTCTCGCCCCGGCGGCAGAGCCAGAATCACCAAAAAAATCCCCTGCTTTTCGCCGTTTCGCAAAAAGCAGGGGAGAAGGTTACACCTTGCGGTAATGGAATACCTTGTCTTTGGTGACGAACATGGCCGCGCTCACGGCCAGGGCAGCCAGTTCGGCGGCGGTCACGGCCAGCCAGATGCCGTCAATGCCCAGAATGGCGGGCAGGATGAGCACCGCCGCGATCTGGAACACCAGCGTGCGCAGGAAGGAGATCAGCGCACTGGTCACGCCGTCGCCCAGCGCGGTGAAGAAGGAGGAGGCATACACGTTGAAGCCCATGATGACAAAGCTCAGGGCGTACAGCCGGAAGGCTCGGCTGGTCAGGGCCAGCAGCTCCGGGTCGTAGCCCACGAAGAACCGCGCCACATAGGGGATGATGACCATGGATGCGGCGGTCAGGGTGACGGCCACCACCGCAATGAGCCGCAGGCTCTTTTCATACAGGTTGTGCACCTCGGCACGGTTGCCTGCACCGTAGTGGAAGCTGACGATGGGCGCACTGCCGAAGGCGTAGCCCACATACACGGCAATGAACAGGAAGCAGGCGTACATGATGACGCCGTAGGCGGCCACGCCGTTTTCCCCGGCAAGGCGCAGCAGCTGGTAGTTGTACAGGATGTTCACCAGCGACATGGACAGGTTGGTCATCAGCTCGGAGGAGCCATTGATGCAGGCGTCCAGCAGCACCTTGCTGTACAGCTGCGTTTTGCGCAGGTGCAGGCGGCTGGTATTCTTGTGGTCGAGGAAGTAGAAGATCGGCAGCAGGCCGCCCACGATCTGGCTGAGGAAGGTGGCAATGGCGGCACCCTCTACGCCCCAGCCCCAGACGCCCACCATCAGCACATCCAGCACCATGTTGGTGCAGCCGGCAGCCACCGTGAAGTAAAAACCGAGGTGCGGCTTTTCGGCGGTGACAAAGAAGCTCTGAAACATGTTCTGCAGCGCAAAGGTGGGCAGCGACAGCATCAGGATGCGGCCGTAGCGCACGGCGTAGTCCAGCAGCTCGCCCTTGGCACCCAGCAGGATGGCAAGGGGCCGCAGCAGCACAAGCCCCAGCACGGCCAGCACCGAGACGGAGATGGCGGCGGCCAGCAGGAACATGGTAAAGTAGCGGTCGGCCTTTTTCTGGTCGCCCTCGCCCAGCGTGATGCCCACGATGGCGCTGCCGCCGGTACCCAGCATGAAGCCGATGGTGGCCAGCAGCTGGGGCAGCGGCATGATCAGGTTGACCGCCGCAAAGGCTGTTTTGCCCACAAAGTTGGACACGCACAGGCCATCTACGATGCCGTAGATGGAGGTGAACAGCATGGTGCCCACGGCGGGCAGCACGAACCGCAGCAGGCGCGGGTAGGTAAAGTGATCCGACAGTTGGATTTTTTGCTTGGACACGAAAAACTCCTTTCGACAGGAAACAAAACAGGCCGGATAAGCTCCGTGAGTGCACGCCCGGCCTTCCTCTTCTTCCTCACTACGGCAAGGAAGCCTCCGGCGGGGCGCTGTCTGCACGGCATCTTATCCGGCCCGTCCAAATTACGTTGGAAACGGTCCTCCGATGACCGAAAAAAAGTATAGCAGAATCCATTTATTTGTCAAGAGCAAAAAATACGCCCAAAAGCGAAAATTCATAAAATATCTCTTTTCCATTTTTATCAGACCTGTTAGAATGATAAACAGTTTTGATTTTTCCGGAAAGGAGTTTTCCTGTTTTGCTGAAACGATTCTATACCGCCGTCGTGCACCGGCGCAGAGCGGTGCTGGCCGCGTTCATGCTGGCCGCCGTGCTGAGCGTGTTTGCTTCCCGGGCGGTGCAGGTGGACTACGACATCAACGACTATCTGCCGCCGGACTCACCCTCCACCATTGCACTGGAGCAGATGAACAGCGCCTTTACCGGCGGCATCCCCAACATGCGGGTCATGGTGCGGGACGTCACGGTGCCCGAGGCACTGGACTACAAAGAAAAACTTGCCGCCATCGACGGCGTGGAGGCCGTGACCTGGCTGGACGACAGCCTGGACGTGACCGTGCCGCTGCAGATGCAGGACACCGCCACGGTGGAGACCTATTATAAGGACAACTGCGCGCTGTTCACCGTGACGGTGGAGGATGCGAACCGTCTGGAGGCTGTGGCCGCCATTCAGGACCTGATCGGGGAGGACAATGCCCTGGCCGGGACCGCGGTGTCCACCGCTGTGGCTACCAACTCCACCGTCACCGAGGTGGCCAAGATCGCGGCCATTGCGGTGGTGTATGTGCTGTTCATCCTGATCCTGACCACCGATTCCTGGGTGGAGCCGCTGCTGGTGCTGGCGGGTCTGGGGGCGGCCATCCTCATCAACAACGGCACCAACCTGATGTTCGGCACCATTTCCTTTGTGACCAACGCCGCCGGCAGCATCCTGCAGCTGGCCGTGTCGCTGGATTACTCGGTGTTCCTCATCCACCGCTTTGCCGAGTGCCGGGCCGCGCGCCCGGACGCCAGCGCGGAGGACTGCATGGTGGAGGCCCTGTGCAAATCCACCGGGTCCATCCTGTCCAGCGGCCTGACCACGGTCATCGGCTTTCTGGCGCTGGTGCTCATGCAGTTCCAGATCGGCCCGGACCTGGGCCTTGCGCTGGCCAAGGGCGTGGTGCTGAGCCTTGTCACCGTGTTCACCTTCATGCCGGCCCTGACGCTGGTGTGTTACCCGTGGATGGATAAGACCCACCACAAACCTCTGCTGCCCGGCTTTGACAAGTTCGGGCGGTTTGTGTCCCGCATCATGCTGCCGGCGGCGCTGGCGCTGGCCGTCATCATGGTGCCCAGCTATCTGGCCTCCAACAACAACGAATACTACTACGGTGCCGCCCATATGTTCGGCACCAACACCCGTCTGGGTGCCGATACCGCCGCTATCGAAGAGACGTTCGGCAAGAGCGATACCTGGGTGGTGCTGGTGCCGGAGGGCGACACCGCCACCCAGGCCGAGCTTTCGGATGCGCTGCACGCCATCCCGGAGGTGACGGGCATCCTGTCCTATGTGGACAACGCGGGCGCATCCATCCCGCCGGAGTTCGTGCCGCCGGACACCCTGAAACTGCTGGTGTCCGGCGGCTACACCCGCATGGTGCTCACCGTGAACGCCGACACCGAGGGCGACGCGGCCTTTGCGCTGGTGGAAAAAGTGCGTGCCACGGTGCAGCAGTATTACCCGGATGCGTATGATCTGGCCGGGCAGGGCGTGAGCACCTACGACCTGATGGACACCATCACCGCCGACATGGTCAAGGTGAACCTGCTGGCCATCGGCGCGGTGTTCCTGATCCTGCTGCTCATGAAGCGTCAGCTGCTGCTGCCGGTCATTCTGGTGCTGAGCATCGAGACGGCCATCTGGATCAATCTGGCCATCCCGTATTTCCGGGGCCGCCATGTGTTCTACATTGCTTACCTCATCATCAGCACCATCCAGCTGGGTGCGACGGTAGACTACGCCATCCTGTTCTCGGACCGGTATCAGGAGTTCCGCGAGACGCTGGACAAAAAGCAGGCCATTGCCGCCACCGTGTCCACCGTGACCACCTCGGTGATCACCACGGGCAGTGCGCTGGCGGTGGTGGGCTTCCTGATGGGGGCCATCTCCACCAACCAGCTGCTGGGCCAGCTGGGCAACTTCCTGGGTGTGGGCGGGCTGGTGTCGCTGGCCATCGTGCTGCTGGCTCTGCCGGGCTATCTGTATCTGGCCGACCCGCTCATCATCAAACCGAAAAAACAGCCGAAGGAGGCTTGACGAGATGAAACAGAAGATTGTGCGCCGGGCATCGGCGCTGGTGCTGGCAGGCTGCCTGCTGGCCGGGGCGGCCCTGCCGGCCCTTGCGGCCTCCGCCAAGGAAGAGGTCATCTATGTCAATCTGGATGCGTCCGGCACCGTGACCGGCGTGTACGCTGTGAACAGCTTTGCCGTGCAGGCGGGGGACACCGTCACCGACCACGGCAGCTACACCGCCGTGCGCAACATGACCACCACCGACCCGCTGGAGCACAGCGGCGACACCATCACCGCTACAGTTGCCGAGGACGGCAAGCTCTACTATGAGGGCACCATGGACACCGCCACCGCGCTGCCGTGGCTCGTGAAGCTGACCTACACGCTGGACGGGGCCGAGATCGCCCCGGAAGAGCTGGGCGGCAAAAGCGGTGCGCTGACCATCCGCCTGCAGGTGAGCCGCAACCCGGATTGCACCGGAGATTTCTTTGACCAGTATGCCCTGCAGGTGACCATGACGCTGGACACCGACCGGGCACAGAACATCGTGGCTGATGGGGCCACCATGGCCAATGTGGGCAGCAACAAGCAGCTCTCCTACATCCTGCTGCCAGGTTCGGACAGCGACGTGACCGTGACCGCCGACGTGACCGACTTTGCCATGAACGCCATCTCGCTGAACGGCGTGAAGCTCCGGCTGAACCTCGACCTGGACGGGGCCGACCTGACCGGCATGCTGGACCGGCTGCAGAGCGGTTCGGTACAGCTGGACGACGGTGCCAACGCACTGGCAGACGGCATTGCCCAGGTGCAGGCGGGTCTTGATACCCTGAACGGCAAGTCCGGCGAGCTGACCGGCGGGTCCGCCAAGGTCAAGGCGGCCCTGACCCAGATGCAGACCGCCCTGAACGGCGTGTCGGCCTCCACCGACCAGCTCACCACCCTGCTGGACGCCTCCACCCAGATCCAGAACGGCATTGCCCGGCTGGACGCCGGTGCCGCCCAGCTGGATGAGCAGGTGAGCTACGATGCTTACAAGGCCATCCTGAAGGAAAACGGGCTGGACCTGGACCAGCTGAAGGACGGCAACGCGAAAGCTATGGAGCAGCTGGAACAGCTGGCCAGGGTGATGCCCCAGCTCAAGGACGTCATCCTGCTGCTGAAGGGCTCCAGCGCCAACATCGATGCGATGGAGACCTACCTGAACACGGTGCACGACGGTGTGGCCCAGCTGCACGCGGGCAGCAGCACTCTGAACAGCCAGTACGGGCAGTTCGATGCCGGGGTGCGTCAGCTGGCCAATGCCCTGACCGGGATGCTGGGCAACCTTTCGGTGCTGACCGACGGCGTGAACCAGCTGGCCAGCCGGTACGGCCAGCTGGACAGCGGCCTGAACGCCTACACCGACGGCGTGGCCCAGCTGAAAGCCGGAGTGCAGCAGCTGACCGACGGTGCCGCCCAGCTGACCGCCGGCACCGGAGAGCTGCGCAGCAATGTTTCCGGGATCGACATGGGCGACCAGCTGGACAGCCTGCTGGCCGGCCTGAACGGCAGCAGCGAGGTGGAGAGCTTTACCTCTGCCGAGAACACCGATGTTTCCGCCGTGCAGTTCGCCCTGCAGACGGTGGCCATCGAGGCCCCGGCCCCGGCGGCAGAGCCGGAGGCCGCCCCCGTGGCGCTGACTTTCTGGCAGAAACTGCTGAAGCTGTTCGGGCTGTATAAGGGTTAAAGAAATTCATTATGATAAGAGCAGGATCGGACAGCCCGCGGGCTGTCCGAT